>Ga0209415_10002160_pt1 | contig 37143 bp, 28 predicted proteins | sample PeaSoiSIISIP2007_FD_187696 | JGI IMG/M metagenome (GOLD analysis project Ga0209415, IMG submission 187696) | Peat soil microbial communities from Weissenstadt, Germany - SII-SIP-2007 (SPAdes) (version 2) | ecosystem: Environmental > Terrestrial > Soil > Wetlands > Peat | place: Germany... | reverse complement strand
GACTTAATCAGAAAGAGGGGTGACAGAGTCTCGTGGCAGTTAATACGACATTTTCTGGTTGCAACAACAGCCCGCGTGCGATGCGAGAAACACAGGTCGAGAAGAAAATCAGCGCAAGGCCATTGTGCTACGCTCATCAACCAGATGAGCGGTTCACTAACAGCATCTCCAATCGGAGAGGATAGGTCGGAAGACCCGAAGCTCGCGCTCATTCCCGCGGGCTGGTTCAGCATGGGCTCGGAGGCGGGCCAGGAAAACGAACGTCCCGTGCACCGTGTTTGGGTCGACGCTTTCTATCTGGCAATTTGTCAGGTGACCAATGCGGAGTACGGTCGTTTTCTCCGCGCAACTGGAAGCCAGGCGCCTCCACTCTGGAACGATCCGAATTTCAATTGCCCCGAGCAGCCCGTTGTTGCGGTTTCGTGGTTCGAGGCGGTGAAATACTGCGAATGGTTGGGCGAATTGAATGGCCGCAAGTATCGACTGCCTACTGAAGCCGAGTGGGAGCGGGCCGCGCGCGGCGGATTTGAGTGCAGACTTTTTCCCTGGGGTGACGACCCGCCAGGGTCATTGACCAACTATGGGGAGCGCTGGAAGGCTGGTCCAGAACCGGTCGGACGGTCCATGCCCAACGCATTCGGACTCCACGACATCTGCCAGAATGTGCATGAATGGTGTAGTGATTGGTACAAGCCCGATTATTATGTGGTCTCGCCTGAGCGCAATCCGCGCGGGCCGGATAGCGGTGAACGCCGCGCTTCTCGTGGGGGATCGTGGCGCCACCACGTCAAGGTCACTCGTTGCGCTGCGCGCTCCAGCATTCCGCCACACTTCCAGTATGCGGACTACGGATTCCGGGTAGCGTCTGACCCGCTAGCTTCTATTTGAATTAGGCCCGCTTTTGTCGGGGTGAGAGCATGGCGAGAATTTCGCGAAGCCCCTGCCGGATCTGCTTGAGGTCGGGCGCAGTCCGCTCGGGGAAAGGCAGGGGAGTCTGTTTCCTGTCGACCTTGTTCTCCGCACGCAAATGTTGCCGCGCACCGGCAATCGTGAACCCTTCTTCATAAAGGAGCTTCTTTATGCGCAATACATTTTCAACGTCTTTGTGGCGATACATGCGCTGTCCGGTGCTGCCCTTAACCGGTTTGAGCTGGGGGAACTCAGTTTCCCAGAAACGCAGGACATACGCAGGCAAACGACACAACTGCGCAACTTCTCCGATGCGAAAATAGAGTTTGTCCGGGATCACCACGTCGGTGGTCTTGGTGGACTTGGCCGCTGCTTTGTTGCGCGAGCTCATCGGGGTTCTAGAAGTGGCTTGCATCGCAGCTGAGCCTCACTCCCTATCCGCGTTTCTAGCACGACCGGGCCTTCGGAACAACCCCTCATTTTCCAGGAAAATCTTTTCCCTTGTATCGCAGCGTTTTAGGATCAACAAAAAACCCCCGGAGAGGTGCTTCTCTCGAGAGGCTTTTCTGAATTTCTACTTGTGCGAAGTATCGTTTCGCGTACGGTTAGTGTTTCTTTTTCTTGGCAGCCTTTTTCTTTGCTGGCATGAAGTTTCCTCCGTGAACAATTTTTCCCTTGAAAGGGGCCCTTATTTCGAAATCGATGCCCAATTGTAGTAGGGGCAACGACTCCACCCCAAGATATTGAGGACTATTACTTTCATTGTCAATAGAATTCTTCAATTGAGACGTTTCCATTTGAGCGACCGACTCACCTCCGTGTCGTACACTTGCCACCGTAGTTCTATTCCGCCCATGCGCTCCGACAATCCCAGACGTGATCCCATCGAGCTGGAAATCTTCAAGAACATCTATCACTCCATTGCGGAAGAGATGGGCGCGGCCCTGCGCCGGACCGCTTTTTCCCCGAACATCAAAGAACGCCGCGACTACTCTTGCGCCGTGTTCGACTCCGACGGCGAAGTGATTGCCATGGGCGATCACATGCCGGTTCACCTGGGCTCGATGCCGATGTCAGTTCGTGCGGCGATCGATCAATTCGACCTCGAACCCGGAGATGTGGCGATGTTGAACGATCCATTCCGCGGCGGAACCCATCTGCCGGACATCACGCTGGTGGCTCCGGTGTACGTGTTGTCCGGTCGTGCTCGCCCGCGGGCGAAGAGCAAAGCTCCCGATTTCTACGTCGCTTCGCGCGCCCACCACGCGGACATCGGGGGTGCCTATCCAGGTTCGATGGGTCTTTGTCGAGAGATTTATCAGGAAGGATTTCGCATTCCGCCGGTGAAGATCATGCGCGCTGGGAAGATGCAATCCGATGTCCTGGCGCTTCTCCTGAGCAATGTCCGCACGCCTCAGGAACGCGAGGGTGATCTCGGCGCGCAGATTGCCGCCTGTCACACCGGTGCCGAGCGCCTGCGGGGCGTTTGCAATCGCTATGGTCTGGATCGAAGTAAAAAGGCAGCCGTTGAGTTACTCGACTACTCCGAGGAAATGATGCGTGCATTTCTCAACCAGGTGCCCAGCGGAACGTACCATGCAGAAGACTTTCTGGACAATGATGGAATCAGCACGAAGCCTGTAAAGATTGCGGTGAGCTTGCAGTTCGGAAAGCATTTGCGATCCCGGTCCTCCGGCCGAGCGGTCGTGGTGGATTTCACCGGCAGCGATCCGCAAGTCGAGGGCAGCGTGAATGCCGTGGAGGCAATTACATACTCCGCTTGTTTTTATGTCTTCCGCTGCTTGTTGGCGGAAGACGTGCCCGCGACTGCAGGGCTGATGCGCCCGATCGAGGTGATTGCTCCAAAGCAAACGGTAGTCAACGCCCGCCCGCCGGCTGCCGTGGCTGGCGGAAACGTTGAAACCTCGCAGCGCATCGTGGACGTGTTGCTGCGAGCGTTGGCGCTGGCGATCCCGGAGCGGATTCCCGCGGCCGCGTCGGGAACCATGAACAACCTGACTATCGGTGGGATCGATCCTCGAACTGGGGAATCCTTCGCGTATTACGAGACCATCGCCGGGGGGATGGGAGCCCGTCCCTCGAAATCTGGAGTGTCTGGCGTGCACACGCACATGACGAATTCGCTGAACACGCCCGCCGAGGCGTTGGAGTACGCGTATCCGCTCCGGGTGCGGCAATATTCTCTGCGGCCGGACAGTGGTGGTGAAGGCAAGTATCGGGGTGGAGACGGAATCATCCGGGAAATCGAAGCGCTGTCTGATGCCGAAGTAACCCTGTTAGCGGACCGCTATGAGCGCGGTCCCTACGGTCTGGCGGGCGGCAAGGATGGAACTCCAGGGAAAGCTGCAGTCATTCGTGAAGATGGGACGTCGCAAGCGTTGCCTGGCAAGTTTAATGTTCGGCTGCGTAAGGGGGAACGGATTCGCATTGAAACGCCCGGTGGCGGCGGTTGGGGTGAGTGATTCATTGTTATTCTGACTCTCTTCGGTACGGGGCGAATCCCTGCGCTTCGAAACGAATCCAACTTAAAGATCGGGTTTCACGCCCAACTTACGAGGAAGCCTCAAAATGCAAACTGACATTGCCACCCACTACCTTGAGGAAGCCCGGCGCCAGTTCCGCGGGCACAAACGCCTGGCCGAAGCCGCCATGGCTCAACTGAAAGACGAAGAGTTCTTCATAGCGCTCGATTCCGAGTCTAATTCCATCGCTGTCATCGTCAAGCATCTGGCCGGCAATATGCGCTCGCGGTTCACAGATTTCCTGACCACCGACGGCGAGAAGCCGGACCGCAACCGCGACACGGAATTCGAAATGAACTCAGGGACAACCCGCGCGGAGGTCATGCGCTGGTGGGAAGAAGGCTGGGCGCGCGTGTTCGCGACCATCGACGCTCTCGAGCCCGATGACGTCATGCGCACGGTCACGATCCGTGGCGAGCCCCACACCGCGATGCAAGCCATCAACCGGCAAATCGCGCACTACGCTCAACACACCGGACAAATCGTCTTCCTGGCCAAACACTTGCGATCGAGCAAATGGAAGTCGCTGAGCATTCCGCGCGGGAAGTCGAAAGACTTGAACACCCTGGCCCAGAAATACGAAAAAGGCGTAATTCGCGAGCGCCCGGAGGGGCGTTGACCTTGCCGCATACCGCTTTCGGTGAGCCTGTCCGTTGGGATGCTAGAATTCAAGGTTTTGGTTTTGAATCTGAAATCATAAGCAAGGCGGTTCCATGTCTGACACCATGCAGGCAGTCGTAAAAACAAAAGCTGCACCCGGCGCGGAGATTCGAGAGGTGAAGATTCCCGCGTTCGGACGAAATGACGTTCTGGTTAAGGTCAAAGTTGCGTCGATCTGCGGTACCGACCTGCACATTTACGAGTGGGACCGCTGGGCGCAGAAGCGCATCCATCCACCGCTGATCCCGGGCCACGAATTCTGCGGCGAGGTAAAGGCTTTCGGCGATGAGGTCACGAGCGTTAAGGAAGGCGATTTCGTCTCCGCCGAGATGCACGTGGCTTGCGGCAAGTGTCTGCAGTGCCGCACTGGCGAAGCCCATATCTGTCAGAACGTGAAGATCATTGGCGTCGATGCCGACGGCGCATTCGCGGAGTATGTGGTCATTCCGGAATCAAATATCTGGAAGCTCGATCCTGCCATCCCGCAGGAGTACGCTTCCATCCTCGATCCGCTGGGCAATGCCGTTCACACCGTGCTGGCGGGTGAGATCGCCGCTAAAACCGTGGCTATTACCGGCTGTGGTCCGATCGGACTGTTCTCCATTGCGGTAGCGCGGGCCGTGGGCGCAGCGCAAGTGTTTGCCATCGAGGTCAACGAGCACCGGCGACGGCTCGCGAAGGAGATGCACGCCGACCTGGCGCTCGATCCGTCGAAAGAAGACGTGAAGTCAATCATCATGGAGCGGACCGGCGGCCTGGGTGTCGACGCGGTCCTCGAAATGGCCGGTCATCCCGACGCCATTCGAACAGCCTTCGACATCGTACGTCGCGGCGGTCGCATTTCCCTCCTCGGCCTCACTTCCAAACCAATTTCCCTGAATTTTTCCGAGGACATTATCTTTAAGGGCATCACCATTCAGGGCATCAACGGCCGCCGCATGTACCAGACCTGGTATCAGATGACGGCTTTGCTCAAGAACGGCAAGCTCGACTTGCATCCGGTGATCACAGACCGCATCGCGATGAAGGATTTTTCGAAGGCTATGGAACGCTTGAAGACGGGGGAGGCGAGCAAAATTCTGGTTTATCCGAATGGTACAAAGTAGCGGAGTGCCGGCTAAGCCTCGGCGGGCACGTGCACAATTTTTTTCTGGATCGCGTAGGTCACTAGCTGAGCTTTGTTGTGGATGTCCAGCTTCCGCATCAGATTAAACCTGTGAGCTTCTACGGTCTTGACGCTGAGCCCCAACGCACTGGCGATTTTTCTTGCTGAGTTACCTTCCGCAATCAGTTTTACCACTTCACGCTCACGAGGCGTGAGGTTCGAACGGCGCAAATTCGCAACTTGCTGCACAAACACTACTCCCTTTGGCCAAAGTAAATTCGGAGGGGTTCCGGGCGGCGAAATGCACACCGGACAGCCCGAGACGGGTTTCCAAAGCTTCATCGTATTGTACAAGTGTTCTACAACATCCGCCACTGTGGAAGGTTGATTTTGCGCCAGTGCGCTGGGCGAAAAGCAACTCTCTAGTTCATCGGATACAATCCAGAGCGATGCTTCGTTATTTCACATCTGGGGAATCGCATGGGGAAGCCCTGGTTGCTTTCCTTTCGGGCATGCCCGCAGGATTGCACGTCGATCAGGCTTTTCTGGACCGCGAACTCTGGCGTCGTCAGCAAGGCTACGGCCGAGGCGGCCGGATGAAGATTGAGCGCGATACCGCGCATATCCTTTCCGGAGTGCGTCATGGGATGACGATCGGCTCGCCGATTGCCGTTCTGTTGGAGAATAAGGATTGGAAAAATTGGCAGGAATCGCTTCCGGTGGAGGAGGGGGATGCTACCAAACATAAACGAGTGGCTTCGCCCCGGCCCGGCCACGCCGATCTCGCTGGTGCTCTGAAGTACAATTTTGCGGACGCTCGTTATGTACTGGAACGTGCCTCCGCCCGGGAATCCGCGGCACGAGTTGCGATCGGCAGTCTGGCAAAACTGCTGGCCCGGGAATTTGGAATTGAAGTGCTTAGCCATGTAATCTCGGTGGGCAATGCGTCGATCGGCGAGGAGATTGCTTGGCAGCGTATCGCTCCCTTGCGCGATCGCGATGAGGTTCTGCTGAATTGCGCCGATAGGGATGCCGAATTGCGTATGAAGGAAGAAGTTGACCGGGTGCTCAGGACCGGAGATTCGGTCGGAGGCGTGTTCGAAGTAGTCGCCCACAATGTCCCTCCCGGGCTGGGCACATACGCGCAATGGGATGAGCGTTTGGACGCGTTATTAGCTGGCGCGGTAATGTCGCTGCAGGCGGTAAAGGCGGTCGAGATCGGCTCGGGCATCACTGCCGCTGCTTCCCTCGGCTCCGCCGTGCATGATGAAATAGGGTACGACGAGTCCACAGGTTTTGCCGGGTTTACTCGCAGTCGCAACAATGCAGGCGGAATCGAAGGCGGTGTCTCGAACGGAGAGGACATTCGGGTGCGGGGTTACCTTAAGCCGATTTCGACCTTGCGCCGTCCTCTGCAGTCGGTAGATTTTGCGACCCGCGAGCCGGTGAAAGCTGCCTACGAACGCTCCGATGTGTGCGTGGTCCCTGCGGCCGGCGTGGCGGCCGAAGCGATGGTGGCATTGACCCTGGCTCGCTGCGCACTCGAGAAGTTTGGCGGTGACTCTATGACAGAAACCTTACGCAACTTTCAGGGCTACTTGGAGCAGTTAAAAAAATACTAGCTAACAACCTACTCAATGATCTATCCCATCGTAAAGTTTGGAAATCCTGTCTTGGAGAAGCCGGCGGAACCGGTTACGGTTTTTGACGATCAATTGAAGAAACTGGTCGAGGACATGTTCGAGTCCATGTACGAGGCCCATGGAGTAGGCTTGGCCGCTCCTCAAATCGGCATCTCGAAACGTCTCGCGGTCATCGACGTTACCTTCAAGGAAGATCCCGATGCTCAGTTAGTGCTGGCGAATCCGGAGATCCTTCATACAGAGGGCAAACACACGCAGCCGGAAGGCTGCCTCAGCATTCCCGAATTTCGTGAGCCCGTGACCCGGCCCCGCAAGGTGACGATTCGTGCCCAGGATGTAAACGGAAAGTGGTACGAGAAAACCGGGGAGGAACTGCTTGCCCGAGCCTTCTTGCATGAAACCGAACATTTGCATGGCAAGCTCTACATCAGCCACATCAGCGCACTGAAGCGCGATCTGATAAAGCGCAAGATCCGCAAGCTGATGAAGGCGGGAGAGTGGTAGATGGGCAATTGAATCGTTGAGTGATTGAATCATTAACTCAATGACTCAATGACTCAATGAGTCAATCCCTCGTCTTTTGCGGCACGCCTCGCTTTGCCGTTACCACGCTGGAAGCGCTGGATCATGCGGGCTTTCAGGTTGCTCTGGTGGTCACGCAACCGGACAAGCCTCGCGGACGTGGACTCGCGCTTGCTCCGTCTCCGGTGAAGGAGTCTGCCCTCGCCATTCAATTGCCGGTCACCCAGCCGGAGAGCATCAAGAACAATGACGAATTCCGCGCCCAGCTTACCGCCCTCAAGCCCGACACAATCGTAGTGGTCGGTTATGGACGTATCATTCCGCAGTGGATGATCGATCTGCCGCGGCTGGGCAACATCAACCTGCATGCATCGTTGTTACCCAAATATCGTGGGGCAGCGCCTATCCAATGGGCGATCGCCCGCGGTGAAACCATGACTGGGGTCACTACCATGCGAATCGATGCGGGACTCGATACCGGCGACATCCTGCTGCAGAAAGAAACTCCAATCAATCCTACGGATACCGCCGAAACGCTTGCTCCAGCGCTGGCCGCAATCGGTGCCGATCTCATGGTCGACACTTTGCGCAGACTCGATGCGGGCACAATCGTCCCGCGCGCGCAGGATGACGCGAAAGCAACGCTCGCCCCCATCCTCAAAAAGGAAGATGGCCGGATCGACTTTCGCCAAGCCGCGCAAGAAATCGGCAATCGCTTGCGTGGGTTCCAGCCATGGCCCGGGGCATTCACAACCTTTCGTCACAAGAACCTGCATGTATGGGAGACTGCAGTGGCTCAGCATTCACTTCGGCCCGGAGAACTTCTGGTTGAGGGCGGTCGTTTGTTCGTAGGTTGTGGCGCGGGCACCGCCTTGGAGCTACTGACAGTACAGCCGGAAGGAAAGAAGCGCATGGCTTCAAGCGATTTCGTCCATGGCTATCGTCCTCAAAACGGCGAGAAGCTGGGTCTGTAACCGAGAACTGCATGCCTATCTCGCCCGCCCGCATCGCTGCTTTCGACATTCTGCTTCGAGTTGAGCGCGAGGACTCCTACGCCTCGGAACTACTGCACTCTTCACGTTACGCTGGTCTTTCGACTGCCGACCATGGCTTGGCAACCGAGTTAGTCATGGGTGTTCTCCGCTGGCGATCTTTTCTGGACGAAAAGATCGCAGAGCGGTCATCGCAGAAACTCACTCGCCTCGACCCGGAGGTCCTGACCGCTCTGCGCCTTGCAGCTTACCAATTGCTGTTTCTCGATCGTGTGCCTGAGCGCGCGGCCGTGCACGAGAGCGTGGAGTTAGTGAAGCGGGCCAGGAAGCGGTCGGCCGTGCCGTTTACAAACGCCGTCTTGAGAAAGTTTGCAGCAGTCGAACGAGACCATGATTCCACGTTCGCCATCGGTAATGCACAAGCGCTGGCGGAACTGGCCGCGTCATCCGCGCACCCACTTTGGTTGGTCGAACGCTGGATTCAGGAATTCGGGTTCGAGGCTGCTAAGCAAATCTGTACTTACGACCAGCAAATTCCAGAAACTGTCATTAGTGTCTCTGACTCCACGATTGCAGACGAACTCCGGAACCACAAGATCCAGATATCCCCTGGCCGGTTGCTGGCATCGGCATATCGCGTCGTAGGGGGCGATCTGACAACCACGCGCCTATTCCGTGATGGCCGAGTTTTCATCCAGGATGAAGCGTCGCAACTGGTTTCACTCCTCGTTGGCCAAGCCGCAAGCATTCTCGACTGTTGTGCGGCGCCTGGTGGGAAGACGCGAGTTCTCGCCGATCGAAACCCCAACGCCGGCATCGTTGCCATCGAGTTGCATCCACACCGCGCGCGAATGCTGCGTGGACTGGTTACCGCAGCCAATGTCCAGGTAATCGCAGGGGACGCTCGCAGTTTTCCATTAACCGCACGCTTCGACCGCGTGCTGGCCGACGTACCTTGTTCTGGTACCGGAACGCTCGCCCGCAATCCCGAGATCAAATGGCGGCTCAAACTCGAAGATCTGGCGGATCTCCAGTCTCGCCAGTTGGCCATCCTGCAATCAGCTATGCAGCGCGTCTCCCCAGGCGGAAAGATTGTCTATTCGACTTGCTCGCTCGAAAGGGAAGAGAACTCGGCAGTCGTGGAGAAGGCTTTACTGGTCGACCATTCGTTCCGCGCGATCGATTGCAGGCTTGAACTGGAGCAACTCCGCTCGCGACATGAACTGCGATGGGAAGACATTGATTCTCTAACCGATGGACCGTACTTGCGAACGATTCCCGGGGTGCACCCCTGCGACGGCTTCTTCGCAGCAATCCTGGAGAAAATCTAGCCACGGATTCTCACGGATTTGCACTGATGAAATTGGGCTCACGATAAGTGTTGCTCAGTAAAATCCGTGGCCAGAATTTCAGCGGACCTCGAAGTTAACCGCCGATCCCACGACAATCTTCGCTCCGGGCGCCGGATTCTGCGAGACGATAACACTACTCGGCGTGGGCTCTGCCGGAGGGCCGGGCGGTGGAGGCAGCGACGTCGCGACAGAAGAATCGGCAACTGGCGCGGCAGGCGGGGCAGTTGCCGTAGCGATGCTGACGCTTCCCAATCGGAATCCCGCATCCTGCAAAACCAGCGTAGCCCCTCCTAACGCCTGACCTGTGAAATTGGGCATCAGAAACGCTTGCGGCAGCGCAGCTTCCGTCGTCAGCAGACTGATCTTGGGCGCTGCGATGCCGCTGGCATTTGGCGGAGGGCTTTGACCGAGTACCTGGTCCGCGGGTGGGCCACGCATTCCGATCTGTGCAACTGCACCCACATCTAATCCACGACGGAGTATATTGATCTGCGCTGCGCGCTGGCTCTCCCCGAGCACGTTGGGAATCTCTACCCGCTGCGGTCCCAGACTCTCCGCAACCCGTATCTGCCATCCCCGGCGCACCTTCGTCCCAGGAGCCGGAAGCTGCGAGAGAATTTTCCCCTCAGGAACCGTTGGGCTGTAGTACCGCCGTTCAACATTCATCTGGAAGCCGGCCGCATCGGCAATTCTCCGCGCCTCAGCCGGTGGCTTGCCCACCAAGTCGGGGATGGCAACCTCCCGCCCGTGAATGGCAAAGCGCATCGCCGTCAGCGCCGACACCAACGCCACCACCAGCAGCACCAGCGTAAGAAAGATAAATCGAAAAAAGGCCTTCATTGCGTGTCACAATTATAGCTACAACTCACTAGGCTCGGACGTCCAAGTCCGAGTGTGAGCCTCAGCTCCTCCATCTTTCATCTTTGGGAATGCATTCGAACATATTGCGCACATCCACGGACCCGCACCCGCCTGTCATCCTATACTGTGTGAATGCCGCCCGAGGCTGACCTTTTCTCGCTCCTGCAACGCTACTGGGGCTACAGCACCTTCCGGCCGTTGCAGGAAAAGATCGTGCAAAGCCTTCTCGGCGGTCGTGACACTTGCGTCGTGATGCCCACGGGAGGCGGCAAGTCGCTGTGTTACCAACTGCCCGCTCTGGTCTCGGGCAAGACGGCTATCGTGATCTCGCCATTGATTGCACTGATGCAGGACCAGGCAGCCCAGCTTGCGCAAATGGGGATTCCCTCGGCGGTCCTGAACAGCACTCAGACCAGCGGCGAGCAGTCGGGCGTCATTAAGAAGGCCTGCGCAGGGGAGTACCGTCTGTTGTATCTCTCCCCGGAGCGGCTGGCTCGCCAGGACACGATCGCGCTGTTGCGACGCATCCCAGTCGCATTCTTCGCCATCGATGAAGCTCACTGCATCTCGGAGTGGGGACACGAGTTTCGCCCTGAATATCGCCAGCTCAGCTCGCTACGCGTCAACTTCCCCGATCTCCCGATCGCGGCTTTCACCGCCAGCGCAACTCGGCGGGTTCGTCACGACATCCTGACTCAGCTACAGCTACGCGACCCGGCAAAGTATATTGCCAGCTTTCATCGCGCTAATCTGCGATATGTGGCGCGCGAATGTGAATATGGCGAGCAGCCGGCGCTGCTGGTGAATGCCGTCCGCAGCTACTCCGTCGGCGCCATCATCGTATATGCGCCTACCATCGCTCGCGTGGAAGAAACCGTCGATTTCCTGGAGGAGCAAGGGATCCCCGCTATCGCTTACCACGGCCAGATGGAAAAAGAGCAACGGCGGGTCAACCAGGAGCGCTGGATGGCCGACGAAGTGCGCGTGCTTGTCGGAACCATCGCGTTCGGCCTGGGCATCAACAAGGCAACGGTGCGGGCCGTGATCCATCTCTCGCTGCCCCAGTCGATCGAGCAGTATTACCAGGAAGCGGGCCGCGCCGGTCGCGACGGCCTGCCCGCCGATTGCCTTCTGCTGTGGCAGAAACGGGATGCTGGTTTGCTGGCATACTTCATCGAGAAGATTGCCGACTCCGCCGAGAAAGAGCGCGCCTGGCAGCGCTACCACACCATTCGCCGCTTCGTGGAATCGGCGAATTGCCGTCATCGTGAAATCTGCCTGCATTTCGGGGAGACTCCGAAGTGGACCTCGTGCGACGCCTGTGATGTATGCAGCGGCCTGCCCGCGTTCCTATTCGCACCTGCGCCCACCGGGCGAACCAGTCGGCGCAAGCGTGCCATCGACGAAAGTTCCGCGCAGCTGTCCGTCTCTACACCGCGCTCCGCACGCGTCGAAACTCCCGTCCCAGCTTCAGACGTTGATTCTGATTTGCGCGAGTATCTTCGAGAGTGGCGGCGCAGAGCAGCGAAGGAGGACAAAATTGCCTCTTTCATGGTCATGCACGACAGTTCGCTCGACGAGATTTGCCGTCGTCGCCCGACCTCGCTGGCCGAAATCCGCGGTATTCCGGGATTCGGCGAGAAGAAAACCGAACGCTACGGCCAGCAGATTCTGCAGGCGCTGGCGCAGTTCAACACTGGCGCACGCGCCAACGCGGCTCTGGAAGTGAAGTCGAAGCCGGCTGAAGAAACCATTCGCTTGCTGGGCGAAGGGCACTCGTTTCTCGAGATTGCCAACCTTCGCGGGCGCCACCTCGGTTCCGTAGTCGGTCTGATCGCCAATCTGGTGGAAAAGGGCGAGCTGCAATTCCAGCCAGGGTGGATCGAAGAAGATAAACTGGCCAGCATCGAAGAAGCCTGCGCCCGTCTGGGGACGCGGGCGCTGAAGCCGATCAAAGACGCTCTGGCGCCCGACGTTACTTATGAAGAGATTCGGCTCGTCGTAGCCAGACTTCGCGGCCAGCAACAAAAAACCGCATAAGAACCACACCGGTGATGGTGAGCGCTGGACAAAACTTGGGGAACTTCCGTCCGTCGGGCCGACGGGGGCGTCCGCCCCGTCGCGTTTAGCGGTGGTTTATGATGAGTGGTCGCTTTCTGTCAGACTCCAACCTTGAGGCTTCATCATGAGCGCTCCCACAATTCCGGCAGAGAAAACACGTCTTACCCGCGAAGAAATCAATCGTAAACAAAAGGAATACATATTTCCTTCGGTCACGACTTACTACTCCGATCCGCTGCCCATGGACCACGGTGTGATGCAGCACGTTTGGGACGTCGAGGGCAAAAAGTATCTCGACTTCTTTGGTGGCATCGTGACCATCAGCGTGGGCCACTGCAATCCGCGGGTCACCTCGCGCACCAAAGCTCAGATCGACCGATTGCAGCACGTTTCGACCTGCTTTCCCAATGAGCCGATGGTTACTCTGGCGGAAAAGCTGGCGCAGATCACGCCGGGAGCTTTGAAGAAGTCCTACTTCACGAACAGCGGCACCGAAGCCAACGAGACCGCGATCCAAGTGGCGCGCATGCACACCGGAAATTTTGAGGTAGTCGCGCTGCGTCACGGCTACAGCGGACGCTCTTCATTGGCGCGCGGGCTGAATGGCATGAGCACCTGGCGGCGGGGCACGATCGAGGTAGGCATTGTTCATGCCATGAATCCGTATTGTTACCGTTGCCCGCTGGGATTGAAGTATCCCGACTGCGAGGTCGCTTGCGCCAAGGATATTGAGAGCACAATCCAGTTCTCGACTTCGGGACGCATCGCCGCGTTTCTGGCCGAGCCGATCCAGGGTGTCGCCGGCTTCGTCACGCCGCCGAAAGAATATTTCAAAATGGCTTTCAGCATCGTCAAACAGTATGGCGGCGACTTCATCGCCGATGAAGTGCAAACCGGCTGGGGACGCACCGGACACAAATGGTTTGGCATCGAACACTGGGAAGTTGAACCCGACATGATTACTTCGGCGAAAGGTATGGGAAACGGCGTGCCCATTGGACTGACGGTTGCCAAGCCAGAGATCGCGGATTCATTTCAAGGGCTGACGATCTCGACCTTCGGAGGCAATCCGGTCACCTGCGCGACCGCAAAGGCAGTCATCGATGTGATCGAAGAAGACGACCTGCGAACTAACGCCGCGGAAGTTGGCGGCTATTTTCGCAAGAAACTGGAAGAACTGCAGCAGAAGCACCCACTGATCGGCGACGTTCGCGGAATGGGACTGATGCAGGCACTCGAACTGGTCGAGGATCGCACCACCAAACAGCCATCCCCCGCGGGTACAAACGCGGTCATGGAAGAAGCTCGCAAACGCGGCCTACTCATCGGCAAAGGCGGCTTCTACGGCAACGTTATCCGCATGTCGCCACCGCTGAACATCTCAAAGGCAGACGTCGACGAAGCGATTCGCATCTTAGATGAAAGCTTTGCGGCGGTAAAGAAATCCTAGTAGCGCCGGCACCTTGCCGGCTGTCGCGAGGGCATCTTGCCCTCGCAGTGGCGGCGGGACGCCCATAATCGCTAACTTAAGGAGCTGTTTGTTTCCGAGTAGCCCGTCAACCGCGTCTAACGAGGTCGCACGCGGACTACTTCCATGTGGTAGCCTAGTTCCCCATGTTCTTCGGGCTTTTGCTTGCCGCAGCCGCCGTCCTGCCTGCACCATGCACTTCCGCGACATCAGATTGCACTGAATGGATAAAGCCCGCGCGACAAGAGTCGCGTGTCCTCGTCTACCGCACGCATCCATTCGAGAAAAAAAATGAAAACATCAAGCGTGCATTTGTTTTTGTTCATGGCATCCTCCGCGACGCGGACAATCATTTCCGCACCGCGCTTGCCGCCGCTTTTCTGGCTAATGCATTGAACGACACGATAATTGTGGTGCCGCGTTTCGCATCGAATAGCAGCGCGCCCGGGAACGAAAATGGGAATTGTCGCGACACACTGGCCGCCGATGAAGCAAATTGGATCTGTGAAGCTCAGAGCCCGGACACCTGGCGCTCGGGTGGTACAGCAGTAGGCAGCCAACTCAACTCGTTCGACTTTATGGATGAGATTCTTAGCAGATTGGCACGGAAAGACGTCTTTCCCAATTTAAAAACGATTGTGGTGGCTGGCCATTCCGCTGGCGGCCAATTCGTAACGCGTTATGAGATGCTGAACCAAATCCACGATAAACTCGGCATACCGGTTTCTTACGTGGTCGCGAATCCCTCCTCTTATGCATATGTAGATAACCTGCGGCCCACCGAGAGTGCCTTCCAAGCGACGATCTCAGCCACCGCGCAAGGAAGCCCAGCGTCGAATCCTGCGAATCTGTCACCAGCTTTCTTGCCTTTCGCCGACGCGAAGAACTGCACTGGATACGACATCTGGCCGTACGGACTAAAAGCACGACCGGGTTACTCGTCCACGCTGACGGATGAGCAGATTACCCGACAACTTGTGGTTCGGCCGGTCACCTACTTACTCGGCGAAGCCGATGTGTTGCCGCTTGGAGTTTTTGACGTGTCGTGCCCAGCGGTGGCGCAGGGCCCCACTCGCCTGGGACGAGGCCTCGCTTTCCACAAGTACGTAAACGAACATCTCCACGCACATCACAGCGTGGTAGTTGTGCCGTTCTGTAGTCACAGCCAGCGTTGCATGTTCACTTCTGACGCAGCATTGCCGTTGATGTTTCCTAATTGAAGCCGTTGAGGGCTGCGATACGAGTGATTCAGCCTCTTGCCAATTCGACAGCCAAATGGTGAGGCGTCGGGTTCGCTGGCGGATCGTCCGCAATCCGGAAGGAATTCTGCTTAAGTAGCGCTTACGGCGGAACGCCCCCACGACAGCCACCGGGACGGCGGCGCTACAAAACCTCAGTGCGCCTCTTCCGCGGCGGGCGCAGTATCCACAGTGTCCACTTTTTCCGCCATTGGCCTTGGCGGCAACTCGGGCATCGGCTGAAAGTCTCCCGGATCCTTTCCCGCCAGCGCCACCTTCATGAAATCCATCCAGATGGGAAGAGCAGCGTGGGCACCGGTTTCTTTTGCTCCGAGCGATTTCTTCTCGTCATAACCAATCCACACTCCGGTGGTCATCGCGGGCGAAAAACCGATAAACCAGGCGTCGGTGAAATCGTTGGTCGTGCCCGTCTTGCCCGCCAGCGGATACTTCATACTCGACGCGGCAATCCCCGTTCCATGCAGCACCACTTCCCGCAGCATGAAGGTCATGATGCGCGCTGTACGAGCACTGATCACGTCTTTCACATCCGGAAAATCTTCCTCCAGCACGCGGCCTTCGTAGTCCTCAACCTTGGTGATGTAGCGCGGCATGATGCGAACGCCATCGTTGGGGAAAACACTGAAGGCGGACGTCTGCTCGAACAAGGTAACTTCGGCGGCTCCCAACGCCACGGGCAGGTAAGCGGGAATGTTGGATGTAATCCCGAAGCGATGCGCATAGTCGATTACGGTTCTTATTCCGATGCGGTCCGCAACCTTCAGCGCGGGAATGTTTCGTGATTGCGCAAGCGCCCGCCGCAGCGTGATGGTGCCTTCAAATTTCTCATCGTAGTTGTGCGGAGTGTAAGGGCCGGACACGGTCTGAAAAGTCACAGGGGCGTCGACGATCAAATCGTCCGGCCTCGCTCCCTGATCGATGGCCGCGGTGTAGACATAGGGCTTGAACGACGATCCTACTTGTCTCAACGCCTGCGTAGCGCGGTCGAACTTGGACAGTTCAAAGTCTCGTCCGCCGACCATCGCCTTGATCTCGCCGGTAGCGTTGTCGATTGCGATCAATGCGCCCTGTGTGCCCGAATCCTGCTCGAGGCTCGCTCGAGCCTTGCTATCGCTGCCGAGGTTCACGATTTTCAAATAGACGATATCGCCGGGCTTCAGAATGTCCTGCAGCTTGCGTTGCGTCCAAGTCGCGTCGGCTTGCAAGAGATTTCCCGTATAGCGGCCAAACTTGAAGGCCGCTGATCCGGGCGCAACCGCCGTAACCAAAGCATGGACATAACCGTTGACCTCGGGTTCGTCGTCCCAATCGGGATGCTGGTAGCTCGAGAGAGTTGCGCTCCCGTTCAGCACATTTTCCAGATGCGCTTTCCACCCATGGCGGCGTTCATAGGCGGCCAGACCGTCGAGCACAGCCTGATTCGCGGCCCTCTGCAAATCCATGTCGAGTGAGGTGTAAACGCGTAATCCGCCCTCATGAACCTGATCGCTGCCATACTTGGTCTCCAGATAGCGACGGATCTCTTCGATAAAGTGCGGCGCCAGGGAGTTGGGATCGTGCTTCAGCCTTAGTTCGATAGGTTTGTTCCGAGCTTCGACGGCTTGTCGCGTCGTGATCTTGCCGTCCTCCAGCATGCCGTTGATCACCAGGTTGCGGCGCTTGATGGCGCGATCGGGGTGATTGATCGGGGAGTAAAACTGCGGGGCTTTTGGCAATCCCGCCAGCAACGCCGCCTCCTCAATGGTGAGCTGCTTTGCTGGCTTGCCAAAGTAATATTCGGATGCGGCCTCGAAACCGTACACCCCGTGCCCAAGAAAAATCTGGTTGGCGTAGAGAGTGAATATCTGCTCCTTGGTAAAGCGCCGCTCAATTTGAATGGCCAGCAAGGCTTCCTCGATCTTGCGATGGAATGATCGATCGGGCGAAAGAAAAAGGTTTCGCGCAAGTTGCATGGTGAGAGTCGAGGCGCCCTGCACTCTCCCACCCGACTCAATATCGCGATACGCAGCCCCGGCGATCCGCCACACATTGATGCCCCAGTGACGGTAGAAATCCTTGTCCTCAATCGAGATGAGAGCGTTGCGCAGCACCTCTGGATAATCGTTGTAAGACGCGATCACGCGCCTCTGCAGTGCGAACGAACCTATGGTGCGGCCCTGCCCGTCGTAAAGCTCGGTAATGGAGTTGGGACGGAAATGTTCCAACTCCTCGACTTGGGGAAGATCCGTGGAATAGACCAGCAACAATCCGGCGGTGGCGCCGACAAGCGCAGCCACCAATACCAGCAGCCCAAACAGGACACGGCCCACCAGTTTCCGTCCCGCGACTTCAACCGGTGGAAGGTCTTGATAGATGACCTTCATGGGAATGACCTCAGAATAGCATGGCCGCTTTTTGGCTCTTAGCGTTCTGCTTTGTTAATTTTTCGTATTCGTGAATCAGAGGTCTTCGGGAGTGAGGCCAGTGTGCTTTGCTATTCTGGACAGCATCGCATGGCCAAGTTCTTCGTTGTCATGAAATCCAAACATGTAACTGCCGCGGACGGGATGCCGCAGTTTTATATGCGAACCTTTTTGAGAAACAACCACCCAACCTTTGCGAATCAACGCCCGAAGGACAACTCGCGCCTTCGTACTGCGCCATTCGCTCAAGCGGGTACGTGGAGAACACTGATAGAGTCTGGAATGTCTTTCGAACGCTCAACATCATCCGCAATCGCATAGAGGGCTAACGCGTATGCTTTTGCCTTCGCTTCCTCGACCGTACCGCCGTAGGCCATTGCGCCAGGCATCTCGGGGATTTCCGCTATCCAGCGTCCATCGGTTTCGCGCTCAATTTCAAATTGGAATCGCAAATCCCTGCTCTTCGCGCTATTGGGTGGCTTTCGGTCGCTCATAGAGATAGCATGCGCTGCAATCACTCACGCTGCACCTATCGAAGGTAATGATGCAGCGAAAGAAAAGCATACTGCACATCTCTATTGGACGCCAGCAAATTGCGGCTCTCCCTAAGTGAGATCGCTGTGATTGTTTCGTATCTATGTGTTGTGGCGAATAGATTTCTGGTTCTATCAGGGAAACAACTGCAAAAATTTTTCCCACAAGATCAGCGCCATGGCGTTATGCACTTCGAGGGCTGCGACGCCCTCTTGCACTGCCGTGGGATCGTGGAGCAGCCCGACTGCTTTGTTGGCAATGTCTGAGGCATCGTCGGTAGCAGCTTGCCAGTTGCGAGGCGCCCACGCGATCGCGTCGGAAACCACCGAGGCCACGCCTTGCGCGATTCCGTCTGCGGTCACCATGTTGAAACCTTCGGTGTAAGACGGCTGCAGCAACAGGTCCATCGATCCCACTGTGGCCAGGAACTGGGGCCACGATTGCCAGTTGCGCTCGACCACTTTGGCGCGCGGCACATTCAGATACATTTGCTGGATGGCAGCAAAAATCGTCTGTCCACCGCCCTCGCGCCGCCCCCCGGAGATCCAGAATTCCAGATCTGTCACGCGCAGGCGTTGTCCCACTTCAAGCGCAGCGGCAGCGGCCGTGAGCACGTTCTTGTACGGGCGTATGGCGCAGAAGCATCCCATGCGCAGCGTGCCTCTCTGCCACATCGGCCGCGCCCGCGCGGGACTCAAGGGATACATATTCGGCAGCAAGGTCATGGCGGTGCCGTAGGTGGCCTGCCACCAGGTCTGAAAGCGCTGCGAGTTGGCCGCAATGTGGAAGTTGGGACAGGCCTGCTCCAGTTCTGAACCCTGACGCAACAATTCGATCGCACGAGGATCTGCTTGCAGGAATCCGATGTTGCTGTGGCTGACCACGGCAATTTCCAGGTCCGGGTTCTGGGACGTCAGGCTGGCCAAATTAGCGGTGGGAATCCAAGGCGCACTGATCACCAGATGGGAAAGCGGAACATGATGCGCAAGAGTTCGGGCCTGCAGTTCGGCCTTCATGAGGGTTTGCAAGTCGGCGAACGAACTAATGGGCCAAATTTCGACGATGTAACCGGCTGCTCGCAGTGCTTTGGCGTTTTGGGTTGCGCTGACTCCGAGGCCGATGTGGCTTACGTTCTGGGCGGCGGCGAAATTTTTGTAAGCGATCGCCAACCGGGCGGTATGGTGCTGCACTCTTAGCATGTGGACCTTTCACTGAACCACGAGCGGGCCAACCGACCCGCGAGCGGATTGCCTGGAATTGGGACGAAGACCTCCCTCGGAGTTGGCGGACTCCAAAAGTCTGAGGCAAGTTTTCTAAGGGATTACTGCGGGACTACCGAGTGCTATTCTTACTCTCTACTTCTAGTGTGACACATTTGAGGGGGTAAACCCGCCAACTTTTTAACTTTATTTGTGCAATAGATTCAGTGAGTTACGGGGAATTGTGTGGTTCAGGGGGCTTGACAACTTTTCGGCACTTCGGCGGCTTTCTGCCGTTATTTCGGCAGTTGTTGCAGCAAAGACGTGGGGCAGCCGATGTCCGGCCGCCCCCCCGCGAATTTAGCTGGCCCTGCTCTTCAGGACTTCGATAGCCTTCAACATCTGCTGGTCTGGCTGCGGCGGCTGAACTTTCTTGGTGGCATCGTCCGCAGGAGCGGCATTTTCATCTTCATCCGGCACTGGCCCATCCTCATCGGTGTCAGCGACCAGCACGTTTGGCGTGATGGCCGTATCCTGAATCGCTTTGCCAGTAGGCGTGTAGTACTTGGCAATTGACAGAATGAGCGCGGACCCATCGCGAAGTTCCATGGTTTTCTGGATCGAACCATCGCCGAATGTCTTATCCCCTACAACGTCGCCGCGAGCATTCTCCAGAATGGCAGCAGCGACAATCTCCGCCGGTCCCGCTGTTCCCTTATTCACTAGCACAACCACGGGAAGGTTCGTGATCGTCTTGGAAGGATCCGCATTAAACGCCTCGCGGGGATACTTCTGGCCCTGAAGATAGGTGATCGTACCGTGATTCAGGAAAAGATTCGCAGTGGCGATACCCTCGGTTTCGTCACCCTCGGCACAGTTGCGCAGGTCAAGGATGAGCTTCTTCGCCCCCGACTTTTGCACCGCCTTAATCTTGTTGGCGATTTCCTGAGACTTGCCCTTGGTGAAAGCATCTACCTGAATTACGGCAATACCGTCATCAAGCATCTTGTCGGTCACCGGCGGAATCGCAACGACATCGCGAGTAATAACGACTTTCTGCGGCTCGGCGCGACGCGCGCGGACCAACGAAACGGTCACGTTCGAGCCCGGCTGCCCAGCCAGCAGATTGCGAACTTCGCCCACCGACATTTCCCGCGTGCTCTTGCCCTCGATGGCTTCGATAATATCGGTGTCCTGAAGTCCCGCCTTATCTGCCGGCCCGCCAGGAATGACCGCGATCACCGAAGCGTAGCCAAAGCGCTTGGAGACCGCAGCTCCGATGTCGCCTTTGGCTTCGGTCTGGTGAGCCTTGTATTGCGTGTACTCTTCGGCGCTCAGATAGCTGGAATTAGCATCCAGTGACTCGAGCAATCCGTGCAACGCCCCCGCAGTCACAACCGGGATGTTGGGCTCTTCCACATATTCGCTGCGCACGCGAGAGAGTACTTCGCTGTACACCTGGAGTTGGCGATAGGCGCCATCGTTGCTGGAGGCGCGAACGCCGTCCATTCCACCCACCACCATGAACAGCAGCACTACAGCGGAGCAAGCAAGAACTACAGCCTTGGTCTTTATCGACATCGGATTCGTTTTCTCAGAAGGGAAGTCACTTCCTTAAGGAAGTGCTAACAGTATATCCGGTTTGATGCGGATTTCTCAGACTTTGCTTCGGCAAAATAGCGCCATTAGTAACTGCGGCCCGCGGAGCCTCGCTTCAGTAGGGCGAGGCCAGACTAAAAGGCTCCCACTTCTTTCGAATGCTGATAAAAAAGGACTTACGTCCAGACGCTTTACTCACTCAACAACCTGAATCACGCTCCCGGAGCTGCCCCGAAAATTCGCGTCGCCTCCATAGGTCGCGGAGACGTGGTGGTTACCCTTGGTGAGGGTTGAAGTCTTGTATCGCGCAACGCCCCTGTCGAGAGCGACCTGCGCCAGTACCGTCGATCCATCCTTGAAAGTGACCAAGCCGGTCGGAGTCCCGCCGTATTGAGCCGTGACTGTTGCCGTGAATTGCACACTCTGCCCCGCTTGCGACGGGTTCGGCGAGGAGGCGAGACTCGTGGTGGTCGACGCCCTGGTTACGGTCTGCCGCAGCGGCGCCGAATTGCTAGGCAGAAAGTTCGAGTCCCCGGAATAGGACGCGGTGATCCAAACCGCGCCTGGCGAAGTGAAGGAATAGTTCAACGTCGCCTGTCCATTACTTACCGTCCCCTGGCCCAAAGTCGTCGATCCCGATTTGAAGGTGACCGTCCCGGTGGGCGAACCACCGATTTGGTTGGTGATAGTGGCTGTGAGAAGTACAGATTGATTTACTGCCGACGGATTCGGGGAAGAAGTTAGCGTGGTGGTCGTGCTCCAGCGATATCCCGCCGCAACATTCAACAGAACAGTAACGGTGGAAAGCGAACCGGACGCAACAGCCACATCAGGTTTGTGATCTCCGTTGAAATCGCCGGTCGAAATAAATACCCCGCCCGGAAGGTAGGGGATCGGCGTCAGAAAGGTTCCATTGCCGTTCCCCAGCAGGACGCACGTGCCGTCGCCATTCGATACCGCGACATCAATGTTGCCATCTCCGTTGAAGTCGCCTGCAACCATGGAGTAGGCGTTGGAGCCTCCGGAGTTGTAGACGTGGCCGCCACGAAAGGTCCCATCCCCCCTGCCAATCAGGGAGTACACAACGCCGTTGCTGCAATCAGTCGTATTCTGGCAGAGGTTCAATACCACCAGATCGGTTTTCCCATCTCCATTCACGTCTGCAGTTACGACAGAATCAGCTTGAGACCCGCCTGCGCCGTAAGCCTGCGCCGCCTGAAATGTGCCATTGCCCTTGCCCAGCAACACGCTCACACCCCCATTCGCGCAAGTGCTATCTTGGCACTGACTCGCCAGCGCTAGATCGGGGTTTCCGTCTCCGTTGAAGTCTCCGACTGCCACTGAATTGGTGAAGTATCCGGCCGACGCAAAAATCTGTGCGGGTTGGAATGTTCCATTCCCGTTCCCCAGAAGCACGCCAACGGCCCCGTTCGGGCAGCTACTGTTTTGGCACTGATTTGCTACTGCAAGGTCAAGATTTCCGTCGTTGTTGAAATCAGCAATCGCAACCGATAAGGCGGTGTAGGCGCCGGAGGAGTAAGTTTGCGCTGCCTGCAGAGTTCCGTCGCCATTCCCCAGCAATACGCTGAGACTACCGCCGCTCTTGCAGTTGCTGGTGCTGCACTGGTTGGCTACGACTACATCAGGATTCCCGTCGCCATTGAAATCACCAATCGCCACCGAGGAAGCCCCGAACCCTCCGGTGGGGTAGTCATGCGCCGCCTGAAATGTTCCGTCGCCATTACCCAGCAGCACGCTTACGACCCCATCGCTCCCATTTTTGCAGTTATTGCTCTGGCAGAGATTCGCCACTACCAGGTCCAGATTCCCGTCGTTGTTCAAATCGCCTGCAGCCACCGAATCGGCATCGTAGCCTCCAGAGGCATAGTTGGACCTGGCTTGAAACGTTCCGTCGCCGTTCCCCAGCAATACAGTCAGAGTGCCGCTGCAATTACTGTCGGATTGGCATTGATTGACCACGACCAGATCAAGTTTCTGATCTCCATTCCAGTCACCAACCCCTACGGAGGTGGCAAAGACCCCCTCGGAGATGAACTTGTGGGCTGCCTGAAACGTTCCATCCCCATTCCCGAGAAGCACACTTACAGTGCCCACACTGCAATCGTCTTGAGTCTGGCACTGATTTGCCAGCACCAGGTCTGTTCGTCCGTCTGGGTTAAAATCGCCGGTGGCAACCGCAGCCGTATTGTTTCCGCCGGACGGGAAGGCCTGCGCGGGCGCAAAAGTTCCGTCGCCCATTCCCAACAGCACACCAACGTCGCCATTACCGCAGTTTCCACTGCTCTGACATTGATTGGCCACCACCAGATCGGTCTTGTGGTCTCCATTGAAATCGCCGACTGCCACGGAAACGGCGGTATAGCCTCCAGACGCGTAGCTCTGCGCGGCTTGAAACGTCCCATCCCCGTTTCCTAAGAGTACGCCCACACTTCCGTTGCAGTTTTGACGGGTCTGACACTGGTTGGCCACCGCCAGGTCGGGTTTCCGGTCTCCATTGAAATTGCCGATTGCCACAGAAACAGCTGTGAAACCTCCAGTGGCATAGCTTTGTGCCGCCCGAAATGTCCCATCGCCATTTCCCAGCAAGACACCTACGCCACCGCCGGCGCAAGTGCTGTCCAGGCACTGATTGGTCACGACCAGGTCAAGGTTTCGGTCGCCATTCACATCCGCAATTGCGACCGAAGAGGCCACGACTCCGCCGGAGGAATAGCTCTGCGCAGATTGAAATGTCCCGTCTCCGTTACCCAATAGAACGCCGACAACTCCGTTCGCGCAGTGGTTGGGACTCTGGCAACCATTGGTGACGATCAGGTCAGCTCTCCCATCGTTGTTCACATCGCCCACCGCAATCGCGTACGCCTCGTATCCCCCGGAGGAGTAGCTCCGAGCAGCCTGGAAAGTCCCATCCCCGTTTCCCAGCAACACACTGACCGCGCCAGTATTGCAATTGATTTCCGGGCATTCATTGGCCACCGCCAGATCGGCCTTCCCGTCTCCATTGAAATCGCCGACTACGACAGAAAAGGCATACACTCCGCCCGAAGGATAAATCGCCGGATTGAAGAAAATCTGATTGCTCGTCGGACGCTTTAATCCTGGCACGAACGGTCCCGGTCTTCCGCGACGGAAGTTCGATAAAGGCGATGCTTGGGAAGAAACCAGGTCCGGGCTGGTAGACATCCCTGATTTATTAGTGCGCACACGCCAATGCGAACTGCCTGATGGACTATCACCTGAAGTAGTCAAGAAAGGGAACAGAACCAGCGTAAGAGCAATTGCTAAGACCGGAGCCGACCGTGCCTGGGTCATTTTCACATCTCTCCGCCAAGGACCTGCTGTCAATTACACTGCTGTGATCTGAATGAAGCTGTGAGTTTAACCCCACAGCGGGGGGATCGGCTCACCTGGGCGGCGAGCGGCCTTATTTTATCGTCTTCCCAGAAGAAATGGGCGCTCGGATGTACTAGTGATTATTTCCTGGAATGAGTGAGCGCACCTAATCTCTGTGTCCTGAGAGCTAGTGCGGATCGGCGGAAACCGCGGACGGGTCCGGCAGAATCGGATTTTCCCCGAGACCATGAGAATCGGAGCGAGTCACGCCGGTGACTTGATAGTCGCTGTAATCGATGGTCAGGACGGCTTTGCCCCCCATCCGAACCTGGGTTTCGGACTGGTTGTGGACGGGAAGCCAGAAGCCTGCGATCTTGGACCACCGATATTCAATTTGAGTATGGCTGACCCAGAGAGATGGGTTCTGGGCGGGCTCGCCTTGCATGCGGGCAATTGCGAAATCCCTGGCGTCCACCCAAAATTTTCCCCGGTAGAGATATTTACTCTTGCCCTTCGGGCTTACGGCCAGAATATAGAAATCCCCACTTGGGGTGTGTTCCATCCCGGCCAGCGCGAAATCGTAGTTCTTTGGGCTGATCTCCAACTCTTTCCGGGTCTGTTCTTCTTGAGCTTCCTGTTCGCTGCTGAGCAGCTTCAAGAGCACATGGTTAATCAGCAACTTTGAACCGGTCTCGGAGATGACTTTGAAGTCTTTCCGGTTGGGCGCGGTGTAGACCGCTTCTACCTGCATTGTCGCATCATGGCTGCCAAAGATTCCCCGATAGTCCAGGTGGTAAACCCGCTTGCCGCGATATCCGCGCAACATCTGGGAGCGCTGCGCGTTTGCCGCCATCAGTCTTTGCACGATTATTTCGGTCGAGAGAGGAGGAGGTGAATGCAAATCCGTGTCGGCGAAGGTGAGGGTACCGAGCATGACGAGTAGAAGCACGCTGGCCTGGACCGGAAGATCACAGCCGCGCTGCTCGAAGCGCAGCAATCGAGGCAGTTCGAAGGGGTAGGAAAAAATCCGCAAGCAATTTTCAATCTACCATATTCAATTGGGGCCTGAGTCACGGAAGGAGTAAAGTCTTTTGAGGAAAGAGGGAGCGAAAGCGTTGGCGACAGACACAGCCTGCTCTTGCCTTGTAGTTCTCAGCGCCCTCCGCAGACGTTCCCCGCGTCCTCTGCGATTTAAGATTTTGGGGTCGGTAACAAAACCTTAAAACGCAGAGACCGCAGAGAACCCCCGCAGAGACCGCCGAGATAGATGCTGGGGTTCGAGACCTGGCGGATTTACCTGACTGCCGCGAGCTGAGTTCGCAACTTGTGAGTGGCGCGGAACAGCGTGTTCTTGATCGTGCCCTCGCTGGTATTCAAAATGCCGGCCACGGTTCGAAGCCTTAATCCGTGGTAGTGCTTCAACTCGAAAACAACTCGCTCGCGCGGCGAAAGTCTCTGCAGGGCCCGAACGATGCAGCCTCGTAGTTCGTGGCTGGCCATGTTCCGCTCCGGACTCGAACCGGCACGCTGATCAGGAATCCGGTCTAAAACCTGTTCTTCCTCGCCATCGGATGAAATCGTAGTCGTAAGATCCCGATAACGCGAGGATCGCTTCCGCAAATGGTCGAGACACAGATTCGTCACGATGCGGTAAATCCAGGTGTAGAACGAGCACTCGAACCGGAAGCTGCCGATGTTGATGTAAGCGCGCAGAAAGGCTTCCTGGTAGATGTCCTGGCCGTCTTCCTGAGAGCCAGTGAGATGAACCGCCAGCCGGAGTACGGCCCGGTCGTACTGGCGCACCAGTTCTTCAAAATCGGCGGCATTGCCGAGCTGCGCTCCGCGGATGAGCTGGGTGTCATCTACCCGAGCTGCTCCAACCTTCTCCCGATGCTGGACTCGAAGCTGTAGAACCTTTTCCACGTTTTCTTCTCCGCCCAAAATGCTTTAGCCGACAAACTTATAACCCGTCCCGTGTACGGTCAGAATGAATCGAGGCTCCTCCGGCTTGGGTTCGACCTTCTGCCGAAGACGAACAATGTGCGCATCCACGGTGCGCGTCGTGGGAAAGCGATCGTATCCCCAGACATCCTCGAGTAACCGGTCCCGGCTCAGGGTCTCGCCCGGATGAATGAGGAAGTACTTCAAGAGCTCAAACTCCTTCGACGAAAAATCCAGCGCATGCCCCTTCCGCGACACCTGGCAACTGCGCAAGTTCACTTCGACCTCGCCGAAGGAATATTTCTCCTCCGCCTTGGGAGCGATTTTGGCGCGACGCAGTACGGCCTTCACCCGCGCCAGCAGTTCACGAATGGAAAACGGTTTGGTGACGTAGTCGTCAGCGCCCAACTCAAGTCCAACCACCTTGTCCACTTCCTGCCCGCGAGCAGTAAGCATGATGATCGGAATCGACGGCCGTTTCGACTTAAGCTGTTTGCAAACGTCGAGCCCACTCATCCTCGGCATCATGACGTCCAGGATGACCAGGTCCGGCGATTCGGCGATTGCGCGCTCCAGGCCAGCCACGCCGTCACCTGCGGTGATGACCTGATGCCCCTCGAATTCGAAGTTGTCGCGCAGGCCGGCCACCATGTTCGGCTCGTCTTCGACAATCAGGATCTTGGCCATTCTTTTGCTCTCCGCGCCTACGCCAATGCTGCCTTGGGCCCGTTCGTCCGCAGAGCCACGGGCAGGTTGATGGTGAATTTGCTTCCTCGACCGGGCACGCTATCCACCGAAACCTCTCCGCCATGCGCCTGAACGATGTGACGAACTAACGACAGCCCCAAACCGCTGCCCTTCGTGTTGTGAACCAGCGGATCACCCACTCGATAAAACTTGTCGAAAATCTTCTGTTGCTCAGCTGGAGGGATGCCAATGCCATGGTCGACCACCTCGAGCTTCACCGAACCGTTGTCGCGGAACAGGTTCACGCCGATATACTTCTGGTCCTGCGAATACTTGAGCGCGTTGTTCACCAGGTTCAACAGCGACCGCGCCATGGCCTCGCGATCGACGCTGAGGGGCGGCACGTCTTCGGCAATCTTTTCCTCGAAAGCAAATCCGCTTTGCTCGATCTGGTAGCGATACGATTCGAGGGTGTTGCGAACCAGTTCGCGCATATCGGTCTGGCGGAAGTCGTATTCTTTCCGGCCGGCTTCGATTCGCGAAAAATCCAGAATGTTATTAATCAGCGCCGTGAGCCGTTCGCTCTCTTTGCGGATGATGCTGTAATACTCCTGATATTTGTCAGGCGATTTCAGTCTTCCCATCTCCAGAGTTTCCGCGTAGAGCCGGATCAGCGAGAGTGGCGTCCGCAATTCGTGGGAAACGTTGGATACAAAATCAGACTTCAGCCGCGCCAGTGCCATCTCGCGCGAGATGTTGCGATGCGTCATCACGATCCCGCCGGCAAGCAACAGAGAGATGGCGCCAAGGATGACAAAACTGTGCTGGATAAAATGCTGGCCCATGGCAGCCAGTGTCGTTCCCGGCAATTTAATCGCGAGCGTCAGGTTCGGAAACGCGCCCTCGAGGTTGCGCTCGACCTCGGGTTCGCCGCCATCCCAACCCGCAGAGGCCACCAAAGGCGTGGCTTCATGCTTCGGGTGGATCATCATAACTACGTGGTTCTTTTCGCCGCGCTCTTCCTGGTGGCTCAAAAGTGAGTCCAGCATTTCGGGAAAGAACGGATCGCGCAGGTATTCGGCATCGAACACCATCCCACCGATCGCCTTGTTTCCGTTCGGGCCGTCGGACATCAAAAACAACGCTGCCGACTGGTATAAGTGTTTCTCGCCTCTCATTGGCCAGTTATCAAAGAAGTAGTAGCGCCTGCCCGCCTTTGCTTTCTCCTCGAAACTCTTCACCTCGTCCTTGAATTCCATCTTTAACCACCCTCCGGTCATGGAGGACAGGTCGTCGGCTTCGGTGCGGAACGCTGGATCCTTGAGCCGGGACGGCTGCGAGCGGAAGGTCAAACCGCCGTTGGGTTCGTAAACGAAGACATGAGCGATGTAAGGATGGGTCGCAAGAATCCTGTCCAATGTTTCCACGCAGGTGTTGCCGGGGCCAGCAAATTGGCCGCGCACCTCGTCGGCCATGCCTTCAGCTTTCTCGTTGATCTGCTTTTCGGAAATCGCAAGGACCTGGTTGAAATCACGCTGGAAGGCGGCTTCCACTCCCCGATCGCGCTGGATTTCGTTCAAGTGCCACGCGCTCAGGATCACCAGGGCAGCGGCGGGCAACACTACGGCGAGCTCCAAGGTCAGCATCAACCGGGTTCGCTCGTTCCATCGCCGCTTCATCTTCATCATGGTCTCCTGATCCGGGTGATACTGCATCAGCCCGAAAACAGATCAGCCCGGAAACAAACATAGTTGAACAGGCTGGGGGATGTGTCAATCCGGAGTAAAAACAAGTAAAAAGTTGTGAACTGAATGATTCTCAAGGCACTGGGCTGGTGCCTTAAGACTCGCGTGGTAGAGAGCCAGGGAAAGCCTCTAAGGCAATCTGAAATTCACCGTGACATAGGTCTCAGCTTCGACGGCTACACCGTTCCGCAGGTAGGGTTTGTACCGCCATTGCTTAACCGCCTTGACGGCAGCCTGGCCAAGAAGCAGCGAGCCATCCACGAGTTTCAGGTCCCGGATGCTACCGTCTTTGTCAATCCAGGCCTGCAGAACTACGGCGCCTTGCAGACCGGCTTTCAAGGCTTGCTCTGGATAGCCGGGTGCGACTTTCTGCAACAGCAGCCCCTGAGACAAATCTTCAGGCAGGCTTACCGGTTCCATCTGGCTGAGTAGAGATGGCGGCCGCTTCACGCTCACAGTTCGAACCGTAGCGGCTCCCGGCGGCGGCAATTTTAAGCTGTCCGGGATTAGCATCGGCGACGCGGAGGTCGGGTAATGATCCTGATTTAAGCGGGCATCGGCGTCCAGAACTTCGGTGGGTGCCGGAACTTCGTCTGACGGGATCACCGTTTGAAGCGGGACCGCGCGTGATCTCGATGACGGATATCTGCCAGAACCAGCCCGGCGCGAAGCTGCGGCTTGGGCCAATGCGGAATCCGAGTCCGTCTCGTCTCCAGACGACTGTAACTTGGCTGATCTCATTTCAAGAGCTTTATAAGCAGTGGCCACGCTGGCAAACACACTCTGAACCCGCAAAGGCTGGCCAAAAGTGTAGCCCAACGAAAGGAAGGCTACGGTCAGAAAAGCTCCCAAGAAGAATCGATGGCGGCGGTATCTCTTAACCTCGCCAGATACGTGCTCAACGTGATTCTGCTCGTCGAGGGACCGGAATAATCGCCGGTCAAAAGTGGCAAATGTGAGATGGAGTGGCGCGGAAGGCTCGCCGCGGGAGTAGCCGGGCTCCCGAAAGGGCTCAGAGGGGCGGGCGGCCAGTGGCTTGGGGGAGGGCTGCTCTGAAACCGGCCGCCGCTCAACATTTTCTGCTCTTGAAACATTTTGTACTTTTGCGACCGCGTGAGTTGTTCCCTGAGTTTGGGCAAAATCACCCCTCGCGATCCACGCCTTCATGCAACCTAGAAAACGGTCGTTGCTCAGCACCGCATACTTAACCTGATCGGGCTCCAGGGGTTTGGTCAATACCAGATCTGGACCATCTTCTTCAGCCGCAGGGTTCGATTTCCCACTAGTGAGGGCCAGGGTGAAGGCTGCCTTATTCAACTTCAGTTCACGAGCATTTTTGAGCAGAAATGCTGCTTCTGGGCCGCTGTCCCAGTCGGCCACAATGACGTCAAAGCTTCTGCTGGTAAGCCATTCGACGGCGGTAAAGATGTCTGGGCAGGGCTCAATCTCGAGCTCGAGTTCTCTTAGAGCCTGGACCAACCGGCGCGACGATTCCTCGTCAGAGGAGAACAAAAGAGAGACTGGTGACATCAAGTATCAGGCTAGTTTCAAGACGCCCCCGTGACAAGTTACGAACTACCACCATTGTGCTATATCAGAAGACGGGGTAACTGCCGAGTCGGTTACCTGTACTATTGGACAAGTCTCAGCAGGTTCAGCGACGCCAAACATCACTAGCCGGCGAACAGGCATTGCCAGCGCCTTCGCAGGACGCATAGAATCCTCCTTTACCAAAGCTGAATCCATGGTCAACACCGACCACGCTTCAGCGCAAGGCTAACTGCGCAAGGATGAAAGAGGCTTATTGAAAAAAGTCATCGCAATGTATCCCGGCTCCTTCGATCCGCCGACCAACGGGCACCTGGATTTGATCGAGCGGGGCAGCAAGATCTTTGATGAGTTGGTGGTGGCGATTCTGCGCAATGCGGAGAAGGCCCCGCTGTTCAACTTGTCCGAGCGGCTGCTCATGCTGGAAGCCATGACTGCCGACTTCAAGAATGTACGGGTGGACACCTTTGACGGTCTCATGGTCGACTATGCGGCCAAAGTCAAGGCCAGTGCCGTGCTCCGCGGGATTCGCGCCATCAGCGATTATGAGTATGAGTTGCAGATGGCTTTGATGAACCGCAAATTGCAGCCTGACCTGGAAACTGTGTTCATGATGCCGGCAGAACAGTATTCTTACCTGAGTTCGCGGCTGGTTCGGGAGATCGCCCAATTGGGTGGTTCGGTTAAGGATCTGGTTCCGGATTTGGTTGTACAACGACTGAGAGAGAAGCTAGACCCAGCCGTTAAGCTGGCAAATGCCAGAAACCTGAAGCAGAGGAAACGAGGATGACCCCAGTTACGGAAGCGACTCTTGCCTTAAAACTCACCGAGCGAATCAACCGCATCGAGCCCTCCGCCACAATGGCGGTAGTGGCCGAAGCCGACAAGTTACGCCAGCAAGGGATTGACGTGGTGGATTTCGGAGCTGGCGAGCCGCACTTTGCCACGCCCCAGCACATCAAGGACGCTGGTGTCGCCGCGATTCAGGGCAACTTTACGAAGTACACAGCGGTGAGTGGGACGACCGAACTGCGCGACGCAATCGCGCATCGCCATGCCGTGGATTTCGATTCCGATTATCGCCGTGAAGAAGTAATTGCCTCAACGGGAGGCAAGCAAGCCCTGTTTAACGCTGTGCAGGTTCTGGTCGACCACGGAGATGAAGTCATTCTCCCGGTTCCGTACTGGGTTTCCTTCAAAGATATCGTCCGCTACGCCGGAGGAAATTGTGTACTGTTGGAGACCGATGAAACGAAGGGCTTTCGAGTTACGGCGGAAATGATTGAGCGACTGATCACTCCGCGGACCAAGCTTATCATCTTGAACTCGCCGTCGAACCCTTCGGGAGCGGTGATGTCGCCGGAAGATCTGACCGAAGTGGTGCGTCTGGCGCACGAGCGTGGCATCTGGGTGCTTTCCGACGAGTGTTACGTGTACTTGAACTACACCATGAAGCGGTTCTCGGTGGGAGCTTTGCGCGAGTTCCGCGAGCGCATGGTGATCATCGGATCGCTTTCCAAGACTTACGCGATGACGGGTTGGCGATTAGGTTATGCGCTGGGGCCCAGTGCGGTTGTCGGTGCGATGAATAAGCTGCAGAGCCAATCCACGTCGAACCCGACATCGATTGTGCAGAAGGCCGCGGTAGCGGCGCTGAAAGGTCCGCAGCAATGCGTGACCGACATGCGGGCGGAGTACATCAACCTGCGCGATCACGTGGTCAACGGGCTGCGTGCGATTCCCGGCGTGAAGTGCACACTGCCCGATGGCGCGTTCTATATGTATCCGAACGTGTCCGCGTTCTTTGGGCGTAGCGGCGTGAAGTCGGCTTCGGATCTTGCGGGAAAGTTATTGCGGGAAGCTCACGTAGCCGTGGTTCCGGGTGAAGGCTTCGGAACGCGCGACCATATTCGCGTGTCCTACGCAACGTCGGTAGCGGAACTGGACCGCGGACTGGAGCGCCTGCGAAAGTTTCTCGCGGCACTGTGAGGAACTTCGTTCCGCGTAGCGCCGCCGTTCTGGCGACTGTTGTGAGTTCTCTCCCACACTTCCGAGGGCAAGATGCCCTCGGGATAGCCAGTAGGATGCGGGCGCTACGATGCGTTATTCCCCCGCATGAATGACCTTTATCCACTGTTAATGTCGCCCGTCTTCGACCCACGTCCATGGGGCACGACTGACTTATCGCCCGTCTATCCGAATCATCGCTTCGAGGAGAAGATCGGCGAGGCATGGTTGACGGGAGACGAAGGCAAAGTAGCGAATGGGCCGTTGCGAGGAAAATCGCTTGCCGAGTTAAGCACCCAGTACGGCCGGGAGTTGGTCGGGGAGGCCGCAACCGACGCCGCTCGCTTTCCATTGCTCACCAAGTTTCTTTTTCCCCATGAAAAGCTTTCGGTGCAAGTTCATCCAGATGATGAAGGCGCACGCCGAGCCGGTCAACCCTGCGGCAAGACCGAGTGCTGGTACGTCGCGCATGCCAAGCCCGGGGCGCAGATCGCTTTGGGCCTGAAGCCGGGGGTTACGCTGGCGCAATTCGAGGAGGCGATTCACGAGCAGCGCGCGGAGGAATTGCTGAATTGGATCAATGTCTTTCCTGGCGAAATGATTTATGTTGCAGGCGGGACTGTACACACGCTTGGCCCAGGTTCGATCATCGTGGAGACCCAGCAACAGTCGGACACAACTTATCGTTTGTATGACTACGGTCGCCCGCGCGAGTTGCATCTCAAGGAAGGTCTGGCGGCCGTGAAAGAGAAAGTGACTTCCGGGAAGGTAATTCGTCCCGCGCCGACCACTGTAAATGGCACGAAAAATCGCCGGTCGCCGCTGGTGGCTGCGCCCTTTTTTGTGGTGGAAATGTTCGAATTGAAAGAGCCGCAGGATTTCAAAACGCGAGACGGGGCCGACAAGAGTTCAGTCCAAATCCTGGTCGCAGTCGACGGCTGCGGCAAGGTCGAGGCGCGCGGTACAGAACCGGTGACGCTGGCAAAAGGAGACGCGGTCGTAGTTCCCGCCTCGATTGGCGACTTTCGCGTCCGCCCGCAGTGGACGCTGGAACTGCTGAAGGCGGCTTTGCCGGGAAGAGCCGTGCCGGAACCCGCGACCAGGATATGACGGACAAGAGAGAAGATCATACGAAATCCGTGGCAAAAACGAACTCCAATTTCTATCCCGTCATCCTCGCCGGCGGGCGTGGCACCCGATTTTGGCCGTTGAGCCGAAAGCGCCGGGCCAAACAATTGCTGGCGCTTGACGGCAAACAGACCATGATTCAGCAGACCGTCTCGCGTTTGCTGCCGCTCGCTCCGGTCAAGCGTTTTTGGGTCATCACGAACCGAGACTCGCAGCGCGAGATCGCGCGCCAGATTCCGCGGCTTATCAAACAGCAGATCGTTGCCGAATCGGTCGGACGAAATACAGCCCCAGCCATCGGCCTGGCTGCTTTCATTTTGCTGAATCGCGATCCGAACGCGGTGATCGGCATGTTCCCCTCGGATAACGTCGTTGGAGACGAAAAGCGTTTTCGCCAGGTCTTGGAGAGAGGTATCGAGATTGCGGCTGCAAATGAAAACATCGTAGTGCTGGGGATTCGTCCAACCCGCGCCGAGACCGGATATGGTTACATCGAGACCGGCACACCGACGGAGCGGGAGACGTTCCACGTACGCCGATTTACCGAGAAACCCGATGCCGAACGCGCAGCCAGATTCGTGGCTGCGGGAAACTATTTCTGGAATAGTGGCATGTTTCTTTGGAGCGCGCGGACGTTGGTCAACGCCTTACGCGAGCATCTGCCGAGAACCGCACCGATACTCGAACAGATCGCGAATACGTTCGGAACCCGGAAGTTTACGGGAGCATTTCGCCGCCTGTATCCGCAGTGCGAAAACATCAGCGTCGATTACGCTTTGCTCGAGCCCCGATCATCGAAAGGAGAGCAGGATTCCAAAATCTTCTGCTTGCAGGCAGATTTTGGGTGGAACGATCTGGGGTCGTGGAACGCACTGCACGAGCATCATGCGGCGAAGAGCCAGCCGTCAGACGGCAACCTGATCTCCGGTGAAGGCATCTTCACCCTGAATGCAACGGGCAATTACATTCATGCTCCGGGCAAATTTGTCGCGGCAGTCGGTGTGAATAATCTAGTCGTGGTAGAGACGGACGACGCGCTGCTGATCACGACGCGCGAGCAAGCGCAGGATGTGGGCAAAATTGTGAAACATCTAGATGAGAAAAAACTGCACAGGCTGGTGTAGGCGAGAGAGTCGTTGGTCATTGGCAGATCGGAGACGTAACATTCCATCGACCAAGGACAACCGATTAACGACCAACGACCAATGACCAACGACTATCGACTATCGACCAACGACTAATGACCACTATCAAATTCGGTACCGACGGTTGGCGAGGCATCATCGCTGACGATTTCACCTTTGACAACGTGCGCCGTGTGGCGGGCGCGATTGCTGCCTACGTTCTTAAGCATGAAGACGCTCGCCGCGGGTTAATTGTGGGCTACGACACGCGCTTTCTCTCGCAGCGTGTAGCCCGGATCGCTGCGGAAGTTCTCGCTAACGCAGGGGTGCCCGTCAAGCTGGCCAATGATTACACGCCAACGCCCGCTATTTCTTTCGCGGTAAAACAGCTCGGCGCTGCGGGAGGCGTCGTAATCACCTCGAGTCATAACCCCTGGGACTGGAATGGAGTGAAGTTTAAAGGCAAGTTTGGCGGCTCGGGCACGCCCGCGATCATGAAGGCAATCGAGGATGAGTTGAATGCCGGCGCGATGCCCAGCGGTCAAAAGGCCGTGATTGAAGAAGTTGACCTGAAGCAAGCGTACGTTGAAGCCATCTGCCGCTTCGCCGATCTTGATGCGATTGCGAAGGCAAATTTCAAGTTCGTTGTGGATTCGATGTACGGCTCCGGACGCGGTGTGCTGACCGGGATTTTCAACGAACGTGGCATTCGTCACCTTGCCATCCGGCAGGAGTTGAATCCTTTGTTTCCGGATATCAATCCTGAACCGATCATTCCCCATGTGGCGATGCTTCAACAAACCGTGCTCAAAGAACACGCCGATGCCGGATTGGCCACCGACGGCGACGCAGATCGCATCGGCGCCGTGGCGGAGGACGGCGGCTTTGTGGATTCTCACAAGATTTTCTCCGTGCTCACTCAATGGCTGCTGGTCCGCAAGAAGTGGCCAGGAGAAGTGGTGCGTGCGTTCAACACCACACGCATGGTCGATCGCATTGCGGCCAAGCATGGCCGTAAATTGAACGAGTGCCCGATCGGATTCAAATATGCCGCTGATCTGATGATGGAGCGCGAAATTGTCATCGGCGGCGAGGAGTCCGGCGGCATCGGGTATTCGCGATTCCTGCCCGAGCGCGACGGCCTGCTCAACTCGCTGCTGCTGGCCAATGTCATGGCCGACGAAGGTAAACCGCTAGGCCAACTGGTGGCTGATTTGCAGCGCGAATATGGTTCACACTACTACGGGCGGCGCGATCTGCACCTTCCCGAGGACGTTAAGCAACAGGCTATTCTGCGGGCTCGATCTGATGGAACCAAACGTTTGGGCCGCTACTCCGTCTTAAAAAAAGAAGGCCTCGACGGTATAAAGTTTTTCCTCGATGCGCCCACCAACGGAAACGGCGCAGAGGCGTGGATACTGTTCCGGGCGTCGGGGACCGAGCCGTTATTGCGCGTTTATTCGGAAGCCGCATCGCCCGAATTGGTGAACGAAATCCTATCCAGCGCCGAGACATTTGTCAGTGGTGGATAGGATGAAGAAGTCACGCTGCCCACCGTTCACTGCCCTTTTGGGTCTCGCATTTGATGCCGGTGAGTACGATAATCAACATACGATAATCAACTTAGGATACTGAACTACAGATGAGCACAGCGGTCGCCACAATTCCGAGTCCAACCGATTCTCCCGAAACCCTGCGGTATAACCGCATTCGGAGATGGCTCGGTGTCGCTGATTTTGTCCTCGGACTGATGTTTCTCATCGTGCTGCTGGTAACGGGATGGAACGGCACCCTGCGCGACTTCGCAATGCATGGCGCCTACGAACACTACACGCTTGCGGTCATTCTCTACGTCGTGATGCTCATGCTGATCGGTAAGCTGCTCGGACTGGGGCTGGACTATTACGGATTCCGGCTCGAGCATCGCTACAGTCTTTCCAATCAAAAGCTACGCGCGTGGGTGTGGGACGAGATCAAGGGATTTCTGGTCGGCGTGGCGCTGGCGTCGATCGTGGCCGAATTGCTCTACTTCATTATTCGCCAGTTCCCGCAGTTTTGGTGGCTGATCGCGTGGGCTGCTTTTCTGGGATTGTTCGTGCTGATGGCGCAACTGGCTCCGGTGGTTCTGTTCCCGATCTTTTATAAATTCGAGCCACTCGACAATGCCGACCTCAAGTCTCGCCTTGTTCAACTGAGTGAGCGTGCCGGAACGCGGGTGCGCGGCGTTTACAAATGGAACCTCTCGGAGAAGAGCAAGAAGGCCAACGCGGCGTTAACCGGACTCGGCAACACCCGGCGGATCATTCTGGCGGACACGCTTCTCGATCGATTCTCCGCCGACGAAATTGAGGCCGTGCTGGCGCATGAGTTGGGGCATCACGTGCACCGGCATATTCTGAAAAGCATCGCGGTGCAGGCGGGGATTACGTTGGTAGGATTCTGGGCGGCAAACTGGGTGCTGCACTATGCTGTCGAACGAACCCACATGTTTGAAACCGTC
>Ga0209415_10002159_pt1 | contig 37155 bp, 34 predicted proteins | sample PeaSoiSIISIP2007_FD_187696 | JGI IMG/M metagenome (GOLD analysis project Ga0209415, IMG submission 187696) | Peat soil microbial communities from Weissenstadt, Germany - SII-SIP-2007 (SPAdes) (version 2) | ecosystem: Environmental > Terrestrial > Soil > Wetlands > Peat | place: Germany... | reverse complement strand
GCTGCCTGCTTTGCAGCGGAATGGGTGCCTGAATTGCACCGGAATCGTTGCCTGATTTGGAGCGGAATACCCATATTCGGAAAATTGCAAAGAAGAAAGGCATTAATGCGGAGAAAATGAATCAAACAGACCTTATCAGGGCAATTCAAAAAGCAGAGGGGAACAACCCTTGTTTTGCTACCGCCTCTGTTCAGACATGCGGTCAGATGAATTGCCTGTGGCGTACAGAGTGCAAGTAGAATTTCAAATTCAGGTTTGATTTTTTTATGTTTATTCCCACCGTGAGAGTATAACCTATCCTCTCCGATTGCCCGAATTGCCCAACTCAATTCTCAAAACCCTAAGGAGGATATTCAGATGAAAGGAAACCAGAAACTTATCGAGACATTGAATTCGCTACTTGCCGACGAACTGACCGCCATAAATCAGTACATGGTGCATTCCGAAATATGCGCGAACTGGGGTTATGATAAGCTGCACAAAAATCTTGAAAAGCGTGCGATTGCCGAGATGAAGCACGCCGAAAAGCTCATCGGGAGGATACTCTTTCTCGAAGGCCTTCCCATCGTATCCAATTTAAAAGAAATACGCATCGGAAGCGACATTCCTAAGCAGCTCTCCAATGACCATGCCGCTGAAGAAGGCGCTATCTCAGCGTACAATGCCGCAATAAAGCTGGCAGGAGATGTAACCGATTTCGCCACGCGCGAAGTGCTCGAACACATCCTGACCGACGAGGACCAACATATAGACGAAATCGAGGAGCTCCAGGACCAGATTTCCCATATGACGTTGCCTATGTTTCTGACGACGCAGGTGTAAGAAAAATAACGCGCATCTGTTGGGACTTGGCAAAGGAAAAAGAGCGCCAGCACCAATTGTGAGTAGGCTCAACGACGATGCCGACGATGTCATTCTTACACGGCGCAAAAGTGTCGAGAATTATCTCCGGATCATTCGGCAGTTTGCTCTTGAATGCTCTCTTGTAGGTGAATCTCGCAGAGATTATTCGCGCCCTTTTTTACTCATTCGAGTCGCGCATGGGGACCATAAAAGACTCGAACTGTTATTCCATAGGTATACGGAGTTTATGAGATTTTCATAAAAGAAATCTTGTACGAACGTATTTTCGTTAGGCGAATTTTCCAGTATTTGAAGATTTTATTAAATAAATATGGGTAGGGATTTATGAACACCCCTACCCTGTTTTTTATTGATTTAACGCCTTACTTACACTTCCGAGCGATACTCCAAGGACAATTGGTCTGCCGCTGACTCCTTCTTTCTTCCTTAGCCGAATCCGATCGATAACACCTAGCGTCAAACTGGACGCCCTACCTTCACCCCTTTTGCTTTGGCGTTCTGGAATGAATTTTTTAAATAAACAATGTTAGTCGCGTTAGTGGGCACAGACGCTCATTACAACAATAAGAAGCGAAAACTGCGTCCGATAATCGAGGCCGATCATAAAAACATATCGACTGGGTCCATTAAAGAACCTGAAGCATTTGATAATGATTTGAGCCGGAACATCATTAACTAACCTTTATCACATTCACAACATGGAAAGTTGCACGAATGAAATAGCAACGTTGACAGCATACGTAAGGTAAGTATATAATGACCACTAAACGACTTTTAAATGAGAATGCCCATATGTTGTGTTTTAACAACGGCAAGAGGACTTGGGCCTACGGTACAGCATGGAACTCAACTGTAAAATGCGGAGGGCTTGAAGGGTTGTTTTTCCACGATCTTCGGCGCTCCAGGTGCCGCAACATGTTACAGGATTGAGTTGACGAAAAAAACTGCCTGCTTATATTTGTCATAAGACTGCGAACGTATTTAAAAGGTAACAGATCGAGAACGAATCAAACCTCAAGGAAGCCAGTGAAAAAGTTATGCTGTATTTCCGTCGGCAAACAGCAGAAAAAGGAGGAAGAAATTGTAACTATTTTGTAACTGTCATAATGCGTTTCGAGCAGTCTGGAGCAGATTAGGAAAGACGAGGTGGAAAAGTTAAGCAGAGTACAATAGGTGCTTTTTGAATGAAAACAATATGGGAGAGGTTACGGAGCTGGTGCCCGTCCCGGACTTCAAATCCGTTGTTTCCTGGCTTTGGTCAGGAAAGGTGAGTTCGATTCTCATGCTCTCCCGCCATTAACTGGTTGATTTAACGAATATTTAATACCTGAAAGTTCATACCGCCTTAGAGTATCAAGGGGTGTTGATCTTATTTACAAACCTTCGCACGGGTATAATTTATTATAAAGTTAACTTCTCACTCTTATCTTATTATTCCCAATTGTTGCTTTTTTTTACAACTGTCACGAACATTTTATTTTCGAACTTCGACGGAACAAGAGAAATAAACCATGACCAGTTTCAACAAAACGATACTACTGGTCAACCTTGCGCACGATTCCAGATTACACGTGTAGTTCTTTCAAGGGTTGTATGGCCGGTTGTATCTTTATTTGATATGCAACCAAAGAGATCGTAAATTTCTTTATTCCTCACCATGGAAATTTCACCATTCATTCTTGACAACGATTTTTCATTCTATAGATTCAAAATAGAATACGATTGTTCGCTTCGCAAAATATATCCCTCAAATCTTCATCAAGCGACACTTGCTGTATCAGGAGAATATCCCCTGTGATTTCACCTCCACTAATAAAGCGACGATTGGGCTTGTGCCTCAGCGGTGGCGCTACGCGCGGACTGGCACACATCGGAGTGCTTCAGGCACTCGAGGATAACAATATCCGGCCCGATTATCTTTCCGGTACCAGCATCGGCTCATTCGCTGCAGCGCTCTATGCCTTCGGTGTTTCGCTGAAGGAGATTCGCATAGTCGGAAAGGGCATGACACCGATAAACGTATCCAAACTCAAGCTTTCTCGGTATGCGTTGTTTTCTAATGAAGAGCTTGGCAAGCTTATTCAATCTAAAATCGGCAAAGCAAAGATCGAAGATTCGCCGATTCCGCTCGCTATCATGGCCGTGGACATAGCAACCGGTGAGAAAGTGGTGCTGCGAAAGGGCGAGGTCGCTCCCGCCGTCATGGCCAGCAATGCCGTGCCCGGACTTTACCGACCCATATACATTGACGGACGAATGTTGGTGGACGGAGGGATAGCGGAAGATGTACCCATTTCGCCCCTCAAGCCCATGGGGGCCGACGTGGTAGTTGCTGTGAACCTTAGCGCGGAGCGGCGGTACAGTACGCCTAACGATATCATAGACATCATTCTCAATGCCATCGATATTGCAATCGACGAGAACACCAAGTTGCAGGTGCGGCAGGCTGACGTACTCATCGAACCTCAATTGTCACATTTCCCTCGCATGGATGTAAGTATGATTGATGAGCTTATCGCCGAAGGGTATCGGTCGACGCAAGTAAGCATAGAAAAAATAAAGCTTCTTCTAGAGCATGTTGCTGACCTTAAGCCTGTGACCGGGAAAACGCATTGAATGTAATTTGAAGAAAGATTGTGGCTTTTCCAATGTTTGCTTGGAGAATCTGCTTCATTGAACTCCTATAATAGATTTTTCGCACTTTTAGAACATGCCCCCGGAGGATGAAATGGGTAATGCCCCTCAAAAATATCAACACCGTTACATTCATCGGGATGGAGAACACGTTGAAGATCACGCTACAGGTAGCTGTTGTGAGTCGGCACCCGCGACACAAGGAGCGCTCTAAAGAATGCCAAAAGGGTTGAATCAAAGTCTTGATTGTCTTGCGACGCCTTTGGATAAACCAGGATGGACCGATTTTGATGAGCATCGCGTCCATCCTGGTATGCCAAAGCACAACTTAAGCTTTGCTTTTCGCTAGTCTGAAAAAATCTATGAGAAATAGTACGACGCCTGCAGTAAACCCCCATGCCGCAACCCAAAACACAGCATACCATAATTTCATGTACCCTTGCGTCGTGAGGAAATCCATACCCAGAACTCTCTGGAAGTAAACCTGCACGATACCTGCGACAGCAAGGGACAAGGCCATAAGACCCATGAAGGAGCACATGAACCAGAAGGACTGGATGCCAAGCGACTGTTTGAAATTGGGCAGGCCCTTCAACTGCGGCATGGCAAAATAAAACATCGTGAGGTTCAGCATGGCGTAGGCGCCGAAGAATGCGAAATGGCCGTGCGATGCCGTGATCTGCGTGCCATGAGTCCACTGGTTAATCTGCGGCAACGTATGGGCAAAACCCCACACCCCTGCGCCGAAAAAGTGCATTACCGCACAGCCGACGGCCCAGTAGAGGGCCACCCTGTTCGCAATCTCAGTCTTCCGTTCCCGCACTACGCGAAGGGTATCGACTACCATGAAGAGGATCGGGAGCGGTTCAAGGGCGCTAAAGATGCCCCCCCACCAGAGCCAGTAGTTCGGCGTTCCAATCCAGTAGTAATGATGCCCTGTACCCACGATGCCGGTGAACAAAACAAAGCCGACCTCGATATAGAGCCATTTTTCGACAAGCTGTCGATCGACGCCCGTTAGCTTCATAAGCATGAAGGCCATGATCGCGCCGGTAATGAGTTCCCAGGCTCCTTCCACCCAAAGGTGGATCACCCACCACCACCAGAAGTACTGGTCCGAAAGGTTCTTCATGAAGAACACACCAAAAAGAAACATCCCGGCAAGCATGACCAGCCCGCCCAAAAGCACGCCCTGGATCACGGTCCATTTCTTGGTCTTCATCATGGTCATGAAAATGTTATAGAGGAAAATGAGCGCCACGGTGACAATCCCGAACTTCAGTACTGTGGGTTGCTCCAGAAACGGCATACCCCATGTCCAGCCTAGTAGATAACCCACGATTGCCGAAACGCCAATGAGCGCGAACAGCACAAGCTGGAAATTCGCGAGTTTTTTGCTGTAGATCTCGGCCTGCGCCTCTTCCGGAATGATGTAGTAAGTACCGCCCATAAAACCGAAAAGAAGCCAGACCACGAGCAGGTTGATATGGATCGCCCGCGCGGTGTTAAAGGGAATAATGCTGATGAGCGGGTCAAAATCCCACACGTACTTGGCGCCGGTGATCAAACCGAAGACGATCTGGAGCCCGAACAGAACTGCCGCAATCATAAAATAATTTATAGCAATCTTCTGCGATTCGTATTTCATCTCTTCCCTCCTTAGCGCAGTCCTGCGAGATAGCCCGCTAGATCATCAATATCTTTCGGGGCAAGCTTCGAAACACCCGGCATGATGGATTTGGGGTTATGCGTTTTCGGGTCCCTGAGTTGGGCCTCGATCCACGCCTTGTCCCTCTTGCTGCCGACCTTGGTCAGGTCCGGCCCTACTGTACCGCCCACGCCGTCTAACATGTGGCATGCAGAACATCCTTGCGCCTTGTAGACCGCTTCGCCCGGGCTGCCGGAGGTCACCGCCGTAGCCAAGAGAGGCTTCGGAGGCCAGTTGTTCGTATCGATGCCGTTTACCCACGTAAGGAAGGCAACCACATCGGCGACCTCCTGGTCCTGAAGGTGAAGGTTCGGCATCTTCCTGGCGTTTGGCCATACTTTCTCCGGGTCTTTCAGAAACCTGGTGACCCACTCGGTATCGCGATAACTCATCACCTTCGTGACATCAGGAGCATAATAGCCTCCGATGCCGAGAATCGTATGGCAGTCGTTGCAATTGTATTTCTGCCACACCCACTTGCCCGCGACGACATGGGCATCCATTTTCTCCTCTCCCGTTCTCTTCGGCATTTGCACCAAAGTGTCATAGGAAAGGACCAGGAATATCACAGCTGAAATCGCTGTACCCCAAATAAAAACCGCTTTTGCCCGCGACAGAGTCATGAATCCTCCTTTCGACTAAAAAAGAATTTTGTTCCCCTGATGTAAGGAGCTTCTATTCGCTCCAGGTTATAGATTGGGCAGATATCTTTCGCATCCAGCAATTACAGGTCCCGCATTTGTCCCCGCCGACTGCCGCAGACTTGTTGTCAGCATTAAGATTTAACACCCGAGGACCAACCTCGGGAATTACCGCAACCAATGCAGAGGTTACTATTAACGGCTGGAATCCGTATGATTGCTCCATGAGTATTCACGACACAACACTATCAGACGAAAGAAAATCAATTTGGATTTGGATATGTGAATCTTTCCACATCACATTTCGCAACCTTATGTCTAAACTATTAAGCACCTTATCCAGAGGGTATCATGGTGCTATGTTATTTTGTCCCTCGTCAATAGGCTATGATGTATATCATAATGAGATTAAAAGAAGAGTAAACGCATTGGACGATAAAGTCCTTAAAACATATTGGATTCCTCGTCGCTATACTTTTTACACAAATATTGGAGCACCCTACTACCTAATTATTCTAAAGTATTGTTGATGATTCAAGGGAATGCAGCTATTGAATGATAGAGGATGTAGCTGCACAGCATTATGATGCGAATAAACCGCATTTCAACCAAAATTTAGCGATCCACGATGCTTCGATGTTCCCTTGCATTTTTAAGATCTGATATCTTCAGACTTTAATTAGTTCATAATTCTATTGGTATCATCCTAATTATGTTAAATATTCTTCACGAAGTGCTCTGTTTGTAATACGATAGCCTTGAAAGTAATCCTTCCTGTTAGCTGATCCCGATCCCTTTCATTTCTATGACATGCAAAATATGATAAAGTTTATCATAAATGTGTGGTTGCAATATTCTATTCTTTACTGAAAAGAGGAATGAGCGATGAACAGGGAAATCGCAAAAAAGGCGCAAAAATTCGCAATTCTATGGGGAGGATTCCAGGCCGCACGCGTTGTGCTTACCGCGAACAACTACAATATCTTTGAACATCTGAAATCTGCCAGGACTGCGGGACAATTGGCTGATATTATCGAGACGAACTTTCGCGCCACCGAGATACTGCTTGACGCCATAGCAAGCCTCGGTTTGCTCGAGAAGCAGGGAAAGCGCTACCGGATTACCTCCACGGCCAAGCAGTTCCTGTTAAAAGAGAGTCCTTCGTACCAGGGCGATATGTTGCGCCACGCCGACACGCTCTGGAAATCGTGGTCTAATCTTGATACCATTGTCAAGTCCGGCATGCCAAGCCGTTCAGAAAGCCGCCAACATGAGCTCTTCATTAGGGCCATGCACGATCATGCCATATGTATCGCTCCCAAAGTCGTGAAGGCACTTGACCTGCGCGACGTTAAAACGGTATTGGATTTAGGCGGTGGACCAGGCACCTTCAGCATCGAACTTGCAAAGCAGGGCATTGCGGTCACGCTCTTCGACGTGCCCACTACACTTGAAGTTGCTACGCCCCTCATTCGAACGTCAAAAGTCGGAACGATCGAGCTTAAGGCAGGGGATTTCCATACCGATCCGATCGGCAAAAACTACGACCTCGTACTCATCAACCAAGTGTTCCATTCCTTCTCCGAGGAAAAGAATTGCGCGCTTCTTGAGAAGGCACGCATCGCGCTGAATCCGCGCGGGCAGATCGCAATCCACGAAATCTTCATCGCACCGAATAGGGCCTATCCCCCTGTCGGAACGCTCTTCTCGGTAAACATGCTCGTGAACACGTCGACCGGGAGAGGCTATACGTCGCAGGAGATGAAGAAGTGGCTTGCAAAAACGGGATATATGAATGTCCAGGAGAAACTGATCGGTGACACAGTGTTGGTAATGGGGAAAAAACGATAAAAGGCTGGTTGAGGTCAGCCCACCTCTGGAGAGTTTTACAGCAAAAGGTCCGCCACGAGCTTTTCACCGACGGCCTGAATCTATTATACCCCTTTTATTTCGGCGAGCGAGAACGGCAAGAAGAGCCGTTTTCTGCCCGTTGCCTAAGTTCATCGAAATGCCATGTCTGCCTCCACGGGCGGCAGGTTGGTGGCTCCCTTTGTATTTACTCCCATGTTTCTATCCTTATCTTTTCCGGAGCAGATATGCATGAGCCGAGAACCCCGCGCCAAAGGCGACCATGATGCACCATTCTCCAGGGGCTACACCCCGCTTCTCGATCTCGTGCAGTACGAACCAGACGGTGGGCGATGACATGTTTCCGTGTTCGGAAAGGACGGAGCGCGTCGCATGAACCTGCTCCTCCGAGAGCCCGAGTTCGTCGCGGACAGCATTTATGATCTTTTCTCCGCCGCTGTGGAGGGCCCAGTGCTTGACATCTTTTGGTTTCAGCGAACAAGGACCCAGTACATCGTCAACAACCTGCGCTGCTGCCTTACGTACCATTTCAGGCAGTCTGAGCGAAAGTTGGTTGTAGAGCTGGCCGTCTTTGTGGACGTAGCGTATCGATTCGCGCTGCTCCGGCACATACCGTCTTGCCGAGGCGACCAGCTCGTATCCCTGCGGTCTTGTCCAGAGTACGGCGGCGGCGGCGCCATCTCCGAAAAGCGTGTTCGAAAGCAAGAGGCTGAGATCGTCATCCATCCGAAACGTGGCAGTGCAGATCTCGACGGACACACTCATGATGACCCCGTCTCCCATCTGACTCACGAGTGACTCGGAGATTTCAAGGTTTGGAAGCGCTCCGCCACATCCGCTCCCGACCAGATCGTATACACGCACTCTACGCGAGAGGCCAAGCTTCTCGATCAAATATGTTGAAATGCCGGGGCATATATATCCCGTGCATGTGTTCACGACAAGGCCGGCCACTTTGTCTGCTTCCAAACCGACCTGTGTCAACGCCTTATTGATCGCCTGCGCAGAAAGTTCCCGGGACCAGTGCGTAAAACGCGCGACGCGCTCATCAGGGTCCTCATCGACGAGATTCTCTATATTGTCGATGGCGAAGTTGCGCCGTTTGATGCTCGGATGAGAGAAAAGCGCGTGGATGATCGACATGCTCCGTGTGCTTAACCTCCCTTGATAATGTTTCTGCGCAAGCCGCCCGAGTTCCGCCTGATCCAGGGTGCAGGGGGGTGTCGCAACAGCTAATGACGCAATATGCGCCCTTGATGCGGTCGTCCGGTCATCCTTCATACGACATTCCTTTCCGTCGTCCTGAGTATCCGACGAGAGCGTCATGACTTTTATTATTCGATTATCTTATACAGGAGAGGGAATGAGGAATTCTGCCGCTTTCCCCGAATTCACCTATGAATCTCGTCTTGTCCTCATACTCTCATCCCAATCGAGCGCAGACCCCTTCGGATAACGCGCGTATATCGCCAGAGCGGTGTTTTGAGACCTAGCCGATGCCCCATGCGGCTTATCTGCGGAAGATAGGAAAATGACAGTGAATCACTATTCATGAAGTTCATATGACTGTTCATGGATTGTTTCACCTGCCCCATGATCCAATCAGCTTCTACCTCGGGAGAAACATAGAAGACGGGCGCCAACATGCTGCCAGAGGGACGAGAAAGCACGCCTTGCCGTCGTGCGATGGCTTCTAGTTCGGTACCTGGATACATGCGGATGCCGATGTTGAAGAAGGCTGCATCCTGCGGTCTGATGAACTTCTCCGCAAAAAGCAGTGTTTCCCGCACGGTATCCTGCGTTTCACCTGGGCCGCCAAGCAGGAAGATCCAGAGGCACGGAAGACAGTTTCGTTTCACGACCTCCGCAGTAGCATGAACCTCTCTCGCGGTGAAACCTTTTCGCAGTCCTTTAAGGACCGGATCGGATGCGCTCTCCACCGTAAGCCCTATCCCCACAAAGCCTGCGCGTCTCATTGTGGAGAGCAGACGATGATCGAAAGAAACCGGGTTCAACTCAACGCTCTGAAGACGGGCGCGGTGCTTTGACCGAATAAGCGACTCGCATACCTCGAGGGCATGGTCGTAGGGAGCATTAAACACGTTATCGACAAACTCGATGTCACCATATCCCGATGATGCATAGCGAAGCGTGGTGTCGGCCACGCTCCCAGGGTCCGACAAACGGTATTCTGCACCTCCGATTTTGCGGTATGTGCAGTAGACACACTGAAAACGGCATCCCAGCTTCGTCTGGAGAGGGATCGTGGCCAAATGGGAACGGTAGGCCTTCATATTAAGCCACCGGCCATAGTCAGGCCCTGCGCAAAGACGGGAAAGTGCGGGCGCATAAGCATTTGTCCCGTATTTACCGCCAACCAGGGATGCAACGCCCGGCAGGTTCTCCCATGGTTCCTTGCGGGCCAGCTTATCGACCAAGCGGGGAAATACGGTTTCACCGTCTCCAATCACCGCACAGGGGACGCCCGTCGCACGCATGATCTCCTCCGGCATAACCATGAGCGAAGCGCCTCCCAGGACAAGGGTTGCATCCGTGAACAGGCGGATAGTGTCAATGAAGGGGATGAGATCGTTGATAAAATACCGAGGAGCCCCCATGTCGATGTTGTCGATATTCCGCACAGACAGGCCGATGACATCGAACTTCGTTCTGCCGAGCACTGATTTGAGAGTATCCAAGGGGTCAGCAGCGAACATGAGGTCGAGAACCGATACACTATGTCCCTCTCGTGCTACGGACTCCGCTACTACGCAGGCGCCTGACGGCAGGACTGGCACGGGATGGGCATTTCGGTTAGTACTGACAATGAGAATATTCATGATCTAAACAGCCGCAGAGCATCCGCCTTGCACCTCTTTATTGCTTTACTCATGTTTCCGAACGATCTACACGAAACTCGGTCCAGCGTACGGGCAGTTTTTTTGGACATGTTCCTCGGCGCGCCAAAATTCACCTTAGTATCGAATCTCATGGATAAATGTACAGAGGAATCCTTGGACATTTTCTTAATGGCCGATTTTCCTGCAGTGGGGTTAAAAAAGGAGTTCCACAAATTCCCCAAAGGATAAATAATGTCTATCCCTGTTATGGTTACACGTCTCATCTACCCATCCTGGTGATCGGTATGCCCGTTTTGCTCCTGCATTGATCTCTCAATGACGTTCATAACATCCTGGATGGAGTTAAGCGTAACTTCGCGATCGGGGATCTTAACATTGAATTCCTTTTCGATATCGAACAGGAATTCAATCTTATCCAGGGAGTCGAGGCCGATACTTTCGATGGTTGCTTCCGGCTGCAGCATCTCTACGGGATAGTCGTAGTTTTTTTGAAAAAGATGTCTAACTCTTTCCAGAGTACTCACTTACTTCCTCCCGTTATGAGACTATGAAGAGAGATCAGGTCAATGGAGCAGAATTTTATATATGATTTTCAAATACCCCACATTTCGCCAGAATACATAGCACCGAAGGCCTCCTCGTAGAGCTTGAGAAGCTCGGAACGGTATGCTTCGTTGATCTTGACCGCCTTCCTGGTGTACGAAGCGCACCAGCCGCAGGCACCGCAGTCGGCAGAGCGGCAATTCCTATCCTTGAAGCCTGGTATGAAACCGGCCAATTTACTGTTGTCAATATGAACGGGCTCGTTCTCCAGGGGTGTAAGCATCCCGCGCCTGCTGGCGAGGGCCTTAAGTTTCATGAGCTTCGACAACCGGACCATGCGCGGCCTGAACAGATACTTCCACTTGTTAAACAGACCTTTTGACAGAGACGCATCGCTCTTCTCTTTGTATCCAAAGGGTTGTATGAGATCAAGGAGATTCCCGTCGTACCAGCCCTCGGAGTAAGCTTTTACCCTCCTGATCAATACCGGTGTGGGTGCGCCCCTTTCCAATACCTTAAACGAGTCGTAGCCTAGGTCGAGGTAAAGACCCAAATCCTCCGGCCTGATGAATTCGGAGCGCAGGTACTGCACTGGGTCTTTCAGCTTATCGTAGGAGCACTTCATCACGCACCAGTCTATCATGAATCCCCGCGTCGGGTGTCCCTTCTGCGATGCATGGGAGAGATTCACCATGTGCTGGCCCGAGAGCGGACAGAAAAGCTGACAATTTGCGTTCACGATGAGCTGCAGCTCTAGCTTGAGCGCCCTCCGAAGAGCCGCGAGCAACTCGAAGTCTCGGTTGACACTCAGCGACTCAAGAGTTATGCAGTCCGCTCCGCCCTCCTCCCAGAACCTGGCCTTGGCAACACCGTCGACCCGGGCGTAGACGCCCACCCGGACTTTAAGCCGGGAATGACGTTTTTTTATTATGGGTAGTAGAAAGGGCAGCGATATCGTCACAGCACTCACTCCGACGCTCTCTACGTATTCAAGGAGCGCCTCGATGTCCCTCTGCCCCTGTCTAGTGTACTCACGGTTATCCATACAGGCAGGGTTCAAAAGATAATTGAACCCTATGCCCTTGGATCTTGCCGCATGGACGTGCTGCTCGAACCGCCTTCGTGAAAGCGGCGGCAACGCAAAGGATGCCCTCCCCCCACCGACCGGGTCGGAAGACAGCTTACCGAAGACCTCCGTTACCGGATATGACGAAATGGCGTCAAGGAGGCCGTTATCGAAATTGGTTGCGACCGACAAACTGAATTTCTTCACCTCAGTCCCTCCTCCCCTTCCTCCCTGATACTACCATCAGCCAGAACGGTTCCTTTACCACGCTGCGGCCGATAAGACCCGCTTTCCCGGATAGAGCGTCCAGCTCGGAAACGGTGTATGAACGGAGCACCGACAACGGTCCGTCGTGCCTGGTAAGCCTGTTCCTCGTGAAGAGCCTTGTGAGCACCGATATAAGTGCCCATGCCACACAACTCCGCCTGAGATCCGTGACGATATAGCCGATGGCAGCGACCCTACCTATTTCCTTCAGCAGCCTTTCCGTAAGCTCTTCGCTGAAGTGGTGCAGTGTCTTGGTACACAACACAATGTCGAAGCTCCCATCCTCGAACGGCATCGAGAAGACGTCGGCGACGGCAACAGTTATCTCTGGGTATCCTCGTGTGAATGCTTCTGCCTCGCTGATAGCAAAGGGGTTGTTGTCAATGGCCGTCACTTCGATCTGAATCCCCTGCCTGCGCGCCCATATCACGACCGCTACAGGAATATCGGCTGAGCCAGTTGCAACGTCAAGTACCCTGATCGGCCCGACCAAGGCCCCCCCCGCAACCGGCACAAGAGACGAAATGTGCTTGAGTATCGCATGATAATCGCCAAGAAAACGGTTTACCTTCCTTATGTCCGCAAGATTCCCCGCATACTCGGACAGGTTATAACTCTCGATAGGGAGGTCTATTAGCTCCGTGCTGTGCCTCCGTTCAGACAATAACGACATCACAGTCAATAAATTTTCCTCTGGTGGAACGACGGCACGAAAGCGGTTTCTTGGATAACATATTTTTTATTATAGCATGCATATCATGCGTTTTGAGATCAGGAGATTGCATGCTTTTTTCATGTCTGAGCATCAGCAAATATATTCAATAGACTTACCACGATATATAGATATAATCTTTAATAATATGGCTTGAGCGAAGCAGCCTCTCTTGACATCCAATAATTAACGCGCTAGCTTTAACTCAATTGCAGTTCCTTTCCTTTTATAAACATCTTATGCGCTCCCCTTGGACTAAGTGAGTAGTTTGGTAACATCAACTTATACATTTGAATTTTGAAAGTAGTTCGTGCACATCATCCAACTACGAAAGTATTCTGAACAGAGATCGTCAGCATAAGTGGATTATCGGCTTAATGAAAGGGGGCTTGCTATTATGGACGTCACCCGACGGCAATTCTTAAAGATTTCTTCAGGGGCCATTGGCACGGTGGCTGCTGTAGAAGCGGTAAGTCTGGGAGCGACCATGGCCGCCGCCAGAGAGAAGGCAGGACGGGTACCGATAAAAACGGGCAGGCAGGTCCCTAGCGTCTGCCCCTATTGTTCAGTAGGTTGCGCACAAATCGTCATGGTAGACGACGATGGCAGGATAATCGATATCCAGGGCAATCCCGATTCTCCTATTAATGAAGGCACCCTCTGCCCAAAAGGTGCTGCCACCTACCAGTTCGTGACAAACAACCTGCGCTGGACCACAGTGAAATACCGGGCACCTGGGAGCGATCATTGGGAGGACAAGACGCTTGATTGGGCCATGAACCGGATCGCCGAACTCACAAAAAAAATGCGTGATGCCAACTTTAACGAGTATCAGGACATGCCTGACGGCAAGGGTGGCACCATCAAGAAGCGTGTGATGAACACCTACGCCATCGCCTCGCTCGGCGGCGCTACCATGGACAACGAATGGAACTATATCCATCAGAAACTGATGCATGCCCTGGGTGTGGTTTATCTCGAAAATCAGGCACGGATCTGACATTCCTCAACGGTCCCCGGTCTGGGGGTCTCCTACGGCAGAGGCGGATCTACGACATTTCCCCGCGATCTTATCAATTCTGATGCAGTCATGATCATGGGCTCCAACATGGCGGAGTGCCATCCCGTTGCGTTCCGCTGGCCCTTGAAAGCCAAGACCAACCACGGTGCGGTTTTGATGCACGTGGATCCTCGTTTTACCCGCACCTCCGCCTTATGTGATATTCACACGCCAATCCGCGCGGGCACAGACATTACGTTTTTGGGCGCGATTATCAACCACGTCATCAACAGCCATCGCTGGAACACGGACCCTTTCTTCAAAGAATATGTCGTCAATTACACGAACGCAGCAACCCTCGTGAATCCTGATTTCAAGGACACTGAGGACTTAAACGGCGTGTTTTCCGGTCTTTCCGCTGATGGCAAAGCATACTCCTACGAGACGTGGTCCTACCAGCGCGGGCCAAAGCCTGTACCGGCTGTTTCAGAAGTGAAGACCTTCACAGATCTTCTTTTGCAACGTGTGCCCGGCAGGCCGAAGACCGATCCCACGCTCAAGAACACTCACACGGTCTTTCAGATCGTAAAGAAGCATTACAAAAGGTATACACCTGAGATGGTGGAAACAATCTGCGGCTGCCCGAAGGAAATGTTCCTTAAGGTTGCCGAGACACTGTTGAACAATTCCGGACGAGACAAGACCTCGAACATTACCTATGCGGTTGGCTGGACACAGCATACTGTGGGAGTGCAGATCATCCGCGCGGCCGCCATGCTGCAAGCACTTCTCGGGAATATCGGCAGGCCGGGCGGCGGCGTGCTCGCACTTCGCGGCCATGCCACGATCCAAGGCTCGACGGATATTGCGACGCTGTATCATTCGCTTCCTGGATATTTGAATATGCCTGATGGGAGAAAAAATCATGAGACATTCAAGGATTTCATCCTGACCGAGGCAGTACCTCTCTCAACGAGCTACTGGGGCAATTATCCGAAGTTCGCGGTTTCGTATTTCAAGGCTCAGTGGGGCGATGCGGCGACGAAAGAGAACAATTACGGCTACGATTATCATCCCAAGATCACGGGTGATCATTCCCATCTGCCGATGATGGTAGACATGATGAACGGGAAGATAAAAGGCTTTTTCGTCATGGGCCAGAACCCGGCAGTGGGTGGCCAGAACGCGCGCTATCAGCGCAAGGCGCTTGCGAAGCTCGATTGGATGGTGGTGCGCGACTTCTTCGAAACCGAGACTGCCGCCTTCTGGAGGAACTCGCCTGAGGTTACAGAGGGCGAGGTGAAGTCCTCCGACATCAAGACCGAGGTCTTCTTCCTTCCCGCTGCCATGGTTTCGGAAATGGAAGGCTCGTTCACGAACACGCAGCGACTCCTGCAACAGCACGAAAAGGCTGCCGACCCGCCCGATGATGCGCGGAGTGATATCTGGTTCACCTACCATCTTGGCAAACAGCTCAAAACAATGTACGCAGGCTCAAAGAACAATCTCGACTGGGCGATCAAGAATCTTTACTGGGAGTACGAGCCCGAACCGCCGGAAGTTGCGAATTTCAGGATCAAGGACGAGCCGTCGGCATACAAGCTCTTGAAGGAGATCAACGGCTACACCTGGGAGGACAAAAAACCCTTGCCCTCCTTCGCGAATCTCAAGGAGGATGGTTCGACCGTATGCGGGGCATGGATCTACACCGGCGTCATCACCGAGGAGGGGGTGAACAAAGCGCGGAACAGAGAGGGCGACAACTGGATATCACCCAACTGGGGTTTCGCATGGCCGGCCAACCGCCATATCATGTACAACCGCGCTTCGGCCGATCTTCAGGGCAGACCATGGTCTGAAAAGAAGAAGCTCGTCTACTGGGACCCGAACAAGGAAGTCAAAGACCCGACTGGAAAAACCATCCTCGGCTCCTGGGTCTCTCCCTCGGGAGAGGGGATCGATTTCCTTCCCACGAAGGCGCCGGCCTTCCGTGGCAGAGACAATGGCATAGGCTTCGACTGGCTTTCGGGGAACGATCCATTCATCATGCGCGCGGATGGCAAGGCTTGGCTCTTTGCGCCAAGCGGTCTTGTGGACGGTCCCCTCCCCACGCACTACGAGCCCTATGAATCACCGGTTCAGAACCTGTTGCACAAACAGCAGGCGAACCCGGTTGCAAAAACCTGGAAGGTACCGGGCAATCCCTATCATGAAGTTGCGGACCCGAAGTATCCCATTGTTGTGTCCACGTATCGACTTACCGAGCATCATTTGACCGGTGTAATGACGCGCTGGCTGCCGTGGCTTGCGGAGCTCATGCCTGAGCTTTTCTGCGAGATATCTCCGGAGCTTGCCGCGGAGAAAGGCATCAAGAATGCCGAATACATGTCAATCGAAACTGCGCGAGGCATAATCCAAGCCAGAGCACTCGTAACACGGCGCATGCGACCCTTCACGATCAACGGCAAGACCGTGCATGAGATCGGCCTTCCCTGGCACTGGGGTTGGCAGGCACGGGCCGAAGGAGACGTGGTCAATAACCTGAGCGTGCTCGTGGCTGATCCAAACGTGACAATCCACGAGGGCAAGGTTTTCACCTGCAATGTCCGCGCTGGTAAGAGAGGAGGTGCTGCGTAATGGCAAAAGGAATGTTCGTAGACACCTCGATCTGCACCGGTTGCAAAGCCTGTCAGGTGGCATGCAAGGAATGGAACGAGCTGCCTGGAGAGCCTGCACACTTTCACAAGGTGCCTGACCGGCCCTATCAGGTCGCCATAAACTTCACGGGAAATTCCTACGACAATACCGGACAGCTCTCGGCCACGGACTGGCGCCATGTGCGCTTCATCGAGCAGTTCAACGAGAACCGCACCGAGGCGCGCTGGTATTTTTCCAGCGACTCCTGCAAGCACTGCAACGATGCAGGCTGCCTTAATGCCTGCCCGGTAAAGGCCATCGTCAGAACCGATATGGGGAACGTGTTCGTGCAGCAGGACGTCTGCATCGGCTGCAAGTACTGCATTCCGTCGTGCCCCTATGGTGTGATAAGCTTCAGCGAACAGTCAGGCACTGTACACAAATGCACGCTCTGCAATGACCGCATCCACAACGGTCTGGGCACGGCCTGCGCCAAGGCCTGCCCCACAGGCTCCATCTCCTTCGGCGAGGTCGAGGAACTCAAGAAAAGAGCCGATGCACGTCTGGCACAACTAAAAATGCGAGGTTTTACCAAAGCGAACATATACGGCTACACTGAGGCCGGCAGCCTGAACGTCTTTTATCTTTTTATGGACGAGCCCTCGGTATATGGCCAGCCGGAGCATCCAGTGGTGCCGCAACGGAGGCTGTTCCGCTCCGCGGCCATCACCGTACTCACCGCTGTTGCCATGGCCGTGGCTGCATTGATCAGTTTCCGCGAACAAGGAACAAAAAAGAACGGGGAGGTGAAGCCATGAGCCCGGAAACACAAGCACCTCACTGGGAGTGGTACTATATTGCGATGTACTTCTATATTGGTGGAATTTCGGCGGGAGCCTACTTTATTGGCTCGTTGGTAGAATTGTTGGGGAGGGAAAAGCTGCGCGAGATCAGCAGGATTGCTTATTACATTGCCTTTCCCCTGATCTGTATTACGCCCATTCTGCTCATTGCCGATCTCGGACAGCCAGCGCGTTTCTGGCATCTGTTCTTTTACACCAAGGACATCACTCCCTACATCAATCACCAATCACCATTGTCAGTAGGCACCTGGGCGCTCCTTATCTACAGTGGCATGTCGTTCCTATCTTTTCTGAACGTCTTGGTCGCTGATGGTCGACTCAAGTCTCCTGCACTCAGGAGCCTATTGAAACTTTTTAACCGCATTCCGCACAAGGTATATGCTGCGATCGGCTCATTCTTTGGATTTTTCGTGGCGGGCTATACCGGTGTGTTGCTGAACACCACGGCGCGTCCGCTGTGGGAGGCAACGGATCCGCTTATCGGTTCCCTTTTTATCGTATCTGCTGCTTCGACCGGTGCTGCTGTCATCGCTCGGGCACTAAAGCGCCAAAATATCGTATCAGGTGAAATGCTCGAGAGGCTGGAACTCTTCGATCGCGTAGCCATGATATTCGAGCTTCTGCTCATTATCATGATGGTAATCATAGCCGGTCAGTATGCAAGCCCGATCCTGCGCGGCTGGTATGGGCTCATGTTCTGGGGAGGGACCGTGGCGGTCGGCATTCTTGCACCTCTGTGGCTCAACTGGTCCGCCCGCAGACCCACCACATCCGTGAACAACCCGGTTTTGTTGGGTGCTGTACTCATCCTCTTCGGCGGCGCGCTGCTTCGCATAACCCTGGTGCAGGCGGGGCAGATACCATGATGATTGAATCCTTGCAAATAACGTACGCGAGTGACTATGCCGGCTACTGCTATAGGTACAACTGATATTATCGTACATCGATTGCGCGCGCTGGTGCGGGACTGGCCTGAACTGAGAAGTGCGGCACTGGTTTATGAAGCCATTCTGCCGCTTCTTCGTGATGCCGATCTCCACGTTGTGCCGGTGTATCTAACCCCCGAAGAATCGAGGACGAAAATGGAGGCGGGGCGACCACTCTTGCATGACCTCGGTCTTGAACTCGACTTCGAAGCAGTGCACGAGCTGATGTTAAAACTTGCCCGGGCAGTCGAGACCATCAAAAGAAGAAATAGGCCGTATAAACTGCGGTTGCCGTGGCAACAGGCAACGGATGCGCATGAAACGTCTGCGACGCGTATACGACTTGCGCTTGAAGAGGACAGATTGAATGCCCGTGTACTCCTGCCGCACGTCACTGCCGGCGAGAACCATCAAGTCATCTCTCTAGCGCAGGACTTGCAACTCGATCCCGACCTGGTGTGGATCCTTGCGCAAAACGCGATTAAACCGGCCCTATGCGCCTGGTGCAGGCAAGCGGCCCCTCTATCTAGCGGGATCCCCTGGGACAAAGGCCACTGTTTTGTCTGCGGGGCTGCAGCAACGCTCGCTGAACTACAGGATAATGATCAGGTCAAGCACTTGCGCTGCGGATCATGCGGTGCGGACTGGAAATACTCGAGACTGGAATGCATCTATTGCGGAAACGAAAATCACAGAACGCAGCGGTATCTGTATGCGGAAGAGCAGGGCGAAAGGATTCGGGTGGAAGTGTGCGACAACTGCAGGGGTTATCTCAAGGTCATCTCTGCTTTTACTCCGACTCCACCCGAAATGCTTCTGATCGAAGACCTGGCAACGCTTCATCTGGACTATATTGCCGAGGCGCGCGGATATTCTCGGGCACCACGGAAGTTGTAAAAAAAACATTCGGCTCGCCGTCGCCAATTCTACTTCTCAATAATCCTCGTGTTGCTCGGTCGCTATGCGCCACCCGAAATCGTTGAACAGACAGATACAGTGACCAAAGTAAGGGAAATCTAGTATATATACGCCTATTTACCATGATACGCTGTTGTTTCTGCTTTCTGACCAATCAATATTGACCAAATAGCCCATGCCTTAAGTATTATCAAATAATCCTAGATAAATGTTTTTGTCTTTCCTCTTTCATCGGGTAAAATTACGTGGTAATATATTCATGAAGTTAAGCAAAAGCTAAAAGCACTTATAAAAGTGGCGTTGCCAGGTCATGACAAAGGAGTCTATGTATTAAGAACTTCGTGGAGGGTGGCTAATTAGTCAATGAGGGGTGCCGAAAACACAAAACAGTTGGCTTGTAAAATCAGCTGTCGACGGTGAGTAGGATCATGAAAGACCGATTAGCATAAAATCCTCGCGTCCGGAGGAAATAATCGGTGACGATTGAAACAAGTTTCGCAGAGCATTCCAGCAACCTGCGGAATGTAAAGATATCGCACCGCTGCAATACCTCCGGTTCAACGGACAAGCTCGAAATACAGGCCAGACAACGCCTCACTTATTCGCAAAAAAGCCGGCAATATGCTCTTGCCGGCTTTTTTGCGTGCGGCCAATGAACTACCAAATCTCGATTCAACCTGACTTTTGGCTAAAATAAAGTGCCAATTCCTAAATAGTCGGGCCTCGTGCACCTTAGAGAGATTTTGCCAGTTCCTGTATTCATCGACGCCATTTTCCCGAATCGCAATATATCCGTGCCAATCACCTTGACAACTTTTAAAGGTAGAATAGATTTAATCGAGAGTTCCTATGAGTTTTGGAAAGTCAGTAGCAGAAACATGGCATTTTTGTCATAATCATAATATACATGGGTGGCATCATGATATTGACTCTCAGGTCGCATCGGGCGGGAAGAAGATACGACGAAGTATCACGATTCGCTGTTGAATGGTTCAAACAACATCGCGGATTTATTACTGAATAAACGAGCATTCGTATGTCAAGGCAGCATCGTTTCGTCAAATGAAGGTCGCAATCCAAACAACGGAGGTGATCTTATGAAAGCACTCTTCATCAGTGCAGACAGGTATGAGGACTCGGAACTCCTCGTTCCCTATTATCGGCTCAGGGAAGAAGGGATCGATGTCGACATTGCGTCCATGAATAAAGGATTGATCAAGGGCAAACACGGTTACGAAGTGGAAGTGACGAAAACACTGTCGGAGGTCAGGCTTGAAGACTATGACATCCTGGTGCTGCCTGGCGGCAAGGCCCCCGAGGAGGTGCGTAAGGAGCCAAAGGCAGTTGAGATCGTACGGGACTTTTTCCTAAAGAATAAGCCTGTCGCTGCTATTTGCCACGGACCGCTGACGCTCATCAGTGCCCGCCTGCTTAAGGGTAGGCACGCCACATGTTACCGGACTGTGGTGGATGAGTTGAAGGCCGCGGGCGCTATCTATGAAGACAAAGAGGTGGTCGTGGATGGAAATCTCGTGACCTCGCGCCAGCCTTCGGACCTTCCTTCGTTTATGCGGGAGATCATAAAGTTAATCAACAGAGCGGCACAAAAATCAAAAGTTGCATAGCGTTACCGCCTGGTAACGAGGTAACTCCTGATTCTTAGCGCCGATCTAAAAAGACTATTCAGAAGATCATGAACTTTATCGAAGTAACCATATTCCTGTGCGGAGATGTCATGACGGGTCGGGGAATCGACCAGATCCTCCCCCATCCCTCCCCTCCACGAATATATGAGCCATACATAACTGATGCGAGGGGATATGTTCAACTTTCTGAAAAAACTTTCGGTCCTATGTCGACACCACTCAGTTTCACCGCTGTCTGGGGAGATGCCATACTGGAACTAGATCGACGCTCACCCGACGTTCGTTTAATTAATCTGGAGACAGCTGTTACCAAAAACGAGGATTACTGGAAAAACAAAGGCATCAATTACCGGATGAATCCTGCAAACGCTCCAGTGCTGTCCGCTGCTAAAGTCACTTTTGTTGCCCTTGCAAACAACCACGTCCTCGACTGGGGGTACGCCGGCCTCGCAGAAACAGTCACAACGCTGACGAGCCGGAAGATAAACCACGCGGGAGCTGGCAAGAATCGAAATGATGCTGAGGCCCCGGCAATCTCAGATGTCGAAGGAAAAGCGCGGGTGATCGTGTTCTCTTTTGCTGTGAAGACGAGCGGCGTGCCGGAGGCCTGGGCTGCATCGGATAAACAGCCTGGAGTCAATCTTCTCCCCGATCTTACATCCGACACGATCCGTCGCATCCGGAATCAGGTGCTGCAGGTGAAAAAACAAGGCGATATCGTTATAGCCTCGATCCACTGGGGCCCGAACTGGGGATACGACATTTTGGCTGAGGAGACGCGGTTCAGCCACAAACTTATTGATGAAGCTGGCGTGGACATGATTCACGGCCATTCCGCCCACCACGTGAAAGCGATTGATGTGTATCGAGACAAACTTATCCTCTACGGTTGCGGCGATTTTTTGAACGACTATGAAGGTATCGGCGGCCACGAGGTCTTTCGAGGCGACTTGGGGCTCATGTATTTCGCGCGAGTAGACCCCCTTACAGGCAGGCTCCTCTCGCTGGACATGACGCCCACACAGGTTCGGCATTTCAGGGTTAACTACGCCTCGCCTGGCGATGCCGCATGGCTCGCAGGGGTCTTGAATCGTGAAGGGAAAAGGTTCGGAACCAGCATCGAAATCGTTGAGGAAAACAGACTACATTTACAGTGGAAGGAATGGACCTGAATAAGTATTAAGCCGTTGTGAAAAACCCTGAATGCCGGTCAAGCGCCGATGCGAGTTCTAGACGAGTCGAAGTCGTCCCCTCTTCCGCGGCGTTATAATAATATCATGAAGACAAGTAAGGCAAAAACCTGGCAGTATCTGATCACGGAGGAACCCTATTATCTCCCTCTAGGCAAGGAAGTGGCGCTTTTCGCATCCGCGTATCTGCACCCGATACCCGTGCTCCTCAAGGGGAGGTTTTGTGGCAATAGAGCCTCCGGCAATCCAAAACAGCGGCTAAAACCATGGACTTCTTTGTCATCAGCCCTGGATCATTCTTTGATCAGACAATAAGAAGGACACTGCATATGCCGTTCGTTCATGCAGTATTTTTCGAGTTCAGCTATGCTTGGTATATATATTTGAAGATCAGCCTTACAGGCGCAAACATAACCTCTCGATAAATAGGGACAGACTGCAACCATGGTTTTCTCCTTTCGTAAAGAATTGTCCAAATTCATCTGCGCATCAGCCCGATAGTAAGGGTCAATCCGGTTATTATTCTCTCAGATGCATTCTTCGCCCCGATAAAACCTTAATGATCCTTGTCGATATCCGTCAGCATATTGTGGTTTGAGACAGGTGCATGACGATTGCAATTTATTGCCTTAAGTGTACATGTTTGGCAGGGGTAGTGTACATCCCCCATGCGGGGTATTTTAAGGGTATAGGTTACTATAATTAATTATATTGCTTTTAGATACAGGTCTTTAAAATGGTGTGAATTTTTATAATTTCTTTGGGCCGTGCCGAAGGTACTGCGAAATAATGATTCGAGGACAGTATACACGGAGCCGTTTTATAGTAGCGTGTGGTTACGCTCCACATCTGCTAAACATATATAAAGGCCATACGCGCTGAGGAGACGGTGTTACAGTGTGGCTGGTAAGCATGATTTTCTCATAAGAAGTTCATTTGCCAGTTTTTGTTTGGTATCACCGTGTTAAAGAGGATTCTGTATATAAACATTTTTTTTGACGAGGAGAAATTGACGATGGCTCAACAAAGTAGGATTTAATTTCAAACCTAGACTGAAAGTACTACGGCGGCATCTATTAGGTAGCCATTTCATGAGAGCGAATATTTTCGTGGGAGACATCCGTGCCGTTAAGTGCGGTCTCGATGTCGACTACCGAATCTAGCTTCTGGTTAAGCAGATCGGGCTTCTCGCACCCAAGCATTTCCGGAGCTACTGCGAAAGCGGCAAGGAAAACACCCCTCTCTTGCATGCAATTTTCTAACTAAAATATGCCTGAAAAAAGTCTTTAGTACAGGGGGCATGTCGTCTGCAGGGTCAATAGTAAGGAAACAGAAACTCCCTCGTATTTTTCGATCGTCAGCGGGTAGTGACGCCTGGTTGTCTCGCTCGAGTTCGCCGAAGAATAATGATCTGGCCGGAATTATAGAAAAGAGACCGTTTTTGCGGCAAGGGAGACGACGAAGAATCTTTCTATATTAGAGAGTGGGTCGGCGGGAAAAACGAAGAAGCCCTGCCTCCCTGGCTGGTACCCCTGGGTAGTGCCAACCAGAGTCTCACCATCTTTGAATGCGACTTTAATCTTCCTGCCGGAAACCGGCTTTTTGGGGTCGAAATCTTTTTTATCATCGTATCCGGCGTTTCCCACGAAGTCCTTCACGAAAAACACCGCTTTTAACTCCAGCATATTGACGGTCACGGTTTTAGCGCCAGGCGAGGCATCCGCCGGAGTTACATGAAATACATCCTTGTTCGGCATGAAATCAGTAGTGAATCCTTTCGTCAAGCGGCCGTCCTGATAACGCACAACTATCTTGTTTTGCATCCTGTCACTCCTCCCCGGTATAGACACTCTTCTGTCGGTAACTATGTTTCCGTGGAAAGCAGGAGGCCTTCCTTATTTGATTCCACCCAGGCCTGACTATTTTCCCGAACCTTCAATCCTTCCCCTTGAGCTGAATACTGTTCTATGGATTAAGCTCATCGCGGACCGTATCCAGAAGAGCAGTCGCGGTGAAGGGTTTTTTCAGATAACGAATTTTTTCGTTGGGGACTCCCTGCCGGGCAAGGAAATCATCAGGGTATCCCGATATCAAAATTATTTTCATCTCTGGATGATGGGATTGAATGGTGCGGGCGAGTTCCTTTCCGTTCAATCGCGGCATAACTACATCAATAAGAAGAACATCGATTGGCTCCCGCGAAACGTCCACCATCCGCAATGCTTCCACACCGTCCTTCGCCACGATTGCATGAAAACCATTCTCGTTGAGGGTATCAGCGACAAACTCACGAACTCCGGCATCATCGTCGGCCACCAACACATTTTTTTTGCGTTCAGTCATGATAGGCTGTTTACCCCGCTTTCAATTCCTGAATCCTTTCCCGATAAAGATGCGATCAAGACTCGTCGAGTTCAGCAAGTATATGTCTCTTTTTGCTACTATATCATAACTGGATTGCTGTATTCAAGATATCTGGGACTTTTTTGGGATGCACTCGCGACTCCTTCTCATCCCGTCGGGCTATACATCCACGGTCATGAGGAAGCTTGAATTATCTCTGTGCATGGGCAGATTGATGCATCGGAACATCAAGATTGGGTGTTTTGGGTTTTTCCCAACGGTCATATTTCATAGATGCCGTCAAGAAAATTGCCTGCGTACCGTTCGACTGCTACATCATCATGAAGAACGGCATCAAGCTGACGGGCGAAAGCAATCAAACGACCGGTCTGATCGAGCACTTTTTCCATGTCCGTCTGATTGATCCCGGCAAGTCGGGCTATAAGAAGGTCTCCTTTTATTTTAATATTGAATCCGTAAACGGTGAGAACTCGCGCGATGAGTTCCAGCCGCCTAGACCGTTTTGTAAGATCCGTCGCTCCTCCAGCAAAGCGAAAATAGATGTGGTTGTTCTTTGCCGTCCCGCTACAAAAGCAGTCCACCATGTTGAAATGGTATCCGAACCTTATGCTCATGTTCACATATTCCCGCGATATAATCGCCACATTGTATCCCGCCGTGCTGTCGGTGGCATTCGTAATGTCCGGCATCCGCATCATGCTCGACAGAAAATCGCGCGTCTTGAGTGCAACGGCATCGGAATGCCATGCCCCGGGATGGATCATGCCCCCTACGATCGCCCGGAATGGAATTGACGTGATCCGGTCGAAGGTCGCCGCTCCATCCTGTGCGCTCGGTTCCAAGCCGCCGCCCATGTCCATGACGAGAATGCCCGCCGGCACGGGGAGGTCAAGCCGGGTGACAGCGCCGCGCCTTTTCAGCGTTGCGCTTCCTCCTCGCGCACTCTCCACAAGCTCGGCAACGGCTTTCTCGTGCTCGAACCGGAGGATGTCATGCATGGTCCTGCAGCGCTCGGGCGTGAACTCGTCCATAAGCGGATCGATGAGGTTCAGCGGAGAAAGATATCTCAGGATATACCGTTTTTTGCGGAACTCATAGATGTCCTCCATCTGATTCATGTCCTGTCCCGACTTCATAAGCACGTCACGGATGATTCCACGGTATACCAACACTTTGTTTTCTTCTTCGGCGACGACGGTGATATCCTGTCCATGCTTCAGGGTCTCCGTCGCGTTCGGGACATTCACAATCGTCGGGATTTTCAACTCTCTGCAGAGCGCAGCCATATGGCTGGTCTGAGAGCCTGTTTCCGTGATGATCGCTGAAACGTAAGGCATGACTCTTACGAACAGCGATGAATCGTGTTTCGCAACGAGAATAGCGCCTTTCGGCAGGGGAATATTGTCTGACGGTTTCGTTGCGATAAAAACCTTTCCCGCTCCTACACCCCTCTGCACCACAATACCCAGGTCGCGCAGAATGACCGGATGTTCATTATCCGAAACTGATTCCCCGGTTAGAATGCTATAGGATTCACTGCTTTCCACCTGCACCTTCAGCGGGCGCGCTTGGAGAATGAACAGGGCGCCATTTTTGTCCATAGCCCATTCTATGTCCTGCGGAGAGCCAAAGTACCGTTCGATAGCTATTGCCTGTGTGGCGAGTGCTGTTGCCTGTTCAGGAGACAGGCACGGCTTCTTCCTGAGGTCCTCAGGGGTACTGACCTCGATGGTCCCCTCTTTCCCGTTCTTGACGATCATGGTGTTCTTGTTACCCAGAGTTGTGCGGAGCAAGACCGGCTCTTTTCCCTTCCGGACGACGGAGACGTCGGTTTCTGTTTTCCCTTCCACAATGGCTTCCCCCAGGCCCCAGGCAGCGCTGATAATCAGTGTACCGTTGTCCCCTTCCGGCGCCGTCGAATACACGACGCCGCTCGAAACCGCATCGACCATGACTAGGCAGCCGACGGCCATTTTGAATGACCCAATATCATAACCAGTCAGCTGCTGATAAGAGACAGCCTTGCTCGAGAAGAGGCTTGCGATCACCATCCGGTATGCCCGCTCCACGGGTTCTCGCGACAAGGGGACGTTCAGGATGGTTTTAAACTGGCCCGCGAAGGAGCTACCGCCGTCCTCTTCCTCCGCGCTGCTCCTTATCGCCAGAGAACATTCTCCATGATGCGGTTTGATTCTGTCCAAGGCCTTTTGAATGATGTCGCTGAGCTCAGGGGGGAAGGAACCGCGAAGAATAAGCTCTTGCAGTTCCTGGAGAGTCGCATCATTGGAGTCGGTTATTTTTTTAATTTGATCAATATTACTTTCCAGTCTGTTGAATCTGATGAACATGTCAAATGCGGACGTTGTTAGGGCAAAACCGTCGGGTACGTTGAAGCCCAGATGGTTCTTAACATCGGCAAGACGGGCGATCTTGCCGCCCACGTCGTGCGGAGTTCCCCAGGGAATATTTTCAAGAGACATCACCAACGGTGGGGGCGGGGGCGGCGCTTCATCCACCATTCGCGTGATCAGGGAATCGAGGTAGTCGAACACCTCATGCAGCCGCTGATAGCGGTTCTGCGTGAGGTCATCGAAGGTTTTGAGAGAGAACGTCATGTCCTCTTTCAGATGGGCATATGCCTTTTTGAGATAAACAATGTCAAAAAGATAGTCTCCGCCCAGTTTTTCTCCAATGTCCGTGATGACTTCCAGGGCCTGGTTGTTGCTATCGAGGACGCTTTTAAAACGCTCGAATGCCGTTTTGAATTCCTCACGGCTGCCCGGGCTTTTCCTGAGTGAGAACGTTCGTGACAGAGAGGAAAGCACCGATTGTATGAGTGCTGGTTTTTTCACAGTTCCTCGTAAAAAAAGGCACTATCAATGATGGTCTTGATATAAATCGTATCTTACGTATTTTGTGTCACTCCGGTCAAGCCGGGATGGCACAAAATAAAAAACTACCTTTTATTATTGATTCATGTTTTGTTCAACGCTCGACGGATCGACTCCTTCAGTTCCTTGATCTTGACCGGCTTGGGGAAAAAATCATGTACATCGCCGCGCAATGCTTCTATTGCCGCGTCGAGGTTCGCGAAGGCAGTAATCATTATCACCGTGGTGCCGGGATACTCCTTCTTCACGGTCCTGAGCACCTCCATTCCGTCGATCCCCTTCATCTTGTAGTCGGTGACGACGACATGAAATTTCTGTTCTTTGAGCCGCGCAAGTGCCGGCTCGGCGTTCAGAAAGGTTTCGACTTCATATCCTTCCTGCTCGAGCGACATTTTCGCCATGTCGCCTACGATCTTCTCATCATCAATGACCATGATTCTGAATTTGTCCATCATTCTTCTCCTCGTGGTGATAGCGGGGCAGTTCTACCGTAAATGTCGTGCCGACCCCCACCTTGCTTTCTACCCTGATTTCGCCATTATGCTGTTTGATTATACCGTAACTGACTGACAGTCCCAGACCCGTTCCTCCCTCGCCCTTGGTGCTGAAAAAAGGATCGAAAATATGGGGTAAAAACTCAGGTGGTATTCCCTTGCCCGTGTCCATCACCGATATTTCGACGGAGTCCCGTTCTTTGCCGGGCCGCGATGCGATGAACAGCCTGCCGCCGGGTGACATGGCCTGCACTGCGTTTGTCACGAGGTTTACGAGCACCTGCTGTATCTGGTACTCATCGATATACAGATGGGGAAGCCCCTCTTCGAGTCTTACCATTGTTTCGATATTCTGCACATCGATCATGTTCTGAACCAGGGTCAGCGTCTTCTGGATCACGACGTTGATATCCGCCTCGCTGGGGTTCGCATCCTTTGGCTTCGAAAAATCCAGCAGGTTTTTCACAATCTTTCTGATACGTTCGGTTTCCGCATCCACTTTGCTCATGAATTCGCGGCGGTCCTTTTCGCCCAAGTGTGCGTACATTTCTTCATAAGTCTGGGCGATCATGGAGATGTTGTTCAGCGGGTTCGTGATTTCATGAGCCACGCCTGCCGTTAGAATACCGAGTGAGGCAAGCTTCTTGGACTGAATGATCTGCTCCTCGCGGTGCGCGAGTTCCTCGGACATGGAGTTGATGGCCGTTATGACCACACCAAGCTCGTCCCTCGTGCGGAAACCCTCGATTCGGTGAAAATTTCCTTCCGATATGGACTTGGTCATCTTTTCAATTGCACGGAGAGAACGGACGATCTTCTGCGAAATGTAATGGCTTATGAGAAGTGCCGAAGCCAATATGGCCCAGAAGGAAAATATCAGGATGCGCTTCGAACTGAGGATAATGTCGTTCACGCGCCTCCGCTCCAGATGGGTGATAGAGTCGGAAAATTCCTTTAATCTTCTGCCTTCCTCTCTCAGCCTGGATTCCGTCTGCGCGTCCCAGGTGTTTTCTGTTCGAGTTTCCTCAACAACCGTCGAATAGACCTTCAGACGGGTTTCCAGTTTGTTGAGATCGGTCTCACCGATCGCCCGGATGATGTCTTCCCGCACTCCGGAGATGGTTTCCACGGTCGACGATATCATTGCATGGATTTCCGCCAGCGCTTTCCGGTCGTGGTAGAGAAAGTAGTTCTTTTCCGCGAGCCGCATGGTCAGAAAGGAGGCATTCAGGTCATCGGCGATTTCCACGAACCGGAGTTTCGTAAGCACCAGATTCATGTTCTCGAAGGCGAAAAAGCCGATCAGGATAATGAATGCTCCGTTGATGATATTCGAGATGATCAGTTTTTTTTCTATTTTCATTCGTTCATAAGCCCAGATTGCGCTCCCCTGCCAGGCCCCCGTCTGTCTGGTGCCATCCTAAAAATGCATGGAATTCAGGAGCGTGACATCGATATCATAGCCGAATTCATCCTTCGCTCTGGTGATGAGATCCCGGATCTCCCGGATATCGGCCGACTCCTCGAAAAATATTTTCCGCATACCGTGGTCTGTTTTGATCAGAAAATTGTATCGTCCCCGGAAAACTCCAATCAGGAACCACGCTCCCATGCCGACCATAGCCCAGAGCAGGATGGGTATGATCGGAACACCGAAGGTAAACGATTTCATCTTAAGTGACACAATGCCGCCTTCTGCGATAATGAACTCTGCAAGCAGCAGGATCAGCCCTGTCACCATCAGAACAAAACCGACGAGAAAGCGCAGAAAGGGGTGGTGGGATCGTGAATCATGGGAAAGTTTAATCAGCTGTATTTCCTCTTTCGGAACTGTGGCTACAATCTTGTTGTTCTCGACCTGATTGATGCCTGATCCCAGAATCTGTACCGTCGAACATATCATTCCGATGAGTCACAACTCCATGCAGGTAAGTTCCCCTTTATGCGGGGGCGACGTTGAACGGACTGTTCACGAGATGGCGAAGGCGTCCATCGCTGTCATGATTGGCTATTTTAACATATTTAGTTGCAGAGCAGAAGAGATTTTCTACGAGACTTACAAAAAGACCGCTGATCAAAAAAACAGCCCTCCGGATATAAACCGGAGAGCGGAAGCTTGCATGTCACGCGGATAAGGCGGATCAGATGCATTCATGGTGAGGGTCAGCATATACGACATAGCCACCCACTCGATGACGGACATGGCGGTATTGTACTGGTTTTTTAACGTCGGCATGGCCACGTTCACCATACTGATATCCAGGTCCGACATCGCGGCGCCGATTAGGACGTTGATCAGAATAAACCATTGTCAGGTCTAACGACCGGAGAAAAAAGACGGATGAGGAAACTGCAAAAGCTTCTTCATGGCGATGATATTACCTTTTAATACTATCATGATACTAATTGTCTTATCTTGCAACTCTTGGTGCTAATAAAATAACCTGTTTCAGGCGCCTCGGCTATATCCCGACACATGCTTTTCGGTTTCAGAATCCGATTGCTGGCGATAGTAAAATGATTCAATCTCCAATCTAAAGCATGCGAACTCATGTGCCATGACATTTATCTCTTATAGAAGCTTAGAGTCTTGAAGGTTCCTGATTCTGTGTCGTCATCCTTTCCGTGGATTTTTATAAAAATTCAGTGCAGCCTGAGCTGCACTCATTCCGGATAAGCAATGCCCCGCGGTATCTCACCCTGTTCCTTCCGAACGGGCCAGTACCAGAACACTCCGTCCACAAGCAGCAAAATGCCGGCAGCCATGAGCCAGAGGTTGAAGGACGTAAGCAGACCGAACCCGAAATACCCCAGGATCCCGATGCCGATGCTCAGAAATGAAATGCCGGTCCGGATGAACGCCAGCCCGGTGCGTGCGCGGGCATAGATAGTCCGATAGCAGGCCGCGATCGTCCGCTGGGCAGCCAGAACATTCCGTTCACGCGCGAACATAGTGCGGGTTTTGGAGGAAGGAGTCGGGTTGAGATAGGTGCTGTAATCGGCAAGATAATCACCCATCCGTGCAAGCATCGTCCCCTGCATCTCCTGTTTGACTCCCGTGTTTTCGATGAAATGATAATTCTCGAGGAATTGGATCGTTGCCGCCGTGACCTCCACAAGCGTCTGGTGCCCCGGCGGAGTCAAACGGGATTTCCGAACGTTCAGATAGATCGGCAGCCCATAAAAGGAGATCACGATCCCCAGGGTGAGAACCGAGAAATAGAGAACGGGATGGTACGCTATGTTTTTTGATTTCAGCAGCGCGTTCGATAATGCGATTGTCCCCAGACCCCATCGGAGGAAGGCCAAGCCGGTACGTGCACTCGCGAGGTCCGTCCGATAACAGGCCATCCTCGTGCGCCACTGCGCCATGGTATTGCGCCAATAGGCCAACCCGGTGCGCTCCGTTCCGATCAAATGCCCCACCTTGTCATGGAGAAAATCCTGGATATACCATTGAATGTCGGCATCAAGGGAGACTCGGAATTCGTAACGGTCCGCCTTCACGTATTTCTTGACTTCTTCCCGCATAGCAGAACTTTCGGGATTTCTCGCCGCAATGACCACAGTCCCCGATTTGTCTTTCATCACCGGCATCCATTGGTACGAGGAAGGTGAATCCTGGTTGAGCGTAGATAGAAGCTCAGGTGGAATCGGCAGGCGCTCGTCGTATTCGATAGAATCGCAGCGGTAGTACGCAGCCAGCGCATCAAGCAGATGTTGTTTCGCAACGCTGAATTCCCTTAGCAGCACTTTTTCAAGTTCAATCCCACGGGCCTGGGCCGTGCTTGCCGCATCCTCAAGTTCCGCCTGGTTCAGAATCCCCCGTTCGACTAAGATGGAAAATTCTGAACCCTCCCAAACCGCATCATCCGCAAGATCGTCGTTCATCAGCTCATTCTTCATAGTTATTAAAAATAACCGTCCCCCATTCTCCGGCTGGTTTCCCATAATCGGGAATGGTTATCTCCATCGCTCCGTAACAATAAGGGTATTCTTTTCTCATGCGTTCCGCTGGAAGAACCCATCGATATCCGTCCACAATCAGGGTGAGACCGCCGATGATCAGCAGGACGTTAAAAATCGTCCAGCCAGCGGAGGCCGTACCGAAATATGCCATGAGACCGGCGCCCACGGAGGTTATACTCATGCCGGTCCGGACATACGATAAACCCGTCCGCGACACGGCCATGACCGTGCGTAGCCTAGCCATAACGCCCCTCCGGTCGGCAAGAACTGTGCGTTCGAGAGCAAGACCAGTTGTGGCCCAGATGCCCGGTTTCTGATCAGCGGTGACCGGCGGACCGGCCTTGTCCTTTTTGGACCCCGACCGTTTGTGACCTGGCGGAAACACTAAATCCCATATTGTTTCCTTGTTGAGCACTTCGAGCACGGAACGTAACCCCTCGATTCCGGCCTTTCTGCCCCCGAAATACCAGTGGAATCCCTCCGCTGACATGAGCACACCGATGACGATGAGCACGACATCGACGATTGTCCACCGGCTTGTCTGAAACTGCCTCATCAACCCGATGCCGAGCCCGGTGAAAGCGATACCGGTCCGTGTAAAAGCGAGGCCCGTTCGTGCCCTGGCAAGTTTTGTCCTGTGTCCAGCAAGAGAGGTCCGTTCCTCGGCCATATCAGTCCGGTCGCTTGCAAGGAACCTTCGCCTCATGACGGGCGACAGGTTTTCCCAGCCGGCCCTCAGCTCCGCCGAACCTTTCATTTCTCCCGTCCGGCTGAACCGGGGAGGTCCATCGCTTAACTCAGCGTTCAACACGCAGGTACCCCAGGTTGCCTCTGTACAAATCGCGTCAATCGGTTTATTTGCGATCCGCCGTGCGGGAAGGTACCATTTGATCCCGTCGTAGACCATGATGATGCCGGCAATCAGGAGCGGCGTTTCAAGAATGGCGTAAAAACCCAACCCCAGCACCCGCATGAATAGAAGCGCAATGACGATAAAGGAGACACCGGTTCTGATAAAAGCGAGGCCGGTCCTCCCTTTGGCGAATAAGGTGCGGTAATGCGAGTACGTGGACCTCCGGTAGGCGAACAGTGTTCTCACCCGCGCAAGCGGCGTTCTCCCCCCGGAAATGCAGAAATAGGGATTTACATCGAAATTGTGCTCTATAATGCGGATGATGTCTGCAGGAAGCGCGACCCGGAAATCGATCTGATCCACACCCAACGTTTTCTTGATGTCCTCCGCTACTCGAGGATCGTCAGGACGATAGGCTATTATCTCGGCCTGTTTTTCCCGAACCGAAAGAGGAAACCACAGGTTTTTTTTGAGATACTCCAGATCAAGCCGCAGAACCAGGAAGTAGGAAGCAATAACGTTTTCAGAGTATTCCACGAACGGTAGCCCGTAGAATTCAGACAGGCAGAACAAAATTTCGTGTTTGCTTATGCCCTTGCTGATCAGAAGTTCTTCCAGCGGGACCCCGGACGCCGTTGATTCCCGTGCGAACTTATCCAGTTCGTCCTCAGAAAGAATCCTTCGTCTCAGAATTCTTTCGAACTTATTCTTTATCATGAGATTTCACCATCTACTGAAATCAGCGTAAGACGGCCCTTAACAAGGATAAATGCCGACATCTTGTGAAAGGAAGGACGCATTTCACGATTCCCGATTCGGACGCACATCGAGGGGTAGCGATCTGAATCAAGAATCGGTCGCGAACTATTCCCGGCATATCTGTTCCTTATTTATTGGTTATCCTTAGGGGGCCCTATATCGTTATCCGCTTTTTTTTGTATCGTTCACACTGCGCGAATCAGGCTCTCTTTTCTTCTTTCTTTTCGATAACCACTGTCTCCTGACCTTCTTTCATGGCCTTCTTGAATTCCCTGATGCTTTTTCCCAGTCCTGCACCAAGTTCGGGGAGTTTCCCTGGACCAAAGATGATCAGGACGATCAACAGGATAAGAATAAGATGCATGGGCTGCAGCAATCCTTCAAACATGACGCGCTCCTTTTATTAGTATACAGTCGAATATCCACTCTCACACGAACTGTGAACCGGAGAGGACGCGTGGCTCCTACACACCAACAACATATACCGGACACGGCGCGCGGTCAATAACTTTCTCGACGATATGATCACCGAATAGCCTGTTCAATATGCCTTTTTTCTTCTTCGACCCCATGATGGTGAGATCACATTTTTCCTCTTCCGCTATCTCGACAATTCTGCCCGGCACGTCTCCCTGCTCAAGACGCGTCTTGATGAGCGCGCCTTCGGCCTCGGCGAATTTGCTGACGTCGGAAACGGTCCGTGCCCCGCCGTCATCCAACACGTCGTGCAGGTTCTTGATCCCCGTCAGGTCCAGGTCCCCTTTATAAGGCTGGACCACTTTCACGACGGTTATCCACGTTTTCTCATCCTGGGCAAGCTTGATACCCTGCCTCAGAACCTCTTTCGATCCGTTGAATGCGATAAGGACTTTTCTATAACCCTTCATACTCAATCACTTCGCAATCAATATGGGACAGGAAGCATGGGCAATGACCCGCTCCGCGGTGCTTCCCATAAGTGCCTTGTTGACACCGCGCCAGCCGTGGGTACCCACGACGATGAGGTCGTGTTTCATGGTATCAGCAATTTCCACGATCTTTTCGAAGGCGTGGCCTTCCTGAACCACGGCTTTGATCGAAACTCCCAAGCCAGCTGCGATCTTTTTTGCTCCATCGACGATTTTTTCCGCTTCCCGAACGAGGCTTTTTTTGACCGACTCGGTCTTAAAGAAATCCATCATCTCCTCATACCGGGGGATCACATAGATGGCCGATACTTCCGCACCGTCAACTTTCGCCAGGTCGCAGGCTTTTGTCAACGCTTTTTTGCTCGATTCAGATCCGTCAAAAGGAACGAGCAGGGAGTGGTAGCTGCCACTGCACTTGGAGCAGGGTTTCTTGACTACTAGAACATCGCAGGGTGCGTTCAGGACGACCCGTGACGTAACGCTGCCCATGAAAAGTCTTTTCAGCCCCTTCCTGCCGTACGTGCCGAGGGCAATGAGATCGGCCTTTTTCCCTCGTGCGATTTCTACAATTACCTCGGGCGGTTCTCCCTCGCAGATGACCGATTCTACATTCCCGTCCAAACCGAGATCATCATGGATATCCTTTTTCGCATCAATGCATACCTTTGTGCCAATCTCGAAACGCTTTTCCATTTGAGACGGGAGAGTCGTGAACTCTTCTTTGTCGAAATAGACCGCATGGACCAGGAAGATCTTTCCACCGTGACTTTTCACCCGGAGTGAAGCCTCCTTTAGCGCAGCTTTGCTCGATTCAGACTCGTCGAACCCAACCACGATTGAGTTATACATTAATGAGAACCTCCACCCTTTCTGAACACAAGGCCCACGCCGATGCCCGCGCACAGCGCAATGCCGACGGAAAGTAATCCGTAGACGGCCGCATTGGTCTTCGCCATCGTCGCCAGTGTCTTGACAATTCCAACCTGTTCGACATTCACCTTCGACTCTGCCTGTTCCACGACTGTGCTATTCTTCACAGCATATACTGTCACCAGATAATCGCCGGGCTCGGCTTGGTAAGGCCAGTCGGCCTGTAAAGAGTATTCCTGTCGTCCGTTGGCCGCTTTCGTTGTTATATTGCCGGAAGACGTTGCATACACGTTGGAATCTTTCTTGAATTTAACAAACTCGTTGAACCAAGTAGCCTTCTCCTCGTCATTTGCGACTGGTTTTATCTCAATATGCTTCTGCAGCGCGGGATATCCGATAACGTATTTTTCCATTTCCTCACGGCTTAGAATGTCCTCGATTTTTTTTGTACTGAAAACCTCGTAGAAATTCGGAGTTTTCTCAAATGTCAGCTTACCGACGTTCATCCAGAGTATGCCGCCTACCTTGCCCTTCTTTTTTAGCGACTGCTCTCCTTCCATAGAGGTTATCTTAATGACCAGATCAACATCGGTGTCTGATTCACCACTCACGCCCACACTACTGCCGTGATAAAAGAAATCGATGGTGATATGCTCATGATTCGCCTTGGCCGTGAGCATTGCCGAAGCGGGTGTGGCGCTCGCAAGTTGAAGCACAGAAAATATCAACGCGAGAAATATGGCGCCGACCAGCCTGGCGTGGCTGAAAATTCTCAGTGAATGGATCGTGAGATTCGTGAAGTGGATATGCATGATTAATGCCCTCCTACTTGTGAAAGAAGTAATGATGGAGTCAGCGTCAGCTCGAAAATAATTTTGACGGTCACGATAAGCACGATGCAGGCGAGCAGAATCTTGAGCTGTTCGCCTTTCAGCTTTCTCCCCAACACAGTGCCGACCTGCGCCCCAAAGGTAGAACCCACGAGAAGGAGCACTGCCAGGATGAAATCGACACTGTGGTTCGTGTAGGCTTGCAGAAATGTAACCTCGATGCAGGTGAAGAGGATCTGGAACAGGCTGGTTCCGACCACAACGTGCATCGGCATTCTGAGCATGTACACCATTACCGGCACCATTAGAAAACCGCCGCCCACCCCCATAATCGCGGCCAGAATGCCGACAAATGCACCAAGCACAACCGGTACCAAGGCCGAGTGGGTTACTCCCGACTTCTCAAAGCGGGTCTGAAGAGGCAAAGATTTCAGGAATCTTCCGACTGCCGACTCCTTCTGGTCTGTCTTAACCGTATCAATTGCCACGCCTTTTTTCTTGCGCATGCTCTGGAGGCTTTCAACGAACATATAGGAGCCGACAATGCCGAGCATCAGCACATAGGTCATCTTGATCACGAAATCAGCGTTGCCCATGGCATGCAGGACCTTGATTGCCTGAACGCCTACAATGCCGCCTATGAACCCGCCTACGAGAAGGTAAATCCCCATTTTAAAGTCCACATTGCCGACTTTCCAGTGGGCGTAGGTGCCTGATGTGGAGGCCGCCACGATTTGGTTAGAATCGGTCGCTGCGGCAACGGTCGACGGGATTCCGAACATAATAAGAAGCGGTGTCAGAAGGAATCCCCCTCCGACTCCGAAGAGGCCGGACAAAAGCCCCACCGCCAAGCCAAGCCCGACGGGAATTAA
>Ga0209415_10002158_pt1 | contig 37160 bp, 26 predicted proteins | sample PeaSoiSIISIP2007_FD_187696 | JGI IMG/M metagenome (GOLD analysis project Ga0209415, IMG submission 187696) | Peat soil microbial communities from Weissenstadt, Germany - SII-SIP-2007 (SPAdes) (version 2) | ecosystem: Environmental > Terrestrial > Soil > Wetlands > Peat | place: Germany... | reverse complement strand
GCTCAAGATAAAGGGGCTTCGATGCCAGCCGACTCTGACTTTACGTAATCACTGACTGTCTTTCCCTTGCAAAAAAAAGGCCGGCCGATCGAGGATCGGCCGGCCCGCTTAAGGGAAAGCGATCAGAAGATGATGCGGGCGCCCAACCGGAAGTACCTCTGATCGAGGATCCGGCCCAGCGGAGCCGTGGAGGTGATCTGCATAAACCCGCCCAGGTTCTTGATTGTCCCGTCGGGATTCAACGACATGTTGGACACGTTGGCGCCGGGGTTGGCGAAGTGCGGCGTGTTGGTGATGTTCATCGACTCGACGCGCATCTGGATCTTGAAGCGTTCCGTCACCCGGAATGTGCGGAAAATGCTCATATCCAGGTTGGTGTTACCCGGTCCGCGGAGTTGATCGAAGCCGCCGGTCCCGAAGGAGGCCGTGGTTACGGGCGCGAAGGCCAGCGGATTGATGTACGCCTCATTCAACTGGTTGGGGGTTATCGACACGCCCGAAGGTGCCAACCCTTGGACGCCATTGCCGACCTTGGTCGCCCCCTGCGGGTTGATCAGGTTGGCGGTCTGCGAATTGCCGGGGCAATTGCAGGAAGAGGTGGCGGCGGAGACGGTGAATGGCGTCCCGGAATAGTGATTGAAGATCCCGTTCACGCTCCAGCCGCCCAGGATGGCGGACGGCACAGGACTGGTCGCCATCGACTTGCCTTTGCCGAACGGCAATTCATAAGCCGCGCTGACGGCCAGATGGTGGGTGCGGTCCGTTCCCGCGGTGTAGTAATCCCGGTAGATGTACTGCGGGATCAGGACCGAAGTGGACATGTAGATGTCCTTCGAGTAAGTATAGGCGGCCGAGAATTGGAGGCCTTTCGAAAAACGCTTGTTGAGGGTGGCCTGCATCGAATTGTATTTCTCGTGGCCCCACGGCTCGAGGCCTTGAATGCCGGTGGAGAAATCGGGGACCCAGGCCAACGGCTGGCTGGCGGTGCCGCCGCCAAGCGTGCCGTAATTCAGGGGTATTTGAGTCTGGATTTTCACCGAGTGCGAGCCGACATAGCCGAGGGACGCAAGCAGGCCAAAGGCAAATTCTTTTTGGACCGTGAAGTTATACGTCTGGTAATAGCCGCGCGGAAAACTCTTGAGGGTATTCATCCCCGTCAGGTTTCCCGTGGCGGGGAGAAGTGGGTAAACGCTGTTGGTCCCGGGCGCCGCGAGAATCTGCGGCAGGCCGGTATGCAGTTGACCGATATAGCTATACGGGTTCGCAGCGACCTCGTCGAGCTGTACCTCGCCGGGGTACGCCTGCATCGACGGCATTCCCATATTCTCCTGGTATGGAGAGAGGGAGTATCCTGTGCGGATCACAAGCTTCTCGATCGGGCGCCAGGCGATCCCCACGCTGGGAGCAAACAATCTCTTCGATACCGAGATGCCGCAGTCGGACGGAATCCCGCCCGCGCCGCATACCGCCACCGTGCCTGCCTGCATGTTGAAGAAGTACAGGCCGTTGCCGGTAGTACCCAGACCGCCAGGGGCTACCGAGTTTGGCTGGTTCATCACGGCATCCCTGGTGGGAACCGGGTAGTACTCCCAGCGAACGCCGTAGTTCACCGTCAGTTTGGGGTTCACGTGCCACTGATCGCGCGCGTAGAGCGCGAACTCCCACGTCCTCATGGTCAGATACGGCTGCAAGACCTGGAGCCAGTTGGTGCCTTCGTAGAAGTCACCCAGCAGGAAGTCGGCCAATGTGTTGTAGGGGGTCGCCCCAGGGCCGCCATTCAGAATGGTGGCGGCGCCGTTAAAGGTAAATGTGTTGTTGCGGTCCTCGATGTGACGCGGGTGCTGGAAGTTCACGTCGGCGCCGAAGCGAATGGTGTGAGATCCCTTGATCTTGGTGGCGTTGGCTTGGTACTCGTAGATCGGCTGGATGTATTCCAGCGCGGGGTACGACGCGCCCATGGTGCTGAAATTGGCGATGGCGAAGTTGGGAACGCCGCCTGTCCAAGGCAGAGGGCCGTTGTTGGTGCCGGGAATTCCCAGCACGTCCAGGCCGTACCTGGTGTTGGTCAGGTTGGGGTAAAGGATCTGGTGCGAGCTCGTTTTGCCCCAGGTAGCATCGATCACGAGCGTCGGACTGACCACATAGCTTCCAGACCCGGAAACCGCCAGTCCAGCGCCGTGCTGCAAGTAGTTGCCGGCGCCGGACTGGCCAAAGCCGCCGGAGCCGCCCAGAATGGGACCGTAGAAAGGCGTCTGGAAGTTGTAATACGGCTGGTACCCGAAGCGTCCGGACAAGCGGAACTTGGAGGTGACGTTGTAGTCCAGCTTGGTGTCGATCTTATGCAGGTGATAGATGGTCAGCCGGTTGGTGTAGTAGTTGTTGATCACCGCCGTCGGGCCGCCGACATTGGTGGCCGGGATGTTCGGAACGATCTTCAACGCGACCGGATCGAGGCGGTTGGTGGGAATCAGATTGCCGGGGAACGGCGTCTTGCCCGTGCCATCCTTGTTCCCCGTAAGGGGGTCGTAAATTGGGTTACTCGAACTGCTCAAATCGCCCCCGAGCATCGATTGGTTGGGGAAGGAAAGGACGGCCGAATCCGACTGGTGCGCATTGTCCAGTTCGTAGCTGCCGAAGTAGAAAAACTTGTTGCGGATGATGTGGCCGCCGGCAAAGCCACCGAAATCCCAGTCGTTCAGGAGCGGGGGCTTCTTTTGGCCCGACGCGTTGCCGAAGAAGTTGTTGGCTTCCAGAGCGGAATTGCTGTTGTACGCGTATGCCGCCCCGTGGGTTGAATTGGATCCGCTCTTCAACATTACGTTGACGGAAGCGCCGCCGGCAATGCCCTGTTCGGCATCGTTGGCGTTGGTCGCGATATTGACGTTCTGGATAGCCTCCACCGAGGGCACGTAGGACTGGTAGTTCCGGACCCACGTGTTCATGGAGTTGACGCCTTCGATACGGACGGTCGGCGCGGTGCTGTTCGTCGAATTGAAGGAGAACGACATGGATTTTGAGGGATTGTTGGTGCCGCCCGAGAGTTGCCCGCCGGGCGGGATTACGCCGGGAACCACTTCCAGCAGCCCCGAGTAAGTGCGGTTCGCCTGCGGCAGCTCCAGGAGATCGTTGCCGGCAATCTCGGAGTGGACGTCGGCACGCTCTGTCTGGAGTTCGGCGGTGGCGGTTGTGGTGACCTCAATCCTTTCCGCTTGAGCGCCCACCTGGAGTTGCGCATCCACGCGGACCACGTTGTTCTGGTTCACCAGAATGTCCGCGGCAATAAACGTGCGAAATCCTTCCTTGGCGACCTCGACCCGGTAGGTGCCCGGTATCACCGTGGCAATCGTGTAAGCGCCAGCCGCATCGGCCTGGACGGTACGAGTATCGTTCGTTGAAGTTAAGGTGATTTTGACGCTCGCGCCAGGGATCGCCCCGCCGCTCGCGTCGGTAACGTTGCCGACCAACGAGCCAAAGGTTCCCTGCGCGAAAGCCGGACGGCCGGACAGCGCCAGAAGAGAAACGACTCCCAGCGTTCCCAAAAACCGGAGCCGGCGTTTGGAAATTAATACCTTCTTACCCTCTTCTGCGTATAGGCAGTTCACGGACAAGACCTCCTTATAAGGTTCTTCCCTAGGTGCCGCGATTTTCTGCTACTCGGCCACGCTTAGCAAGGTGCCAAACGGTTAGGCCCGGCCTTTGTATCGGCTATCTCATCTGGATACAATCAGTTGAACGGGCCATCCAGTGGAGTTGGAGAGTGGGTAACCTACCGTAGGCCACCTGCCGCCAATCACCAAATGTCGTTAAACGGCCAGAGGGTTTCGGGACGGTATGATGGCCGCTGGCTGGAGAAGACAATTCGGGGGTTCTTGCGCCCCCAGCCGCTTGGCAGGGCTCATCGGAGCAAATCGGAGCTGGCCACTGTAATTGGGAGGCCGCCGATCAAAGGGACACAAGGGACACCCGGACGTTGACACCGGCCGCGCGTGGATATATGCTCTGAGACACACCCTCAAAATGCGGAGGAGATCCTACTTCGTGCCCTGCCCACGCTGTACTGCCGTTCCTGGGTTCATGATCTCCCTGTTTCTGGCCGCTGCCGCTTGGGGGCAAACCGCCCCGAACCTGCCGGATGGTAAGGGGAAGGCGGTGTTCACGCGTGTCTGCGGCCAATGTCACGGCGTGGGAATCGTGATCAAGAAAACGAATACCGGGGATGGCTGGGCCGATGTGGTGGATGACATGGTGTCGCGCGGGGCTCAGGGGACAGCGGATGACTTCGATCTTGTCGTGGAGTATCTGGCTGCGCATTTCGGCCCGAAAGTGAACTTAAACAAGGCCAACGCAAAGGAACTCTCGACGGTTCTCGAACTCTCAGCCGAAGATGCCGAGGCCATCGTGCGTTATCGGGAGACCAAGGGAAGCTTTAAGGACTGGAGCGATCTCGAGAGAGTCCCCCATATCGACCTGAAGAAGCTGGAGCAGGAAAAAGACCGTATCGACTTCTCAACTGGCGAGAGTCCCTCCGGGGACAAGAAATAGGTTGTCCCCCGGCGCGCGTTGCGGGCGGCGGGGAACGCACGGAAAGGCAGGAATCGATGAAGAACATTGCAGCGAATTCCCGGATGATGTTGTGGGGCGCCACGGCAGGCCTTCTTGTGCTGGCCGCAGCGCCGTTGTTTGCCCAGACCGGCGATGCCGCCAAAGGCAAGGCACTGGTTGCGTCGAGCGGCTGTCTCAACTGCCACCAGATCGGAGACACGGGCTCGCGCCTGGGACCAAACCTCTCCGACATCGGCGACCGCAGGACACCCGATCGATTGCAGCGTTCCATCGTGGCGCCGGATGAAGAAGTACTTCCCGAGAACCGCTTTGTCAGCGTTGTCCTGAAGGACGGGACCACGGTGAGGGGCAGGCTCCTGAACCACGACGCTCTGAGTATCCAGTTGATCGATCCGAAAGAGAAGCTTAGATCTTTCCAGACGGCCGACATCCGCGGCTACACGATTCTCACGAAGGGTCTCATGCCCTCGTTCGAGAGCAAGTTGTCGGCTCAGCAGGTGGCGGACGTTGTCGCCTATCTCGGCTCGCTGAAGGGGTCTGAGCAACCGTGAGGCCCGCTTGATCTTCAGGAAGTTGATCTTCAGGAATAGAAACGAGGTTCGGAACCATGCATCTCCGTAGATTATGGCCGCTCGCTTTCGTTGCAGCGCTTCTGCAGGCCCAGGTCACCTACGATCGCATTCTCAACGCCGATCGCGAGCCGCAGAACTGGCTCACTTACGGCGGGGGTTACTCCAGCATGCGCTACAGCATGCTGACTCAGCTCAATCGGGACAACGTGAAGAGCCTCGCGCTGAAATGGGTCTGGCGCCCAAGGTATTTCGAAAAGATGGAAGCCACCCCGATTGTCGTGGATGGGGTCCTCTACACCGTGCAGAACAGCGACGTGGCGGCCATGGATGCAGCCACCGGCCGAACCTTCTGGACGTTTCACTATACGGTGCCGCCCGAGTCGAATCAATACCTCCTCGTAGTCAAGGGACTGGCGATATCCGGCGACTCACTCTTCTGGGCTACCTACGACGGTCATCTGATCTCCATCGACGCCAGGACGGGGATTGCCAACTGGAACAAGACGCTGGTCGACTGGCATAAGGGCTATCAGCTCAACGTCGCCCCGCTGGTTGTGAAGGGCAAGGTAATTCTTGGCCCGGCTACCAACGAGGAAGGCGCGAATTGCTGGGTGGCCGCCTACGATGCCAAAACCGGGGCGGAATTGTGGCGTTTCTACACCGCGCCGATGTCGGCCGACGAACTCATCGCCAAGACCTGGGCCGGAGAATCATGGAAGCACGGAGGTAGTCCGATCTGGGTAACCGGCTCCTACGACCCGGAGACCAACCTGACGTTCTGGGGAACCGGCAATCCCAACGCAGGCTGGAACGGCGACAATCGCGCCGGTGACGACCTCTACTCGGACTCGGTTGTCGCCCTGGATGCCGACACGGGGAAGCTGAAATGGCATTACCAGTTCACGCCGCACGATGAGTTCGACTGGGATTCCGTGCAGGTCCCGGTGCTTGCCAACATCCAATGGCAAGGCTCGCCGCGCAAAGTGATGCTTTGGGCCAACCGGAACGGTTTCTTTTACGTCCTCGACCGCGCGACTGGAAAATTTCTGCTCGGTAAAGCGTTCGTGAAGCAGAACTGGAACGTTGGGCTGGACGAAGCCGGCCGCCCAATCAGGTCGCCGGCCCTCAACCCGAAACCCATGGGCGGACCTTACGTCGAGCCGGGTACACAGGGAGGCACGAATTGGTACTCGCCTTCCTTCAGCCCCCGCACCGGCCTCTTTTATGTTTCCACCTGGGACAACTACGGCGGCCCATCGGGCAAGGGCCCCATCCAGGAATGGACCGAAGGCGGAAAATATACTGGGAACGCGCCCCGCCGCCCGGCGGGCACGGCGGCCGGTGGCGGGCGTGGCGCTGGTGGCCGTGGCGCTGCCGGTCGAGGCGGTGCTGGCCGAGGCTCCGCGATCGCTTATCGAACCGAGGAGGAAGGGTACGGCGCGGTTCGTGCCATCGATCCCGAAACCGGCAACAAGAAGTGGGATTTCAAGATGGTCGATTACACCGAGAGCGGCATCCTCACTACCGCGTCGGATCTGCTTTTCTCCGGCGGAAAAGAAGGAAATTTCCTGGCCCTGGATGCCCGCAATGGAGAACTGCTCTGGAAGACGAATCTCGGTGGAACCATTGCGAGCGGTCCGATCGCTTACCAGGCGAACGGCCGCCAGTACGTGGCAGTATGCGCCGATAATGCGCTGTACGCTTTCGCGCTGCCGGAGTAGTGGCAGCCGGGCCGTTGAGGCCCATCGCTCGCGAGGCTGGTCCGTCTGCCCTGCCGGAGAAGGCCGATCCAGGCAAGTTTCAGCGCTGGCCGAGCCGCTCCAGCGCCTGGTTCGCCAACCGCGCGACCTCCGGATCGCTGCCCTTCGCGGCTTCGCGCAGATGTTGCACGGCTCCCGGCATGTCTCCCTGGGCTGCAAGAGTCGACGCCAGATCCAGTTGTGCCCGGGCAAAATCGGGCCGGAGCCGGAGGGCCTCCCGAAACTCGCGCGCCGCTTCCGGCAATCGCCGCTTTCCGGCAAGAAGACGGCCGAATAGTTGGTGTGCTTCCGCCATGTTCGGGTCGGCCCGCAGGGCGCTTTCGACGGCTGCCTGCGCCTCCTCGAATTTACTGGCGCTCATCAACGCCAGCGCATAGTCGTAGAGATGCGGCGCAAAATCCGGCCGGTGCCGATTTGCCCTTTCAAAATCGTACAGAGCCTCGGGAAGCTGGGCTCTCCCGGCCAAGGCCCTGCCCGTGAGGTCCCAGGCAGTCGAGTCGTAAGGATCGATGAGCAGGGCCTCCCGCAACGCTGCTTCGGCGCGGTCGCTCTGACCTGTGCGCGCCAGAATGTCCGCCAGGCTTGTGTACTCGCCCGGTAAATTGGGATCGAGCGCGATGGCCTTCCGCAGTTTGTCGATCGCGTCGTTGGTCCGATCGAGTTTCGCGGCCAGCATGCCCCATTGATACCAGGCTCGGGCGTCGGAAGGAGCAAGCTGAATCGCGCGCCCCAGCACCTCCGCACTGCGCGAGGGCTGCCCGGCGGCCCTCAACGCCGCCGCCAGCGATAGCAGGGCGCGTAGCGAATCCGGCTTAAACCGAACAGCCCGCTCATATGCCGCGACGGCCTCGACGGGCTTCCGGCTGGCTTGCCAGCCATCGCCGAGCACAAGGTACCATTCCGCTACGCGGGGCTGTTGTACCCTCAACTCGCGGTCTAATTCCGCCAAGCCCTTTTGTAGATTGTTCCCCAAAGCGACCTGGGCGGCGAAGCGGTACAAGATGTTGGGCGACGTAGCGGGATAATACGGGACGATCTCTCCGTGGTACTCCTCCGATTCGCTCGGATGACGTTCGGGAAGGTCGGCAAGCAGATCCCCTGGCGGCGGCCGGCGCTGAATGAAATGGTCGGTTACAACGACGTGGACGACATCTTCCGTCCGTCGCTTGGGCATGTGGCAGGAGACGCAATCGGCCGCAGCGGGATGGGCGCCACTGGACGTCAGCGGGTCCAATCGAGCCGCATGACACTGGCGGCATATGCCGGAATATTGACGGACTGCTTCCTCGCCGCGGGGCACTCGATGCGGATCGTGGCAGGTGTCGCAGGTCAGCGCACCCTGGCTCTCCATAAAGCAGCGGGAGCGCCGCAGCCGGTACGCGGAGCTGTTGACAATCTCAAACTTCTCGTCGCGTCCCGTGCCAGGGGCGTGATCGAAGGCCAGCACAAAATCCTCGAGCGGCTCCCCCGCGCGAAACGAGAAAGGCCCCCGATTGAATCGCCGGATCAGCGAAGGAATGGTCGTGCTGGTGGGCTCGAGATGGCATTGCATGCAGATATCCATGCGCAGTTTCGGGCTCAGCCGGGCGGGATTCACAATGCTCGCGCGGATCTCTTCGCGCGTCGACCCGGCCGTCTCGACGGTTCGGACGTGTCCGCCGCCGGGGCCATGACAACGCTGGCAGTCGATCCCTTCCGGGAGGTCGCCGGCGAAGACAGGCTCACTATCCGGAGCATCGTACCCGGGCGGGATTCGGGGATACGCGTCGTGGCAAAAGATGCACTCGTAAGAAACCAGGCGCCGGGTCAGCGGATGGCGGGAATCGAATGCCGGGCTCATGCCCCAGACGCCGCCCTTCTCCGAATACCAGCTCAGCGGGAGCTCGACGAATGTCCCGCGCGCGGTGCGGTGGAGATAGGATCGCGAGTGATTGCCCGAGCCAAAAACGTAGTCGATTCTTGATTCCTCGACGTTCTCTTCTCTACCGCCGAATCCGATTTGCCATCGCCGCTGGAAGTAAGCGCCGTCACGGCGAATCATTGCATAATGCGTGTCCGACAGAGGATGGTAGAACTCGTGGTTGTTGGAGTAATCTTCAATGGTATTCGCGGGGGTGGGCCGAAACAAAGACCGTCCCATGCCGGTCTGCCGATAGCCTTCTGCCATCTGACTGTGGCAACTCGCGCAAACCCGCGCGTCGACGTAGTCGTTGCCGGCCGCCTGGGCAGTGATGATCGCGAGTGCCGCGAGCCCCGCCAGCCTCAACGGCAACGCCATCCGCACTTCCGAAGTATACACGAATCGCATGGCGCTCTACCGCCGGGAATGGGCGGGGACGGTAGCGGCGGCGAGTCTCATTTCGAACCCGAACGACCCCTGCTCCCGCCGCCTGGCTTGCCCCAGAAGATGAACGTCCCCCTGTCTGTCCCTCGGAACGTGGCAACGGCCGCGGAAATCACGATGGCCGTAATCGCGGCGATCCAATAGAAGCGCTTTTGAGGCACCGCATTCCTCACTTCGGGAGACTCAAGCAGAATCGCAGCGGGAATACACCTCGGGCAATGCCGGTGTCAAGGCGAATCGCAGCCGAATCAGGCCTCATTCGGCAGTTCGCGTGCGGTAGGCCAGAAAGCGTTGGTTCATGAATGAAGGCTCCACGCCAGGAATGGGCCGCTCGGCGGGAACCACGACGTAATCCACTCCCATGACGGCGATCCGCCGTAAGTCGGAGGCCTTCACATTCCAGCGGCCTTCGCGCGTCTCTTCCCATCGTTTCCACCACTCGAAGGCGAAGTCCGGGAGGTAATTCACCTGACCGCCGCCCTTCCAATCCACATAAAGCGCGCGCTGGGCACGGACGCGGAAGACCGCGGGCGAAACATCCTTGCGGGCGTTCGGAAACAGGAACACCGCGTCTTGAGGCGTGGCGTCACGCGCCCAGGCGGCGAGGGAGTCGATGGCGGCGCGCGCCAGGGGCTGGTAGTTCTCGACGAGGCCCGATCTCGCGATGGCCAAGAACGGGACCAGTCCGGCCAGCACGAGTATCGCGCTTCGATACTCGCGCGGCGCCGAGGCCGCAGCCAGAGCGACCAGCGCCAGACCGAACACCAGGGCCAGCGGGGCCGGGTGAAGCGGCGGCCCCGGAACTGCGTGCTTCACTACCAGGGCGAACGCCAGCGTGAGCCAGGCGATGGCCGGCAGCCACCGCCGTTCCATCGCGGCGCGGACACCCGCGGCGGAGGCCACAATCTGCAACGCGAGGGTCACGAAAAGCACCGAACGGGCCGGCTGCCAAAGCGGAACGTATACCCAGCGCTGCCAGTCGAGCAACGCCCAGGAGAGTGGAATCGTGAGCAGGCCAAAAGCCGGCATCACCCAGAGGAAGGCGCCCATCGGCGCGGGCAAGGTTTTGCGGGTTCTCCAGGCAACCAGCAGGACAATGGCCGCTTCGATTCCATAATCCAGAAACTGCCATGGGGGCCAGGTAGACACGAACACGTAGCTGGCACGGGCGCGCAAGATGGCTTCGCGCGCGGGAATGAGGCGGTGAAACAGGGGCGCCGATTCCGCACCCGGTGGCTGGAAGTGAGCCATGGCGAGCAGAATGAACAGCGCGGGGAGGAGCGGCGCCAGTAACACCCGGGCATCCCTGCGCCGCGCTGCCAGCACCGCAGCCGCGATCCAGAACGGCAAAGTCGCGGGTGCGTGAAACAGGAAGGCCAGGGACGCGGCGATGCCGGCCCAGAGATAGCGCTGATGGACGGCAAGGCCGGTGGCCAGCAGGATCAGCCCGATAGCGAATGCGCGTGGGATCGGCTCATACTCCACGGTGAGCACGGTGGGCCCGGCAATGGTGGCCCCCAGCGAGACCGTCGCGGCAATCCACCACGCGGGCGCGAAGGCGAACCCCAACCGCAGGGCGATCAGCAGCACGCCCGCCGCACCGAGCGCGCGAAACACAAGCTGCTGGGCGGCGAGCACGGTTTCAAGGTCGAGACCAGTCGCGCGGGTGAGAAATTCAGCGGTCTCGTCGTAGATGGTGTAGGCCACGTGCGGGCGGGTGACCATGATGTCGCGCGCGAACAGAGACGGATTCTGCGCGCGCAGGATCATGGGGACGAAAGTCAGGGTGTCGGCCTGAAGATAAGTGTGCCCCGGAAACAGGAAATAACCCAACAGGGCGATCAAGGCCACGGAGGTGACCATCGCCAGCCAACGAGTGATGCGTCGCTTCAACGGGCAATCGTAACATGCGTCGCGGCCAGAGTGCTTGCCGGATTGCAGGGTGATAGATTGAGGGGGTTCGCAGGAGGCGATTCGATCATTCCGTGCCGCGCCCCCGGGGAGATGGCAGCTTGAAAGCGACCGTGCAGGTGGGGCTCGAACGAGCCGCGTGGGCGCTGGTTTGGCTGCTGGTGTTTTCGCTGCCGCTGGAGAAGAGCGTGGCGGTCGGCGAGATCGGCTCGGTCTCGCGCACGCTCGGCCTGGCGGCGTTTGCGGTCACGCTGGCGCTGGCCGTTGGGACCCGGCGGGTGCGCCTGCCGAACGCGGCCTTGCTGGTGGCCGCAGCCTACGTGGCATGGTGTTGGTTGACGGTGCTCTGGAGCGTCTCCCGCCCCGTCTCGGTGGAGCGCGCCGCCACCATGGCGCAACTGCTGGGCATGCTGTGGGTGGTGTGGGAGCGCTGCCGCACGCGCCGGAAGCAGGCCTGGCTTTTGCGGGCTTACGTAGCCGGCGCTTCGGCTGCTTCGCTGCTCACGGTGGCACGCTATGCGCTGGGGCAGCAGACGTACTATCGCCGCTACGCAGCTCCCGGATTCGACCCGAACGACATGGGAGTCACGCTGGCGCTGGCCATTCCGATGTGCCTCCACCTTGCCGCCTCGAGCCGCGGGCGGACGGCGTGGGCCGTCCGCCTGGCGGCCGCGCTGATCATCGCGGCGCTGTTGCTGACCGGATCGCGCACGGCGCTGGCCGCCGCGTTCGTGGCATTCCTCTATTCCGCGCTGACGTGGCGCGCGGCGGTCCCGGCGCAAAGGGCCACCAGCGCCGCCTTGTTACTGCTGCTGATTCTGAGCACCGTCCGGCTCGCCCCGCAATCTTCGCGGCAACGCCTGGCGACGCTCCCGGCGGAGGCGATCACGGGAACCTTCCACGGCCGGACGACGATCTGGAAAACCGGGTTGAAACTGCTGAAAAGCCACTGGGCGGAGGGCATCGGCATCGGCGCCTTCGCGGAGGCGGTGAAACCCTGGCTGGGCACGTCCAGTGTGCCCGCCATCCAGTTCACGGCGCACAACACGTTTCTGTCGGTTCTGGTGGAGACCGGCGTTCCGGGCGCGCTATTGTTCGGTCTGCTGCTGGCAACCATGGCGTGGTTCGCCTGGATGCTGGGTCCCTCCGAGCGCGCCTTGTGGTTTACAATGCTGGCGGTCTGGGTGACGGGAGTTTCCACGCTGACCTGGGAGCAACGCAAGCCGACCTGGCTGATCTTCGGCCTCATCATGTCGGCCTGGGCGACCGCCTTCGTGCAGACAGGGCAAACCCAGAACTCGACGCAGAGCCGCGGGACGTGAGAAGGAATCGGTTGGCAGGCGAAAGCGCCTTGCCCCACCGGGATCAGCTCCTCGTAGAAGGAGTGGGGCTGAACAAATGAGGATAGTCGCGTGGCTCATAGGGGGTCCTCCGTGCGCCTAAGTCTTTCGCCCAAGTATCCAATCCAGAGCGTCCGAAGTCTGGTAGATGAGGGCCTTCGGATAATGCTGGAAGGGGTGGAAGTACTCGAATGTCAAATAGCCGCGATACCCGATTCGATCCAGTTCCTCGATGACGGCCGGCCAGTTGGTGGTGCCATCCAGCAGAGTGCGGAATGCATTCAAGCCGAACTCCCGCGACCGCCTGTCCCATTCCTTGAGGTGCACGTTCTGAATCCGCTCACCCAGGATCGGAATCCAGTGCTCGGGGAACTGGTACTCCATGATGTTGCCGGTGTCGAAGTGAACTTTCAGATTCCCGCTGGCGAAGCTGTCGACGAATTCTCTGACTTCCTGCGGGCTGAACAGGAAGCCGTTCATGAAGATGTTCTCGATATTGAGATACACGCCGACCGCCTCGGCCTTGGGAAGCAGTCTGCACAGAGCCTCGCGGGCGCGGCCAAGGCAGATATCAGGGCGAACCGGTTCGGCCTTTTCAACCCACGGTGCAAAAGCCGCGCCGGGCACTACCAGCACATTCTCCGTTCCCAAAAGCCTGGCTGCCTCGATCATGGACTCCGCGATTTCGATCCCTTGGGCGCGCTGACCGGCATCATTCGAGGTCATCGAATACGGCCAGAACAGGAACGAGCAGACGCCACTGATCTCGATGCGCTTGAGCTCAGCCAATCGCCTGATCTCCACAAGCTGGGCGGGCTGCGATCGCACCGACAACTCGCCTTCCAAATCGAGATTCAGCTCAATGGCGTCAAAGCCGGCGTCTTTGGCTATCTCCAGACACTCTTTGAGCGTCCACAGGGCAGGATACGGAAAGGCCCACAGGTTAATGGATTTTTTCATCTTGTAGCTGCCCGCCGGGTCGAGGAGGTTTCCCGACGGGCAGTCCAAATCCAGGTTTACGGGGATGCCATCCGCCGTTAATGCCTACGCCGGGCTGGTCGGCGTTCCGGTGTTCGAACCAAAGCGCCGCACATACTCCGCGTTGATGGCGTACTGGTCGATGTGTTTGGTATAGTGCCCCACCACCACCGTGTCGCTTGGCTTGATGGCCGCGAAAGTTTCTTTGAAGGTGGCTTCCACGAATTCCTGCTTTTCGCACAGGCGCCCGGAGGCCAGGATTTTGTACACAAAGCAGGGCTTCTTAGTCTGTTTGACTATTTTGAGCATCTCGGCCCTGTCGCCGCGCACGAAAGCTGTTTCACCGCCGTAATGCTCCGAAGTACCCTCCTTGGAGTGATAGAGTTCCGCGGGGGCCATGCCGGGATTGGGCGCGAACGACTTCTCCCATTCCGCCGGGGTGCGGCCGTACTTGTACAGGCAAGTCATGTAGTAATCGACGTCCCAGTCCTGGGACTCGATGATGTCGAACACTTCCGGCCGGTGGCTGGTGACGGCCACCAGCACGCCCGCATCGCGCACGTTCTTGCACCACTCCCGAACCCGGTCGAGCTTGCCTTTTCTCCACCAGGCATCCGTACCGGTCTCGCCGGCGCCTCCATGGTGAATGGCGATACATCCGCTCTGGGCGATCTCCCTGGCTCCGCGCCCAGGTTTGATGGATTCGTCCAGGGGCGCCGTGTTCCGGGTGGTAAACAGCATTTTGCCGCCCCGTTCGTGGAACGCCTGGATCAACTGCGGTCTTGGAGATTCCACGCAGTTGATGCCGAGCTCCTCGGCATGCTTGAAGTCCGCCAGCAGTTGCTCCTGCGTGTTATACGCGTGCATTTCCAAGTCGATCATGGCCGACAGGTGCGACAAGCCGCCCAAAGTATTGCAGCCAATCACCATGCGGGAAAGCATATGCTTGCCGAAGCGAACCATCGGCATGGTCTGCTGCGGGGCGGCGTTGGCATTCGCCACCAAAGACGACGCCGCGGCCAGCGTCCCGATCTTTTGAAAAAACTCCCGCCGGGAGTTCTCGCCCGCCGAAACCGGTTTGGATTCTGAATTCATTCCTGTCTGCCTCCTTATGCAGAACGCCGTCACTCTCCCTATGCCGAACAGCCACCAACAAAACGTTCCCAAAGTTCGAGTTACAAGGATATTAACATCTTAATATAGGCTGGTCAATGGTTTAATCGTGGCTGGATTCAATCGTGGCTGTTGTGGCTGGTAAGTTCAGCGGCTCTGGCGCCACTCAGCCGCGAGTTTGTCCAGCAATGCCGTGGGCGTTTCCCCGTCGTGGACCACCACTCGATACCGCAGCGTGAGAGTCTCGCCATGCACAATCGTAAACGGCCCACCCGCTGTAATCACAGGGTGCACCATCCAGAGGTGGGTCGAATTATGCCAGGTGGTGGTTGGGTTCCGCGGATGGTCAACCACCGCGACGCCCAGCGTCTTCCCGTTGCCTGCGAGGCGAATGGTGTAGTCGTACCACGGCGCCGCGGGCCAGTTCAAGTCGGGCATGGAGTAATGCGGATCGGGAAGGTCGACCTTGCCGGCTGCGTTGGCGAAATACGAGTCGCCGTCCTTGCGGGCCTGTACGGTAAAGCCTCCGAATGCCGCGCGGTCGAGCACGTAATCCACGACTGGCGTGAGGCGGAACTCCAAATCGAGCACGTACACGCCTTCGCGTTCGGCCACCGAGGCAAGGGTGATTTCGTCGAGCCGTTTCTGATTCCGGACCAGCCATTCGTTGTGAATCTCCATCTCCAGGTGGCTGGCATCCGCACGGGTTAACTTTACATCGCGGTTCTGGATCACCCTTCCTTCGCGGGGCGCGAATTCGCCCCATCCCCAGAAATCGGCTCTCGAGATGTTCACGGCGCGATGAGGACGGTGAGGCCCATAATTGCCGAGGTCGGCCGGTTCGCGAAACTCCGAGGCCTGCCATCCAAGGAAAATCCCGCGATGGTGGGGATGATCGTTGGGCGCAAGAGCGGTGACGCGCTCTCCGGAAGGGGTGTTGACGGGGTGGAAACACGCCGCGCTGGTCGATGTAAGCCCGACATTTTCCGGCTTCTTTGTGAGGTATTCAAAAATCACCCGGTCATCCGGCGTTTTGACCTGCATGCCATAGGTGGTGGGCGTTAGCGTATACGCCGAAGCGCCAATCGCCTGCTGCGGTACGGCAAGCACGTACACCACGACTCCTAGCGCGCCCGCCAAGGCAGTGGCCGACAAACCAATCATCCAAGAAGATGCAGCCATACGTCGATTCGACAAGCTCCACACTCCTTTCTAAGTGTTGCGCGGCCGCGGAAAAAGGGCCATTAGGTCCGATTCTACACCAACCGGGGCATGCCTGCTGCCGCAGGAGATGCCGGCGCGGAACCTGGAATTCCCCGCTGAGTTGTGTTACTGATTAGCCCATGCCCGAAACCCGTTATCGTAATCGCCGCGGCGTTCAGAATGAGAACGAGAGTCTGCGCCTGACTGTATTGGCGGAAGGAGGACATCTCGCGGAACTCCTGCACAAGGCGGCCGGCGTGAATCCACTGTGGACGCCTCCCTGGCCATCCATCGAACCTTCCACCTACCTCCGCGCCCGGCACCCCGAGTACGGCTCTAACGCGGAGAGCAAGCTGCTGGCCGGCATCATGGGCCACAACCTGTGCCTCGACCTCTTCGGTGGCCCATCGGCGGAAGAGGAGGCGGCCGGCATCACGGTGCACGGCGAGGCGCCCGTGGCGCCCTTTCGGATGACGGAAACCCCGGACGAGTTGATCACAACGGCCGACCTGCCAGCGGCTCAACTTCGGTTCGAGCGGCGTATCCGCCTGGACGGCCCCTGGGTGCGGATCTCCGAGACCGTCGAGAACCTGTCGAGGCTGGACCGTCCGGTTGCCTGGACGGAGCACGTCACAATAGGCCCGCCGTTCCTGGAAAAGGGGTTCACCCAACTCCGCACGCCGGGCACGCGGTCCAAGGTAATCGAAGGGCCCTTCGGCGACGCCGGCTACATGCAGCCGGGCGCCGAGTTTGACTGGCCGCTCGTCCCGCGCATGGATGGCGGCACTACCGATCTGCGGGTTTGCACCAATGCCCAGGTAAGCGGCGGATTCACGGCACACCTCATGGACCCGCGTCAGGAGAGGGCTTTCTTCTTCGCCTGGTCGCCCGGAACGAAGGTCCTGTTCGGCTACATCTGGAGCCGCGCGGATTTCCCATGGCTGAGCTTGTGGGAAGAAAATGGCAGCCGCACGCAGCCGCCGTGGAACGGTAAGACGTTGACGCGTGGAATCGAGATCGGGACCACGCCGATGGCGGAAACGCGACGCCAGATGATTGACCGCGGCAAGCTCTTCGGGACACCCTGCTATCGCTGGATTCCGGCCAAGACGGCGGTGCGGCTGGAGTACTCGGCGTTCCTCACAACGGCCGACGGGATTCCCGAAACGCTGGAAGAGCTGCGCGTCAGGTGAGCGAGTTCCGGAACGGGCCGAAGGTCTCGGAACCGGTCCCGGTCACCAGCACGTCGTCCTCGATGCGGAACCCGCCGCAGGGCTTGAAGTATACGCCAGGCTCGACGGAGGTTACCATCCCCTCCTCGAGCAAGTCGGTCTCGCCCGGCGCGAGCTTGGGCAGCGACTCATGATAACCGAACCCCAAGCCGTGGCCGGTAATGTGGGGAAAGAAAGCAGCGTAGCCGGCGTCCCGGATGACGGAGCGGGCGGCCTGGTCCACCTCGGCCCCGCTGACGCCGGGGCGGATGGCGGCAGCCGCGGCCTCCTGCGCCCGGCGCACGGTGTCGAACACCTTGAATTGCTCCTGGGTTGGCTGCCCGGCAACTCGCACGCGCGTCCGGTCCGCCCAGTACCCGTCGGCGACCACCCCAAGTTCGAGCAGGGCGATATCCCCGCTCTCCAGGAGGCGGCGGGTGGACACTTCGTTGGGTCTGTAGCCGACCGCGGACTCGTCGGGCCCGACGGCCACTTGCGCGTAGGCCCGCACGCGGAACGCGCCCTGGTAGCCGGTGCCGCAGGCCATAATCTCACGCTCCACTCCGGCCGCAAGCTCGACACCCGAGGCGCCGACATCCACCAACCGTTCGAAAGCCTCCAGGCCGATCGAGGAAATCTCGGACGCGATGCGGATCTTGGCAATCTCGTAGGCCGTCTTCCTGCGCCGCTGGGCCTGGAGCAGAGAAGAGATGTCGACGAGCTCGGCGCCGTCGAACGCAGCGGCGTAGATGGCGTGGGTCCGCGCCGCAGGCACCTGCATCTCGCCCGAATTCCAGGGAGGAGCCACCACTTCGAAATCCGCTTCGTAGCCGACGCGCTTCCAGCCTTTTCCGCGGGCGGCGTGCGAGAGGATGTCCCGAATGGCAGAACCGGGGTCCGGCGCATCCAGGACGCCGTACCGAAAATACGCCGGTTCCGCCTCCCAAAGCGACAGACTGGCCTCGTATTCGTAGCAGTGCGGGATGGCACAGACGGGCCTTCCCTCGCGCGGAAAGAGGAGCACGCTGGCGCCGATCATGGGCCAGAACCCGCTCAGCAAAAGAACGTTCTCGGGCAACCGTACGGCCAGAGCGTCGAGGCGCTCGGCCTCCATGGCGCGCCGCATCCGGTCAAGTCTCTCTCGATACTCCATTCTTCACGTCCCTTCCGGGCCGCCCGGCCCCGGGTTGGCATTTGTTAACCGGCGCCGATGAAGCCGGGCCAGCACGTCATTGCGCCGTCGATGTAGATGGTGTTCCCGTTCACGTAGTCGGATTCGTCCGATGCCAGCCACACGGTGGCGCGCGCGACATCCTCCGGCTCACCGATGCGTTTGTAGGGGATCAGCTTCAGGAGAACCCGTTCATAGATCTCCTGCGAGGTGACCTTTTCCACGTTCATGGGGGTCCGGATTGCGCCTGGCGAGATGGCGTTGACGCGAATGTGAAGGTGGGCGACCTCTTGGGCGACGCTCTTCATGAGAAGCAGGATGCCGCCCTTCGACGCGGCATAGTTGGCATGTCCCTCCCAGGGGATGAGGTCGTGCACCGAGCTCATGAAGATCAGCTTGCCGGCGGCATAGGAGATGGAGCGGTCGGTGCCCTGCCTCTTGAACAGGCGGATGGCCTCGCGGGCGCAGAGAAACTGGCCGGTGAGATTCACGTCGATGACGCGCTGCCACTGGGCCAGCGTCATCTCATCGATGCGGGCATTGAGCTGAATTCCGGAGTTGGGGACGCAGATATCGAGGCGGCCGAAAGTGTCGATCATGAACTGGAACATGGCCTTCACTTCGTCCTCTTTGGCCGTGTCGGCCTTGAAGACGACGGCCTTCGCGCCGCTTTCTTCAACGATCTTCGCCGTCTGCCTGGCCCCGGCTTCGTCGCTGTAGTAATTTATGAGGACGTCGGCTCCCGCCTGGCCGAAGCCGATGGCGATTGCCTGCCCAAGGCCCTTGCTGGCCCCGGTCACAAGCGCCTTTTGGCCCTTCAGTACGCGATGAATCGGGGCCGGAGGCGAGTCATTGGGAACGATGTAATCGTTGTCAGGAGGCATGCGCCGCCTTTCTTTGAGGTTCGAAACTCCGCTCTATGGCTCGGGGTAAAGGAGCACTTTCACCGCCTTTTTCTCGACGCACAGGTCGAACCCGGAGCTCCACTCGGAAATCGGCAACTTTGCGGTGATCAGGTCGGCCAGGCGCACCTTGCCTTGGGCATAGATCTTCATCACGCGGTCCCATGTGCGCTCGGTGTAGCACATCGACCCCACCAGGGTGAGCTGCTTGAAGATCACGCGATCAATGGGGAACTGGATCTCCCGGCCGCTAATCGCAACTTGCGTGTAGCGCCCCATGGGCCGCAGGGCGTCCAGGCACCCGCGCACCGAATCGGGGTGCCCGGCGCACTCGAAGGCCACGTCCACCCCCATGCCGCCGGTGTGCTCTTTGACCACCTCCAACAGGTTGCCTTCGCCGGCGTTCACGATGGCCGCGGCGCCGATGCGGCACGCTGCCTCAAGCCGGGCAGTGTCCCCGGGAGCGCCGGCGACGATGGTCTTGACCCCTTCGGCGACCAGCAGTTTGAGGCACAGCAGGCCCATCGGTCCGGGACCGGAAATCAGGGCCGTGTCGCCGATCCGCACCTGCGTGAGCTCGCTCACGGCCTGCACCGCGGCGGCGAAGGGCTCGCTGAGGGCCGCTTCGTCCAACCCGAACCCTTCCGGCAGGCGATAAATCTGGTCCGGCCGCGCCACCAGGTAGCGGGCAAACCCGCCGTTGACGCCGTGCCCTATGCCACGCCGGTTCGGACAGAACATGAAATTGCCGGAGCGGCAATACAGGCACTTGCCGCAAGTGACCGCCGTTGCGCCAAGGACCGTCACGCCCTCGCCCCGCACCAGGCCGGAGACGTCTCTACCCGTTTCCACGATAGTGCCGGCTACCTCATGGCCCAGGATCACCGGCGGGTAGTTACGGAAGGTGTCATGCAGAACATGGAGGTCGGTCCCGCATACGCCGCAGAACGCGACCTCGACTTTCACCTGGTTTGGGCCGCATTCCGGATCGGCGGTTTCCATCACCGCGACATTCCCGTTTCCGGGAGCGAACTTCATCACCGCTTTCATGCGCTTCTCGGTCCTTTTCACGCCGCCTCAGGCCATGGTATCCGGGTTGGGAAGCATGATTTCCCGGATCCGCCCATCCAAATCGTGGCAGGCCTGAATGAACTGGCGAAGCGTGCGCCCGGTAGAGCCAAACGTGTTGAATTCGTCAAGCGTGAGTCCATTTTCGGTATAGGCCCGCTGGAAATCGGGGAACTTCTTTAATAGCTCGTCCACGATCTTCGGGTCCACCGGCTTATCGATCCGCGAAATCACCGGGACGTCGCTTGCGTTGTACCGGAGCTGCCATTTGTAGGGCGGCGAGATGACCACGTCACCGCCGATGAACTCGCTCCAGTGCATATGGTTGCGGAAGGCCGCCGAGAGCAGCCGGATGCGATACCCCCGCTCGCGGAAGATGCGGTAGGTTTTCTTGAATACGGCCACGCCGGCCCACTCCAGGTATCCCGGATCGGTGATGATGCCTTTCTTCTCCATCACCACCTTCAGCCAGTCATCCAACCTCCCCACCATAATGGTGCAGACCGGACCCATGGTGGAGATGTCCTGGCCCTCGTCCTGCCGCCTCGTGAGCCCGCGCTCCACGGCCTCGGCGACCGCGATGCACTGGGGCAGGGTAAAACAGACCGTGGCATTGATGCTCACCCCGCGGTAGGTGGCTTCCTCGATGGCCGGAATTCCCGCATTGGTCACGGGGATCTTCACGATGATGTTCGGCGCCAGGGTGTTGAAATGGAGGACCTGGTCGAGAATGGTCTTCGAATCCCGGTAGAACCGCGGATCGGTCTGGATGGAGAGGCGGCCGTTCTTTCCCTTCTCGCGATCGAAGATCGGCTTCAGCAGTTTCGCAGCATTGGCCGACATCTCCTCCACCACGCGCCAGGCGATCTGGTGCTCGGTGGCCAGCGGCATCTCATCCACCAGGGCGGCGATCCGCAGCTTCCAGGCTTGCATCTCCTCTTTGAGGACATCGAGCACGATGACGGGGTTGCAGGTGGCTCCCACGGCCCCGTCCTCGATGGAAGCGGTCAGCTCCGCGATCGCCGCGGAGTCGTTCCACAAGCAGGTAGGAGTGGTCTGGGTCATCTCGTGCAAAGGGCTTTTGTAAGCGGTAAGCTGGCTCATCGACAGTTTCCTCGTTGTTCCCGCAGAACAAATCTCGTTTCCGGTCCGAACGGATTTATTGTAGCCGGTTTCATGCGGCCCGCTGGCAAGCGGACCCAGACGGTACCCCGCGTGGCCCACACATCACGTTGGTGGCGCAGGCGGTTTCGCCTGCGTGTCGGGATTGCCTAAGTTCGGGCCATCGTTCCGTCCCAAGTGCTCACCTTGGATTCGCGCATTTCCTCTTCGCTGAACCAGTGCGCGGTGACGGACTTGGTTTCGGTGTAGAAAGTGACGCCATCCTGGCCCATGATGTGCAAATCGCCGAAGAAGGAACTCTTATGACCGCTGAACGGGAAGACCGACATCGGCACGGGGATGCCTACGTTGATGCCCACCATGCCGCCGTGCGTCCGCCGCGAGAACTCGCGCGCCCAGTAGCCGCTCTGCGTGTAGATCGTGGACCCGTTGGCAAACTCACTCGCGTTCATGATCTCCAGGCCCTCTTCGAAGTCATGGACCCGCTTGATGGCGAGCACCGGCCCGAAGATTTCGTCGATTCCCACTCTCATGTCCGGCTTCACGTGATCGATAATCGTCGGTCCTACGAAGTACCCTCCTTCATAGCCAGGCACCGTGACGGCGCGGCCGTCCAACACCAGCTCGCCGCCTTCCTGAACGCCCTTCTCAATCCAATCCGTGACCCACTTCTTCTGCTCTTGCGAAACCAGGGGTCCGAGCTCCGTTTCCGGCTCCCAGGCCGGCCCGATTCTTCGCGTGCGCGCGCTGCGCACCAGGCACTCGACCAGTTCGTCGGCGACCGACTCCTCGACGCACAGGGCCGGCAATGCCATGCAGCGCTGCCCGGCGCATCCAAAGGCCGAATTCATGATGCTGAGCGCCGACCGTCCGATGGCCGCGTCCTTGAGCACCAGGCCGTGGTTCTTGGCTTCCGTCAGGCACTGCACGCGCTTGCCGTGCGCCGCCGCCGTGGCGTATACGTGAGCTCCGATCTTGGTCGAGCCGACAAACGAGACGCCCCGGACATCCGGGTGTCTCAACAGGATCTCCGCCTCATTCCGGGTGCACGTTACCAGGTTCACCACGCCTGCCGGCAGACCTGCGTCATGGAGCAGTTCCAGCATTCTCATCCCGGTCTGGGGAACCATGCTGGCGGCCTTCAAAACAAACGTGTTGCCAGTGGCGATGGCCAGTGGGATCATCCACCCGAAGGGAATCATGGCCGGAAAATTGAAGGGCGCAATTCCCGCAAACACTCCCAGGGGCTCGCGATAGCTTACCGTGTCGTGCCCGACCGAGACCTGCATGAGGGACCGGCCCTGCATGGTGACGGGCACGGCGCAGGCCAACTCTACTACTTCGATGGCCTTCAGGACGTCGCCGCGTGCTTCCTCAAGGCTCTTGCCCATCTCGGTGGCCAAGAGGGTGGCGAGTTCTCCCAAATGGTTGTCCAAGATCGTTTTGAAGCGGAACAGAACCTGAACCCGGGCGCCAGGGGGCTTCGCCGACCAACTCGGAAACGCCGCTTTGGCGGCTCCGACCGCGTCTTCCACTTCCTGCGGCGTGCAGCAGGGCGTCTCCGCCATGATCTTGCCGACACTCGGGTTATAAACCGGCATGTAGCGGCCGGAACTGGTTTCGCGCCATTCGTTGTTCACGCAAAACTTCAGTTTCTTCGGGGCATCCGAAGTTGTACTCGTCTTCGGCTCGGCGGCCGTGTGGTCCAACACTGAGGTACCCATGGTTGTGTGCTCCTGCTTAGAGATAAATACGCGATACCCGAATTCTAGCAAAATGCCGGAAAAACGGCAATGTAAAACAGGTCTTTTTATCTTCAATACCGGGGGCGATGTAAGTGTACAGGGTACGCCAAGCTATGTCCGGCGCTACTTGCGCACTGGGGCTTACTTCGCGGTCCCGGCACTCGGCTTGCCCCAAAAAATGAACGTGCCGCGGTCGGTCGCCGTGACGATATCCACGGCGCCATCCCCGTTCAAGTCTACCGCCAGCAGCTCGGAACCAGCACCCGAGCGGTTGTGGATCAGCTCCGGAACAAACTCCGCTCCCCCGGGAGCCTTGGGATTCCGAACCGTCCGGTACCAATACAAAACGGGCGGGCCGTAAGGATCGGGATCGTGATAATCATCCTCGTGCGACCAGTAGCGCTTGCCCACGATAATGTCCGGCACGCCGTCTCCATCCACGTCGGCGAAGGTCATCCCGTGCAGTTGCGAAAAAGTCACGCCTCCGGCGTTCTTCGCCGCGGTCGAGTAATCCTTCATGATGGTGTGCTCGACGAAGGAGATCTTGCCGGCTGCGTCGCGTTTCTGCTCGAACCACGCCAGGCCGAAATCGTGGGCTCCCATGCTGGTCACCACATCGTTCAGTCCGTCGCCATTGACGTCATATACCCCCATCAAGGCGCCGCCGGCTCCGGAGCGGGCCCAACGGCCGAAAGCCTGCGGATGGTACGTCCAAAGCTCCTGACGGCTGCCGGCCGGCGGCTGCTCCCACCAGCCAAACGCATTCACGATGTCCATGCGTCCGTCGCCATTGATGTCGCCAACCCCAATGCCGTGCAGGCTCGTGACACCTCTCTCGGAGATGGTGTGCACGATCCACGGTCCGGTCGGGTTGGCGGAATCGGGCTTGGCATAACGCAGGTACCCCTCGGCCATGTAGATCAGCTCGGGTTTCCCGTCCCCGTCGATGTCCTTGAGATCCATAATTTCGCACTGGACCGAGGGGAGCACCTGGTATTTGTCCCAGCGGCGCGATTCCCCTTTCGGGTTGACATAGAGGAAGACCGGGGTGCCGAGGTTGGAGCACAGAACGTCGGGCCAGCCATCGCCGGTGAAATCGTAGGCGTACTGCATCATACAGTCGCTGGCGTATTCCCGCGACGGGCCCGCGGCATGCGCCATGAAGATCTCTCGCGACTTCGTATAATCGGGGCCGAAGTAGATATAGGGACCGGCTACTACGTCCAGGATGCCGTCATGGTTGAAGTCGGCCGCCGCGGCGGACCAGGCGTAGTAAAACTCGTTGAGGCGCTGCATCCGGAAATTGCTCGAAACCTGCTCCGCGGGAGCCACCCTGATGGCCAGATCTTTGTACGCGATGTCCTTGAACCTTACTTCACCGGCGCCGCCAACGTACAGCGCCATCGGCCCGTAGCGTCCGGCCTCCTCGTCCGCCACGCCGCCCGCAGTTTCACCGACATCGTTGAGGAACGCCCGGACGATGTTGGCATCCAGGAAGATCTCCACCTCGTTCCAGTCGCCTGGACGTAAACCAGGCTTGGGGGCCTTGATGGGCAAGTCCACAACCGGGGTTGCGCCGCCCCTGCCACCCCCACGGCCGCCACGGCCGCCGCGGCCGGCCGCATCCGGATTCGGTGGAGGGGCAATCCGCACGGTCCCGCCACCGAACCGCAATGCCTCACGTTGGAGTTCCTGCCCGTCCGCACCCAGAGTCACCCGGTACGACGCCACGTCTCCCTCGTTGAGCGAAACGTAGATCCCCTTCAGACCTTCCGCGGTCTTTTCAGCCCGGAACAGGACGCCCGTCCGGCAGCCGCCGCTGCAGCGGAAATTGGCAAAGAATCCCACGTCCTGATAAGAATGGTCCAGCACCAGCCAGCCGCCGTTGCCGCCCGGCTTCACCGTCCCGACGACTTCCCCGTTCTGCGCGTGCCAGTCGGCCTGGCCCAGAACGTGCCACCCCGTAAGGCTGGCACCCTTGAAGGTTGCATCCGGAATGAAAGTGGGCCCTTCGGCGAAGACCGGCACCAAAAACAACGCGGCAATCGCCGCGATTCCATAGGCGCGCTTATCGAGCATGACTACTGGGTTCCTTTCCTCTCACGATGACGGGCCAAGCCCGCAGCTACGGGGCTGCGGGACGCCCATTTGAGATGCCCGTCTTCTGCTGGCCCGTCAACACCGCCGGAACGTCCCATCCGCCGCTGATTTTTACGCTGCGCTGGGCGATGTTGCGCCGTTTTTGATGGATGTTCCGCCGTACTTTATCACGTACTCCTTGTTGATGGCGGCCTCGTCGAGGTGTTTGTCCCACATCCCGACCACCACCGCGTCGGTCGACTTGATGTTCGCGAAAACGTCCTTGAACACTGCCTCCACCCATTCCTGTTTCTCGGTCAGGCGGCCGCAGGCCAGGAGTTTATACACAAAGCACGGCTTCTTGGTCTGTTTGACTATTTTCAACATCTCCGGCGGATCGCCGCGCACAAAAGCCACTTCCCCGCCGTAAAAGTCCGAACCACCCTCAGCGGGCCAACCAATTTGCACGGGCGCCAAGCCGGGGTTGGCCGCGAATAACCTCTCCCATTCCGCGTGGGTGCGGCCATACTTGTACAGGCAGGTCATGTAGTAATCCACGTCCCAGTCCTGGGACTCGATGATGTCGAACACTTCCGGCCGGTGGCTGGTGACCGCTACCAGCACGCCCGCATCCCGCACCGATTTGCACCACTCCCGAACCCTGTCGAGCTTGCCTCTTCTCCACCAGGCATCCGTGCCGGTGTCGCCCGCGCCTCCGTGGTGAATGGCGATACATCCGCCCTTGGCGATCTCCCTGGCTCCGCGCCCAGGCTTGATGGATTCGTCCAAACCCGCCGTATTCCGCGTGGTAAACAGGAGTTTGCCGTTGTTTTCGGCGTTGTACTGGGGGATGCGCCTCGCTCCGTCTTCCATGCAGTTGATGCCCAGTTCCTCACAACGCTTGAACTGCTGGGTCACCCGTTCGGGCGTGTTCCACGCCCGCAACTCCAAATCGATCATGCGGGAAAGATGTGTACCGCCGGCGAGGGTGTTAGATCCGATAATCAGGCGGGAAACGTCATACTTGCCGAAACGAACCGTCGGCATCGGCTCCTTCGAGAGGGGGCCTGGCTCCGGCCGAACATTACCACGTCCCCTGCCGCCCCTGCCTTGCGCGGCGGCGCCTGGCACCGGCTGCTGCTGGGCGCTTGCATTCGCCACCACACTTGACGCCGCGGCGAGCGTCCCGATCTTTTGAAAAAAGTCCCGCCGGGAGTTCTCGCCCGCCGGGCTCGGTTTGGATTGTGAATTCATTCGTGTCTGCCTCCTTTGCAGACAGGATGGAACCTCGCCCAATACGAATCGCACACCGGGCGTGAACTTCTTTACCTCGAAACCAAGATTGGCTTTTCCAGGCCCGCCCAACAGGGTATACAAGACCCGCAATTCCTGATATCCGACGATTATTATCCTATATCACAGCGCTATGGGTGTCAAAGCCCGGCGAATGGATCTGCCCGGTTGATGGCGATCGTCCTGTGACGCTGGAAATCCGAGATCATCGGGTGCGTTACCCTCAATACTGCCGATACGCTTGCTGGAGACGTGTTAAACGTATGGGAATCAAAATGGTAATTTCAGCTTGTTTGCTTCGAGGCCCATTATGAGAATCCGGCTGTGCGGCATGGCGCTCTCCGCGCTCCTGGCAGCGGCGGCTGGGGCGCAGGCGCCGAACGAGTTCTTCGCCATGGATACCGCCATGGTGAAGAAACTGGGGACGCTGCTCGAAAGCTCCGACATCGAGACGCTGGCGGCGCTCGGCTATCGGGGCGTGGCGCCGGTCGCGTGGGACAAGGCGACCTGGGAGCACCTGACCGGGAAACTCATCCCGCTGCTTGACGAGAATAAGCTGAAGCTGTTCGCGGTCTACAGCAGCGTGCGCGTGGATCGCGGCGCGATCGTTATCGATCCGGGCATTAAGCAGAACCTGGCCGCATTGAAGGGACGGGGAACGATCGTCTGGTTGCCCGTCGCGAGTAAGGACTTCAAGCCGTCCGATCCCGCCGGCGACACCATGGCTGTGGCGGCGGTGCGCGAGGTGGCCGATGCGGCCGCCCTGTATGGGTTGTCCGTGTCGCTCTATCCGCACTTCGGCAACCTGATGGAGCGGGTGGAAGACGCGATGCGCATAGCGGAGAAGACCGGACGCTCGAACGTCGGAGCGACGTTCAACCTGTGCCATTGGCTCCGCACGGACGGCCCGGATTCGATGGCCCGCGTGCTGAAGCTGGCCATGCCGCGGCTGTCGCTGGTGACGATCAACGGCGCCGACCGCAGCGGGAAGGACTGGGGACAGTTGATCCAACCGCTCGACCGCGGCGATTTCGACGTCGGGGGGCTGCTCGCGGAGCTGAAACGCCTGGGCTATCGCGGTCCGATCGGATTGCAGGGATACGACGTCGCCAACCATCTGCGGATAGAACCCGGTGAGAACCTGCGGCGCTCCATGGCGGCGTGGAGGGACTATGCCAAACGATCTCAATGAACTTTACACCCAGCGGCTGAACCGCTATGTCACAGCCATGCGGAACGGGCAACCCGACCGCGTGCCCGTCCGGCCGCTGGCGGCGGAGATCACCGCGAAGTACGCCGGCTTCACGTGCCAGGAAGTCACGCACGACTACCGGAAGGCTTTCGAGGCGGTGATCCGTTGTTGCAGGGATTTCGAGTGGGACGCCGCCGTGCCTAACATGGTCTACGTGTGGACGGGACTCACGCAGGCCGTGGGACTTCGATACTACGGCGTGCCCGGCATCGACATCGGTCAGGACGTCGCGTTCCAGTATCGGGAGCCCGATGAGAAGGGTGCGTTCATGAAGCGTGAGGAGTACGACGAATTGATTGCCGACCCCACGCGTTTTCTGTACGAGACCTGGCTGCCGCGCGTTTCGGGCGAGGTCAGCGCGAAGGGCCAGCCGGCGTCGTACCGCAACAACCTCTCGTTCGTGAAGGGCGCGATGGCGACACTCGGGTACTTCCAGGCATTCGGACCGCAAGTGGAGCGGATGCGCACCGAGTGCGGCACGGTTTCCGCCGTTTGCGGGATGCTGAAGGCGCCGCTCGACGTGCTGGCCGACAAACTCCGCGGATACCTCGGCCTGGCGTTCGACCTGATGGAGATCCCGGACAAGGTGCTGGCGGCGTGCGAAGCCATGATGCCGCACCTCGGCTATCTCGCGCTGACGGGCGCAGATCCCGCCAAGCAGGTTCCCATTCCCATCTGGATGCATCGCGGCTCGACTCCGTTCATCTCCAAGCAGCATTTCAAGACCATCTACTGGCCGACGCTGCGGCCCATCGTCGAGGCGCTGTGGGCGCAGGGTAACCAGGTTCTGTTCTACGCGGAAGGCAAGTGGGATGCGCACCTGGAGACGTTCGCGGAACTCCCCGCGGCGAGCATGGTGTATCACATCGACCGCAGCGATCCCGCGCTGGCCGGCCGCATCCTGGGCAAGAAATTCTGTTTGAGCGGCGGCGTGCCGAACACGCTGCTGGCGTTCGCGTCTCCGGACGAGGTGAAGGCGCACTGCCGCGGGCTGATCGAAACCATCGGCGCCGAGGGCGGCTACATCATGGACGCGAGCGCAATTATCCAAAACGACGCAACGGTGGAGAACCTGCGGGCGATGACCGACGCGGCGCTCGAATATGGCGTGTACCGGTCGCCGTCGTCGCCGTCGGGGAAGTCGGCGCCGGAGCCAGCCGGGCCGGCAGCCGGCCTTCCGCAATGGGCCACGGCTCCCCAGCCGCAGCCGGGCGTGTGCATCCCGTGGGAGGAGAAGCTGAGGGAATTGCCGCCCATTTGCGGCGATCCCGATATTCCGCGCCGCGTGTGGAATGAGATCGAAGGGCTGGCATATCTGTACATCTGGCACCTGCTACTGAGCTTCTGAGCCGGCGTTCACGACCGGAACCGTCGAGAATAGGGACTCACCCGTTTGTTGGACTGCTAGATCGCCCGATAGCGGAAATTGCGAAACGTGGCTTTTCCGGCGCCGCAGGAATATAGCGCCGGCCGCAGGCTGTTGAACTGACCCAGAACATTGTGATTCAGCCCAGCAACCTCCCACCCGTGCGGAACCGCTTCCCACTCGGCGCCGGGCAATTGGAACCAAAGCCTCACGTCTTGCTTGTTATTGACCACTTTCAGGACGGCGCGCCTGGCGGGCCGCAACACCCCGCCACGCGAGTTCGCCTCCGGGCCGCGGAATCCCACGCCCCGCGAATCGATCCTCATGCCGATGGCGCGCTCCGGACTGTAGAACAGAACCAGACCCGCCTCGCAGCCGTCCGGCACTTCCACATCCACCTCCGCCTCGTAAGCATGGTCGCCCGCAATGCACGCCATCACCGGCGTGTCTGCCAGCGCTTTCTCGCGCGCCTCGAGAACCAGGCGCCCATCGCCCGTGCGGAAACGGACCTTGTCGTAATCTCTCCAGAATTGCCATTGCAGGCCGAGTTGCGGTTTTTGAAAGTCGTCAGATAGTTCGAGACGGCCCGCCACGCGCTCCCCGCGCGGCATACGAATCGCCTTCTCCGGCGCCACGCCTGCCGGCACGCGATACCATCCGTCCCCGGTCCATTCCACCGGCATCAGCATGGTCTGCCGGCCCAGCGTTTGATAACCGTTCTCATAAGCATGGTAGGTCAGCCACCACGATCCGTCCGGCGCGTCCACCAGACGGCCGTGTCCCTGCGACCACCACCTCTCGTCGCGGCTGCGCGTCCGGATAATGGGGTTGTAAGGGGAGTACTCAAAAGGGCCTTCCACCGAACGGCTGCGCGCCGAGACGATCATATGGCTGGTGGACGGCCCACTGGTCCCGCCCTGCGCCACCGTCAGGTAGAAATAGCCGTCCTTGTAGATGATCTTGGACGCCTCCAGGCATTCGCACTCCACCAGCCATTCCTTGGGAATCGGCCACGCCTGGAAGACCTTCCGCAATTCGCCTTTCACGCTTAAACCGTCGTCGGTCAATTCGGCCATCTGCCCTCCGGAGCAGTGCAGGTAGCGCCTACCGCTAGCGGGGTCCACGACGTGCGAAGGGTCTATGGCCTGGATGTTCAGCGCGATAGGCGCGCTCCAGGGACCGCGGATCGAAGGCGCGTGGAGCACGCGGATCGGCCCGTCGCCTGAGTAATAGATATAAAACGTTCCCTTGTGCTCGCATAGGAACGGGGCCCAGATGGAAGCGCCCGTGTTGCGGTCGATCGCGTAGCATACGGGTTCCCAGTTCACCAGGTCCCGCGAATGCCAGATCAAAAAGGCGGGAGCATAAACGGAACTGGAGTGAGTCAGATAGTAGTCCTCTCCCAACCGCATGGCGCCCACGTCGGGGTGGTCGCCGGGCAGGATCGGATTCAGAAAGGTCGCCGTCGCTTGGGGGACAGCCCGGGACGGCGCCGCAGCGGGACCGAGCAGGGCGCCGAAACCGCAGGCTAGCGTGGTTCCAACGAAGTGGCGGCGGTGCATGTGCCTCTTCAGTATATTAGGTCTTGGAATCGGTTTTTGAGTATTGACAGGCTGAAGCCTGTCCCAACCACGCTGCCAGGGCTTATCATCTACTTGATGCGAATTCTGACGATCTGCCTGCTCGCGGCCGCCGGCCTTGCGGCACAACCGCGCGTGCCGCGGTACGAAGTGAGGCGCACTTCCGGCCGCATAGTCGTCGATGGCAAGCTCGACGAGAAATCCTGGGAAGCCGCTCCGCCAATCGAGTTCGTCTTCCCCTGGGACTTCCAGACCGGCGCCAAACAGAAAACCATCGCCAGGCTGCTTTGGGATGACGACAATCTGTACGTCGGATACGAATGCGAGGACACCGACATCGTTGCCCAGCGCACCGAGCGGGACGATCCGACCTATCTCGACGATGCGGTCGAGATCTTCATCAACCCGCGGCCATCGCAAACCGGCGTCTACTTCGGACTCGAGATGAACGCGCGGGCAGTGCTGTACGACTACCTGATGGTGGATGCCCGATATGCGTTCAAGCGCTTCAACCTGCAGGGCGTGCAATTAGCTTCGTCGATCCGCGGCACCCTCAACGTCCGCGGAGATCAAGACAAGGGCTGGAGCCTGGAAGTCGCGATCCCGTGGGTGAATTTCGAGGAGCTCTCCAAGCGGCCGGCACCAGGAGACGTCTGGACCACCGCTCTGAACCGATGGGACGGGGTGGAGCCCGACCGCCGGCTGAGCATGTGGTCCGACCCACTTCAGCCCCGGGCCAACCCCCACGTCCCGGCCCGGTTCGGCCAGTTGGTCTTCGTACAGGAAAGGAAGTGAAATGAACCGGCGAAATTTCTTCAGTTCCGCCCTGGCGCTTGCCAGTGGCGCCACGGTTGCGTCCCGCCAGGGCGTGGCCGCAATCCCCAAAATGAAGATCCGGCGCATCCGGTATTACCAGCCGCCGCGCGCCAATCCGACCTTCAACCAGAGCAACCGGATCGTCACCATCGAGACCGATGCCGGCATCACCGGTGTCGGCGAGGGCGGATCCAAGGACATGATGGAGCAGTGCGCGTCCATGCTGATCGGCGAGGATCCTACGCGCACCGACCACCTTTGGCAATTCATGTACCGCGGCTGGTTCTACCCTCCCGGACGCGAGAAACTGCACGCGCTGGGCGCCCTCGATATGGCCCTGTGGGATATCAAGGGCAAGGCGCTGGGCGTTCCCGTATACCAACTCCTGGGCGGCCTTTCGCGCGATCACATCGAGTGCTATTCGACCGGCGTGGGCCGCGGCACTACGCTACAGGAGAGGGCGCGCGCGGTCATCGAAGCGGGATTCCGCGCCTATCGCACGGCAGTGGACATGCCTTGGTCGTCCGAGGGCGGCGGAACGCCCAGCGGCGTGTTCAAGTCTCACTTTGCCGTGGACCAGGAGGTGGAGAAAGCTCGCCAGATTCGTGAGGGCGTGGGCAAGGACGGCGACTGGCTGACGGACGTGCACACGCGCCTGGATCTCTCCGACGCGGTGCGGTTGTGCTCGCTGCTCGAGCCCTTCGCTCCTTACGAGGTGGAGGACCCGTTACGCTCGGAGAACAAGGCCATCTACAAGGACCTGCGGTCCCGAACCAAAGTGCCCATCGCCGTGGGCGAACAATACGGCGACCGCTACGATATCAACGACCTGATCGAACAGCGCCTGATCGATTACAGCCGGATCACCCTGCCGAACAGCGGCGGCATCACGGAGTTCGTGAAGATCGCCACCTTGTGCGAGGCGCACAATGTGGGATTGATACCGCACGCCACGGGTCCCATCTCCGTGGCGGCGCTCACCCACACCCTGGGCGTATTTTCCGGACCCGTGCTGATGGAGTGCGGCAGTCTTCCCAAGCCGGCGTATCTTCCCCAGGGAGCGGATTTCCGCAACGGAAAATTGTGGCCGCGCGACGCCCCCGGCCTGGGCGTGGAATTCGATCCCCAGGGGCTCGATCTGCTGGCGGATATCACCCAACGGTCCGCGCCCATACCGGTCTACCGGCGTCCCGACGGTTCCATCACCAACTGGTAGCCTTGGAAGACCCGGTCCTTCACGCTTTCACGACGAGCGTGAGGCGGTGTATGGCGGTCACGCCGGTCCTCAGGAACGGGCGCGGCATGGGCTGGGCGATGCCGTTGAGGTCGATGGTGCGGCAACACAAGTCGTAACTGCCGGAAGGCAGTCCCGGCTGGAGGGCCGCCCAGTGGACAATCGTGTAACGCATCGGCCATTGGAGAGGCTTGCCCGTTGTCGGATCCATCTGACTCGTGTTGGCGGGCAACTTCCCTCCGGAGAGGCCTCCACCCCAGTCCACGGGCGGTGGCAGGATAGCCGCGTCCTTCCAATCGGCGCTGGCCCAGTCCGGACCGTCGGCCGGCCAGGGGTCCTTCTGAGAATGCACGCAATACTGGACCTTGGCGAGTCCCGACACGCCGACCTGTGCCATGCCGGTCAGGGCAACCGGCGTCTCGGGCGCGATTTCCTTGGGGGCGTTGATAAACCTGGCCCGCGTCTTCATCGGGCTCTCCACATCGTTATTCAACTCCGCGTCGGAATCGTTGGCGTGGTAATCGTTTGTCATGACCACGCGCTGGACCCACTTGATGGACTTGCTGCCGTAAGTGCCCGGAACCACCACCCGCACGGGACCGCCATGAGAGGCCGGAATCACCTGGCCGTTCATCTTATAGGCGAGGACGACGGGAGTCTGCCCCGGCGGCGTTTCCAGAACCGGCCCAAGCGGCAATGAGCTTTGGAAGGGGGGCACGTTCGCGGGATGATAGCTTTGATAATAGACCCGGCGAATATTGGCTTTGGGCCTGGTCAGCCAGATGACTTCGCGAAGGGGAACGCCCTCCCACAAGGTCGTGTGAAAGGGATCGTTGCCGTTGGTGCAAACGCAGACGTGCAAGAAGCGCACCGCCTGCTTCTCGGCCAGTTTCATCAGGCCATTCCAGTCCAGAGCATTTCCCAGCGCCCGCGAGAGCGGCTGCTCCACGCTACTATCACTCGCCGGGTCCGGAACCACCTCGAGAGACCAGGTCTCCGGGACTAATCCAACTTCGCGCAACCTCTCCGCCGAGAGATTCGCGACGCCTGCCTTGCCTTTGTCCAGGACGTTGCCACGATCGACTGGAGTGAGGTAGCCGAGTTCCGCGACTGCCTTCTGCAGCCGCGGGTCCGCCAGGGGATCCGCGGCAGCCAGCGGCGAGGCGTTCCAGGCCGCCGCTGCCGCGCTCCCCAGGTAGAAGAAATGCCGGCGAGTGAGCTCGCAATGCTCGCGGATTCTATTTTCCAAGTTTCTCATCCGATGCTCCGGAATCAGCATAGCGCCCGGCGGCCTCGCATTCAACCGGCGCAGAGCATGACGCTTTTGGGATCATGCCGCTATCATAGTCACTATCGGTATGAACCGCCCTTCTCCGCACCTGTATGCGGCCGCGCTCGCCCTGGCACTGGCCTGCGGCGCCCGCGCCGACATCCAGTTACCGTACCTCATCGCGGATCACATGGTGGTCGAGCGCGATTGCCCGGTCCACATCTGGGGAAAGGCCGAGCCTGGCGAACCGGTGTCGGTGACGTTTCGAGGCGCCGGCGCGAAGTCGGTCGCAGATCCGCTGGGCCGGTGGAGCGTGTATCTTCCGCCCGGCAATGCGGGCGGGCCGTTCACCATGACCATCCGCGGCGCCAACACCGTGACGCTGAGCGACATCCTGGTGGGGGATGTGTGGCTGGCATCGGGACAGTCCAACATGGAATGGCCCATCGCCTGGGCGGCCGATGCGCGGGACGAGATCGCCCACGCGCAGTTCCCTCGCATCCGCCTGGTGCGCGCGATGCACAAAGTATCCGAGTATCCGCTCGAAGATCTGATGGGCAAAATGTGGCGCGAATGCACGCCGGAATCGGCCGCGGATTTCTCCGCGGTGGCGTACCACTTTGGCCGCCTGCTCGAAGACCATCTCGACGTCCCGATCGGCTTGATCCAGACCGCCTGGGGAGGCACGCCGCTGGATGCCTGGACCAGCTTGGGGGCAATCTCGCAGGAGCCGGCCTTGATGCCGGTGTTCGGCGAATGGAACACCTTGATGCAGGAGTATGCCGTCGCGCGGCTCAAGTACGACCGCGCCGCGAAGGACTGGGAGGCGGCAGTCGCGCGTGCCAAAGCCGAAGGTAAAGTCCCACCGCCAGTGCCCGAGAAGCCCGTGGGCCCGGGTGGGCCGCGCACGCCAGGCGGGCTTTTCAATGCCATGGTCGCGCCGATTACCGGCTATGCCATCCGCGGCGTGATCTGGTACCAGGGCGAGGCGAACGCAACCGTCGAGCGCGCGCCGGTGTATGCGCGGCTGTTCCAAGCCATGATTCGCGACTGGCGCCGGGCGTGGGGCCTCGGCGATCTCCCGTTCCTGTTTGTGCAACTCGCCAACTATGATGCTCCCGGCAAAGCATGGCCCGAGCTGCGCGAGGCCCAACGGCAGGCGCTTTCGTTGCGCAATACGGCCATGGTGGTGACCATCGATATCGGCACGCCGGAGAACATCCATCCTCCGGACAAGAAAACGGTCGGCCTGCGGCTCTCGCTGGCGGCGCGGGCCCTGGCATATGGCGAGCTTATCGAATACTCCGGCCCACTGCCGCGGCAGGTTACCCCGGAGGACGGCGCGCTGCGTGTCTGGTTCGACCACTCGTCGGGCCTGACGGCCCGCGGCGGCGTCTTGAAAGGATTCGAACTCGCGGGCCCCGATAAGAAGTTCGTTTCGGCCGAAGCTCGCATTGAAGCCGGCACAGCGGTAGTTCGGAACGAGGCAGTCGAACGGCCGGCATACGTGCGATACGGGTGGAAGGACAATCCCGATTGCAACCTGTTCAACGGCGCGGGACTGCCGGCATCGCCGTTCCAATGGGAATAGCCGGCGATATCAAACTCAGCGTGTTGCTATTCTGGGAATCGCGAAAGCAAGAGACTGTATGAAACTGGCCTTGACTAGCGCAATCCTGCCAGAGATGGCGCTCGACGAAGTAGTGCATTTTCTGGCGGCTAACAACATACCCGGGGTCGAGCCGATGTGCTGGCCCGTGGGGTCCGGCGATCGGCGCAAATTCGCCGGGGTGACGCACATCGACGTCGCCAAGCTGAATTCCGGCGCAGTCCGGGACATCCGGCAGATGATGAGCAATGCGGGCGTGGCCATCACCGGCCTGGGCTATTACCCCAACCCGCTGACACCGGACGCCGAGGAAAGCAGGGTGGTCAGGGCTCATCTCCGTAAGGTCGTCCTGGCGGCCGAGAAGCTGGATGTGCGGATCGTCAACACCTTTATCGGCCGCGATTGGCATCTCCCACTGGCGGACAACTGGAAGCGCTTCCGTCAGGTATGGCGGCCGCTGGTTCAGTTTGCGGCCGGCCATGGCGTGTCGATCGCGATTGAAAACTGCCCCATGCGGTTCACGGGTGATGAGTGGCCCGGGGGCAAGAACCTGGCTTGCTCTCCGGCGGCCTGGCGGCAGATGTTCGAGGAGATCGATAGTCCGAATTTCGGCCTCAACCTCGACCCGAGCCATCTCGTGCTTCAGCACATTGACGCGGCGCGAGTCGTGGATGAATTCGGCGGCCGCATCTTCCACGTCCATGCCAAGGACCTGCAGGTGGACGCTGATCGGCTCTATGAAGCCGGTGTGCTTGCGGACGACCCCAAGGACTGGCATACGCCTAAGATTCCTGGGCAGGGTCAGGTGCCTTGGGGGTCGTTTTTTCAGGCTTTACGCTGGGTCGGGTACGACGGCTGGGTCAGCATTGAGATCGAGGACCCGGCGTTCAAGACCCTCGAGGAGCGGCAGGAAGCGGTGCTGAAGAGCCGCGATTTTCTTCGGCCGCTGCTCGCAGAACCGGTCTCGCAATAGGCGCTGGGACCGCTTGCTGACGCGCGCGGCTCCGATCAGAGCCACGACCGTAAGGGAGTGGTCCTCTAAGCTTTTCGCTTCGGCCAGTTCAGGTGCCGGTGGAGAAACTCAAACGTACCCTCGCCATTGATTGTGTGTCCGCCATTGAAATATTCGATTTCCGTGTTGGCTTCGAGGCCGAGCTGCGCGTAGAGCCAGCGCACTTTGGCGTATTCGCGGGCCACCCATTGATCCCGGCTGACGCGATCGTTATGGCCGCGCTCCACCATGAAAGGCCGCGGGATCATCAAGTACGTCATCTCGGCGTAGTCGAACGTGCTGCCCATATCGAAGTACGGCATTTCCCACTCAATGCTGTACATGAAACCGAAGCGCAGATCGGTGGCAGCCACCTTTTCGGTCCAGCTATTGAAGTCGCCGGAACAGATGGAGAGCGCGTAGCCTTCGAGAACCGTCGGAACGCGAACCGCAGTCTCGCCGCCGTAGCTTAGCCCGTAAAACCCTATGCGGTCCGCGTCCACGAAAGGTAGCGAGCCGAGCCAGCGCAGGATCTGCTCGTGCTGGCTGATGATGAAGGAAAACAACGATGCTTTGATCCCATTGGCTTTCCGGCTGAGCCAGCGATAGCGGTCCTCTCCGCGATACAGATTGTGAGGTGCGAAGGTGATAAAACCCTGTTCGGCCA
>Ga0209415_10002157_pt1 | contig 37174 bp, 29 predicted proteins | sample PeaSoiSIISIP2007_FD_187696 | JGI IMG/M metagenome (GOLD analysis project Ga0209415, IMG submission 187696) | Peat soil microbial communities from Weissenstadt, Germany - SII-SIP-2007 (SPAdes) (version 2) | ecosystem: Environmental > Terrestrial > Soil > Wetlands > Peat | place: Germany... | reverse complement strand
GCCAGCGTCTGAAGGTAGCGCAGCGTGATGGTGATGGGCTCCGTGGCCAGAATATGGGCAGCTTCGGAGAGTTTTTCGGACGCCTGATATTCCCCGTCGGCGTTGATGATCTTGGCCCGGCGTTCGCGCTCCGCCTCGGCTTGGCGCGCAATGGCGCGCTGCATATCCTGAGGCAAATCCACCTGCTTCACTTCCACCTTGGTCACCTTGATGCCCCAGGGCTCGGTGTGTACGTCAAGAATGGATTGCAGACGCGCATTGAGCTTTTCGCGCTGGGAAAGCAAATCGTCGAGTTCCACTTCACCCAGCACCGAACGAAGGCAGGTTTGCGCGAGCTGCTCAACTTGGTAGCGGTAGTTCTGAACCTGCACGATCGCCTTTTGGGCGCTCAGGACCCGGAAGAAAACCACAGCATTCACCTTCAACGAAACGTTGTCCCGCGTGATGACATCCTGTGGCGGAATCTCCCAAGCCACTTCCTGCAGCGTGACCCTAATGATCGTGTCGATGGGCCAGAGAATGAAGATCAGCCCCGGCCCTTTATCCGTTGCCAAAAGTCTGCCCAAGCGAAAAGTTACCGCCCGTTCATACTCCCTCAGCACGTTCAAACACTTCATGACCCACAGGAAGAAAATGACCACGATGGTGATGACTACCGGGTTCATCGAATACTCCTTTCCGCGCTTTGATTCGCAGGGGCGGCCTTCGTGGCCGCCTCGACAACACTCAACTCTATTGAGGGTCCTGGACGGACTCAACCCACAGAGTCAATCCCTCGACTTCCCGAACGCGCACTCGAGCCCCTTTGGCGATCGGCTGCCGGGCACGAGCGTCCCACAGTTCGCCGTGGACAAGAACCGTTCCCGAAGGTCCGAGGTCAGTCTTGGCCACGCCCAAGGCATCGACCATGCCGGCCTCTCCCGTCACCGCCTTGCGCATTTTCGCCGCGATGGCAAAGCGCAGGAGAACCACGACGATAACGGCCAGAGGTACGGCTACACCGAGCGCCGTGGAGAGATGAATGCGGGCCTGCGGCCAGGGAGAGTTTACCAGCAGGAGCGCCCCCAAAACCAGGACCACAACCCCGACCCCCGCCAGAACTCCGTGCGACATCACTTTCACTTCCAGGGCCAGCAGCCCGATTCCCACCAGAATCAGCAGCACGCCCAGGGAATTGATGGGCAGCAGGTTAAAGGCGTACATGGCCAAGACGATGGCAGCCGCGCCAACCACTCCCGGCGCAATCAACCCCGGATGGGTGAATTCAATGTAAAGGCAAGCCAATCCGAGCGCCCCCAGGATAAAGGCAATGTTGGGATCCGCCACCCAAGCAAAGAATTGCTCGAGGCCAGGCATAGCGTAAGCCACAACCTCCGCGTCTTTCAGGTGCAAGGTTGTGGTGGCGTCGTTAAACCGCTTGATGGTCTGGCCGTCGTACTTCGCAAAAATTGCGGCGGGAGTGCTAAGCACGGCATCAATCAGCTTGCCATCCAGGGCTTCCTTATCCGAGTACGAGGAACTCTTGCGCACCGCGTCCTCAGCCAAGGTCGAGTTGCGGCCGCGCTTCACCACCACGGAGCGCATGTAGGCGGCCGCGTCATTTTCGATCTTCGCCTCCATCGTCTTGCCCACGTCGGCACCGCCCAAAACCACCGGGTGGGCCGCGCCTGAGTTTGTCCCAGGTGCCATCACCGCCAGGTCGCCGGCCTCCAGGATGAAGAATCCCGCCGAGGCCGCACTGGCCCCGCTGGGCGCGACAAAAGTGATAACGGGCACGCTCGAATTAAGAATGGCTGAAACGATGTCGCGCATCGAGCTCTCAAGGCCGCCGGGCGTGTTCAACTCCAAGAGGATTGCATCCGCGTGCGTATCATTGGCGAGCTTTATGCCGTGCAGCACGTATTCGGCGCTCACGTGGTGGATCATCATGTCCAAGCGGATTTCGACCACACGAGGGCGGCCCTGCTCGTTCGCCGCGGGGGAACCGCCTCCGGCCGCCATGCCGAGCAACACCAGAGCAGCTAACCACAGGTAACGTCGCAGTCTCAAAGTTCCCTTCTTTGTGCTGTGTTGATTTGACATCGCTGGACCCTGGCCTGGCCCTGTAAAGGGCATCATCCAGTCGCCGCTACTTCATGCCCGAGATGACGTGCCCGACAACCTCCTGGGCCTCGCGGTTATCCGGGTTGAGTTTCAGGGCCGCCTCTCCCTCCTGGCGAGCCTGCTCGCGGCGGTTCAGGGCAAGATATGCCCGAGCCAGGCCGAGGTGGCCGGCAAAGCTGTCCTGAATCTTGAGCGCCGCTTGAAATTCCACCACGGCCTCCTGGGGCTTGCTTTCCGCTTCCAGGATCTCGGCCAGGCTCAGGTGCGCCTCGCTGTCGCCGGGGGCAAGCGAGGCCGCCTCCGCCAGTTCGCGTTCCGCTTCCGCCAGGCGTCCCTCGCCGAACAGAGTCTTGCCGTGGGATTTGTGGAAGGCGGCGTGTTGGTCGGCGGGCATACCGGCCAGGCGCTCTTCCAGGGCATTGTGCACGGCCAGAGAGAGCAAAAGAAACGCGCGCTCGTCGAAGTTCTTCTTGAGGCGCGGCTGGGGCAGCACGTCGCGCGAGGGGTGAGCTGCCAGCCCCATCTGGTGCTGGTTCAGCCACTCCACCTGAGCCCGCTCCCCGGCCGCATCGCCTTGCTTCTCCAACACCACGGCCAAAAGCGTGTGAGCGTCCGAATCATCGTCCTTCAGCCGGATGGCTTCCTCCAGTGAATTTGCCGCCGCATTGTACCGGCGAAGGTTCCACAATGCCACACCGCGATTGAAACAATAGTCCGGATCGGTCGGATCACCCGCATGGGCTCGCTCGAATTCCTCCAGGGACTGCTCATCCTCTCCTGCCCGGGCCGCCAGCACGCCCGCATTGTTCGCAACCTCGTTCAGAGGAATTTCTCTCCCGATCTTTTCAAAGGCCGTCTTTGACGAGGGGTAATGGCCGAGAAAGTACTCGTCCACTCCGAAGAAGAAGAGCGATTCCAGGTAGCGAGTGTCGCCCGGGGTCAGCTTCTTAAGCCACTTGGCCGAGTTGGCGTAGTCCTTCTGATCAAAATAGAAGCGGCCCAAGGCAAATGCCGCCCGGTGATCGGATGGCTCGAGCCGGTCGGATTCCTCGAAGAAGTGAATGCGCGCGGGATCATCGGTAGCCAGGACGCCACGAATGTAATTCTCAAAGGCATCCAGTCGCACTTCTGGAAACTTGCGGCTGAAATCCTCTTCTGTCCCGACGGTAAAATGCGGATCGTGCGCTGCCTCCAGCAGCCAGACTAAGCGTGTCTGGAGGTCCACCAATTCGGACAGTTCACCGGTGGCTGCGATGGGAGGAGATAGCTTTAACTTCCGGAGGTCAAGCAGGCGGGCCGTGGCGGTGAGGCCTGCCCCTTCCACGTTGAATCTCCCGAAGACAACCCAATCCGCACCCAGAGTCTGCGCTACTTTATACTCACTGGCCACCGTTAATGGGGAATCGGAAGGAATGCCCAACTGGCTGCAGGCGACATCGCGCTCAACTCGATTCAATACGTAGAAGTCCGGCCCCGAGAGCCGGGAGGAAATAGTCTCCGCAAAACTCTCCGAGACCCAGTTCAGATCCGCCCTGGTGCTGCGATTTTCAAAAGGAAAGACCAGGACGGCATGGACCTCGGAGGCGACGGCGATTTGCCAGGAACCCAGCAGGAGCAGGAATAGTTGAAGGACTGTTCGCATCAAAAATCGATCCAGAATGTGCATTATAGCACCGAACCGATTCCGGCAGGCCGACGGGAGTCGGACCGAGACACTTCGTTGCGCTCGGGATGACACCCAGGGCAAGCGGGAGCCCATTCCCAACCAGCGGCCCAGGCTAATCCTTGATCCCCACCGGCGGGTTGTTCATCAATTCGACGTAGGCGGGGTTCTGGCTTATTTTCATAAAGTCCGGGTCGTCGAGAATCCTCTTTCGGTCTTTGAACCCGTCCTCGAGAGCGCGACGCAGGCTGCGCACCGCGTCCTCAGCACGCCCCAGAGAAGCGAACACCTTCCCCAAGTAAAAATAGTATTCCGGATCGGCGCCGCGCGCTTCCATCGTAGTGCCAAAGGCGGAACGTTGAGAGAAGATATTGGGATCAAGGCTCAAGGCGGTGCGATATTCGTCCACCGACTCTTTGTATCTCTTCATCTGCATGTACGAGGTCCCCAGGTTCAAATGGTAGGAGGCGGATTCGGGACTCAGCTTGATCGCTTTCAGGTAGTATTTTACGGATTTCCCGTACCTTTTCTGCATGAAGTAAGTCGTTCCGATGTTGTTCATGGGCTCCGTATAGTCCTTCTGGCGCTGAACCGCTTTGTTATACGCGCTGCGCGCGGCCGCGTAATCCTGCAGCTGCTGGTAGGCAATACCGAGCTTGTTCCAGACGATGGGATTAGCAAAGCGGGTCTGTTTCAAAGCCCGTTTATAGTACTCAACCGCATCGTCGTAAGACTTACGAGCCATGAAGATGTCCGCGCGTTCCTCGAAGGTAAGCGGATGGCCGGCGGCGGGCGGCGGCTGCACCTGGCCGGGCCCGGACGGCGGCAGCGTGAACTGCCCTCCTTGATAGGCAAATAATGAGTGCGCAGCCGAGAGGCAAAGAACGAAGATAAGAGTTCGTACCATAAACCACTTCATCCCGGGTTGGGCCAACATTTCATCTTCCATGTCTAAACCTCGCAACGGGAAGAGACAACCACCGGCCGCGTGATTTCCCCTTCTTAGCGGAATACGAGGGTGCGGTTAAACCACGGCTCGGCTGTCCCGGCCTCCCCCAACCCCTCCTTCGCCGGGGAGGCCTTATCTTCCAACGCGCTTCTATTGGTGGGGCGCCGTTGCATTCTGAGGCGGCGCCTGTTTCGAGTTCTTACCCTTAAAAATCGACAAGAATTTCTTTATCAGCCCAGGCTTGTGTGCATTAGCGGGAGCCTCCGGCGGCTTCGCGGCGCTGGCTTGCGGCGGCTGCGCGCCCGGGGGGCCAGGCGGCATTACCAATGCCGGAGGTAGGCTGGGCTGGCTCTGAGGGTGGAAGAGCCGTCCCAGGAACCCCCTGGCCGGCTGCGGCGGCTGAGGTTCAGTTCCGGCAATGAAGTATTCGTTCCGGACGATCTTTGCGTCGCTCGAAACCGAGGCTGTTTCGATAGGAACGGAAACCACTCCATCCGGCAATGGAAAGGGCCGTGGATCCTTGTAGGCGGGTATTTCCACGGCGCGCTTCATGAAATCCGTCCAGATCGGCAGCGCGGAGTACGCTCCGGTCAGCTTAATATCGCGATCATCGTCATAGCCGACCCAAACGATGGCCAGCAGGGTTGAAGTGAACCCGGCGAACCAGCCATCGTGCGAGCTCCCCGTCTTCCCCGCCGCGGGGGCCTCGAAACCTCGGCTGCGGACTCCCGCGCCGGTGCCGTTGTTGATCACACTCTCCATCAAATCCACCATCAAGTAAGCCACGCGCGGGTCAAGCACAGGCCGTGTGACCGGAGAACTCCGCCACAGGTTCGTTCCTGAGGAATCGTTGACGGCGAGGATGAACCTCGGCTGGACGTACGCGCCTTCGTTGGAAAAAATCGTGTAAGCGCCGGCGATCTCGAGCGGCGTTGCCACATAGGAGCCCAAGGCGATGGCGGGCGTGGCCAACAGGTCTTTGTTGATGCCCGCGGCGATCGCCAGGTCCCGCACCTGTGCATAACCCACCATCTCCGCCAAACGCACCGTAGCCACGTTCAGAGAATGTGTGAGGGCTTCGCGAAGGGTGACCAGCCCGTGGTATTCCTGCTTCAGGTTTTCGGGTTCGTAAGTGATGTCGCCGAATTGAAAGGTGGTGGGTTCGTCGTTGAGCAGGGTGGCGGGTGTAATCAAGGGCCGCCCGCCGTTCACCCCGGTGCTCAGGGCGGCCGCGTAGACGAAGGGCTTGAAGGAGGAGCCGGGCTGCCGCTTGGCCATCACATGGTTCAATTGGCTAGTGGCGTAGTCCCTTCCGCCGACCAAGGCTCGAATCTCAGCGGTGTGGGGGTCGAGCGCCAGGAGCGCCAACTGGGGTTGATTGGGAGCCTGCGCCTTGGCCTCCCTGCCGCGCTTGGTCTTGCTCAACGTTTCATCCACTTCGGCAATACCCAACCGCGCGCCCTCCGACGCCGCCTTCTGCAAATCGAGATTGAGGGTGGTATAAATGCGGTAGCTTTGCGAATTCAAATCCCGGTCGGAAAACTGGGTCAGCAACTGATCGCGCACCATATCCACGAAGTACGGCGCCTCGAGGCCTTCGACGTTTTGATTGACGACCCCCAGCGGCGACTCGATAGCTTCGGCGGCCTGCACAGGCTTGATCATTCCCAACTCGAGCATCTGCCGGAGCACATACTTGCGCCGATCGAGAGCCCTCGATAACCGGTGATAAGGCGAATAAAGATTCGGGCCGCGAACCAGACCTGCCAAAAGGGCAGCCTCGGGAAGTTTCAGGGTGGAAACGTCCTTGTTAAAGTAGGTGTTCGAGCCCTCGCCAAAACCATAGATCGAGAAGCTTCCCCGCTGGCCAAGGTATATCTGGTTGGCGTACAGTTCGAGGATCTGTTCCTTGCTGAGGCGTTTTTCAAGCAACAAAGCCAGGAAAGTTTCCTCGATTTTTCGCCGCCAAACGCGCGCGGGCGTCAAAAAGAAGCCGCGAGCCAACTGCATGGTCAAGGTACTGCCGCCCTGCACGTTGCGGTCGGCGCGGATATCGGCCAGTGCCGCGCCCGGAATGCGCAGAATATCTACGCCGTGATGGGAAAAAAAGCGATGATCTTCCGCTGCCACCACCGCATCAATCAACACTTTCGGGAGGTCCTGGTAACGCACCAGCCGCCGCTTGGAGCGGTTGTTGTCAAACAGCGTGGTGATCACCTCGGGCTCGAGTTGGTAAGCCTCCAGGTTCGCGCCGCCCTCGGTCGAGGTGATGGAAGCCAGGCGGTGATCTCGAAAGGTCAGACGGGCAGGGTCTTCACGAGTTGCCGGGTCGGCGAAATACGAAAGGGGGCCGGGGGTGATTTCGATCGAATCCTTCGCCAGCGTGTAAAGGCCCACTTCAGATGCCCCGCCACCTTCGGCATAGAGGGCTCGACGCAGACGCTGGGCGACTTCCTCAGCGCTGCCCGCCTCGCCGACGGCGATGGGCGTGGGGGCGGCGAAAACCAGGGAAGCATCATTGAAGATTTCGCCGCTCAGGCGTGCGTCAATAAGACGCGAGAATCGAACGTAGTAGTAGAGGAGAAGGCCGGTAAAACAGGTCAGAAACAGCAGGACGCCGGCAATCACACTTTTCTTCCAACCTGCCATCGTGGCCAGGCGTGACCACCCCGGTCTTCGGGACGAACGGGGCTTCGAGCGCGGTGCTGGTGCAGATCGTTCCACGGGTTATAAGGACAAGCTATCCGCCGACGGAGTAAAGCGAAGCCGAGGCGGATAAACGCTCAGGTTCACCGGAACCGTGTAGTCTAAATCGATCTTGACGTGGTGCCCGATGGTGACCCTGACATTTTCGGGAGCGAGTGGAATCCCATGATCTTGGGCGAACTGAACCACTTCGTTGCTTACTTCACCCGGCGTCGCGGGCGTGGATCGTACGGCCAGTTGCGTCGAGAGTTGCCGGATATGGTCCTGAAGCTGATAGTTGTTCACGTACGCGGGGAAAGTCCTAAAAGCAGCAAAGATCGACGCCGCCAGGAGCGCCAAAGACAATAGCGCCTTCAAACGTCCCGAAGCTGCTTCTCCTCGCCGCATGTCGACCCTTCGTTGTCATTCCCTGCCAGGCCAGGAACCGCACTCTGCCCGTTGCGAGTGAGTTGTGCGAGGAATCCTGAGACCCACCCGGTTGCGGACCGAGATCCCGCCCCTGCGCTACGCTCACGAACGGAATGGCAACGTCCCCAGTCGTTTCAGCGTCCCACTAGGCAAGATACTCCGCCCGCAGACGCTCCACAACCTCTGACAGCTTAACATCGCAAACCTGCTTTGTCGAGCGTTGGAAGATCTCCGCCAGTCCCTGCGAGAACTTCCGTTTGCCCAACGTCACACGGTAAGGCACACCAATCAGGTCTGCATCCTTAAACTTGACTCCCGGCCGCTCCATCCGCTCGTCGAAGAGCACTTCAATAGAATTGGCCAGCATCTCTTTGTAGAGCTTTTCGGCCGCCGCGACCAGTCCGGCATCGTCCATATTGGCCGCCGTCAGAATGACGTCGAAAGGCGCCATCGCCCGGGGCAGGAACATGCCCTCGGCATCATGGTTCTGCTCCACGGCTGCGCTCAGGATGCGCTCCACTCCGATTCCATAGGACCCCATGACGAGCGGCATATCCTTGCCGTTTTCGTCCAACACGGTCGCATGCATGGTCTCAGAATAACGCTTGCCGAGCTTGAAGATATGCCCCAACTCCACTGCCACGCGAATCTGCATCGGCTGTCCGCAGCGCGGGCAGAGATCACCAGCCACCACCGCCCGCAGGTCATGATATTCAGGCTCGAAATCACGCCCCGGCGTGACGTTGCGCAGGTGCGTATCATCACGATTGGCGCCTGTGATGAGGTTCTTCCTCCCCATGAGCGCACGGTCCGCCAGGATCCGAACCCCCTTAAGTCCCACCGGCCCCAGTGAGCCCACGTGGGCGCCGTGCAGCGCGAAAGCCTCCTCGGGTGTGGCCGGCCGGAACACATTTGTGCCCAGGGCGGTGGTCAACTTCGTCTCGCTCAGGGTGTGGTCGCCCCGCAGCAGCAGGACCACCGGCCTGCTTGCGACCACGTAAACCAGCGTTTTCATCAACCGCGCAGGGCTTTCACCCGTAAACTCTGCCAGATCGTCAATGGTTTTCTTCCCGGGTGTGGGAAACGGATCGGGCGGCTTGTCGCCGGACAGGTCCTCCACCGGCGGCGCATGGCCTTCGGCCTTCTCCAAGTTCGCCGCGTAACCGCACTCCGAAATGGCCAGTGAATCTTCGCCTGCGTCCGTCGGCGCCGCAAACTCGTGCGATTGGGTGCCGCCCATCGTCCCGGAGTAGGCTTCGACAATCACGTACTTCAGACCGCAGCGGTCGAAAATGCGGCGGTAGGCGTCATAGTGCTTCTGGTAGCTGATGTCCAGCCCGGCTTCGTCCAAGTCGAACGTGTAGGAATCCTTCATCCAGAACTGCCGCAAGCGCAAGAGCCCGGACTTGGGCCGCGGCTCATCGCGGTATTTCTCCTGGATTTGATACCAGATTTGAGGCAATTGCCTGTACGAGCGCAACTCGCTGCGCGCGATATTGGTCATCTCTTCTTCGTGCGTCACACCCAGGCACATTTCGTGCTGGTTCCGGTCCGTGATTTTAAACAAGGTCTCGCCGTAAGTCTCGTAGCGGCCGGATTCTTTCCAAAGTTCAGCCGGATTCAAAGCCGGCAAATGAAACTCCTGAGCTCCAATGGCGTTCATCTCCTCGCGGATGATTTGCATCACCTTGAGAAGGGACTTTTGAGCAAGAAAAAGATGCGCATAGACCCCCGCCGCCACCTGGCGGACGTAACCCGCCCGCAAGAGCAAGCGATGGCTGGGAACCTCCGCTTCGGCAGGGTCCTCGCGCAATGTGGGAATGAACGTTTGACTCCAACGCATGGATGGTAAATCCTTTCGGTTATTGGTCCTCAGTTTTCAGTTCTCAGTACTCAGCTCACCGCCTGATCGTGCTCCCTGGTCGCCTTCGAAAAACCATGGCGGCACAGCCAAGAGCCTAAGCCCGGGGTCGGATTCCCAAGGCTGTCTAGCCGACAATTTGTCACTGTTACTGCATCGGGTTCGAGGCGCAAGTCCCGACTTCGTTTTCGCAAAATGCAGCGTTTCTTGGTCATTTTGGTGTCAGATTTGGTGTCGATTTGCGCGCCAAACGCGCTAGTTTTGCAGCATTCAAAAAGCCACTTTCCTTTGTTTTCAAGTACTTCTTAGCTTCGTTCCCACTATTTTCCATTTTTTGTAATTACCTGATTTTCCCCAATCGCCCGCGCTGCCCGGCTTTGTTTCGCTTTTCGGCGGCCTCGGCAATTGCTCATGACAATGTGTCCACAATATGACCACAAGTATAGGCTATCATGTGGACCCGGTTTTGTCAAGCGAAAAATGCGAACGAGGGTGCTTTCTCAAACCGACATAGCGCTGGCCTGAAGGTCGGCGCTACGCTTGGGCGTAGTTTCCGCGTCTACTCGACGGGTAGCCGATCAAGAGGGAAGACAATGTGTCCGCATGATCCGCCCATTTCCGACGCAATCTCCCGGGTGAGCATCCGCGTCAGTTCCTCAATCTGTTCCGCGGAAAGTGCGGGAGGGGCCATCCTGGTCACGACTCTGTGGACCACCTTGTGAACCCACTCCACATCGGGAGCGGCTGGGGCTTCAAGAGCCGGCGGATTCGATATCAGGTCGCCCCATTCTTGACTCGCCTCAGGACTGGCCGAGGCCGGCTCCCGTGCTGCGGCAGGATTGGATTCTGGAACCGGCTCAGCAACAACCGGAGGGGGATCCGGCGCTGCCGCTGGAGAGGTGGCTTCGTCAAGAGGCCGAGGTGAGGAAACTAAGTCCTGGACCTCTCGAACCTTCTCTGGCCCGGTAGCAACCGACTCAGGCAGGATTACTGGGAAGGGCTCCGGGGCTGGCTCGGTGATCGACAAGGCAGGCTTCACCGCGGCGTCCAGAGCCGTCAAGTCGACCAATCGAGGAGATAAACTCAGCTCGCCAGGTTGTTGAGCCCTCGACTCCTCGACTCCTAGGTCCGTTCCGGCAGCAACCAGCTCCGGTTCAGGCGCAACTACCGGAAAGGGCTCCGGGACTGGCTGGGCCAACGGCGGAATGGGCTCAGGCACGTCCTCCGGCGCAGTCAAGTCAACCAGTTTAGGAGGCAAGTCGAACGCCGCTGTTTCGGCAGGAGTTGAAATTTCCCCGCTAGTCTCGGGTGCGGCGAGCGCCGGCAGGGACGCGCCTTCGTGGCTTGGTTCTGAAACCGACTCAGGAGCGGGCTCGAGCAGAAACGCCGGAAACGGCTCGCTGGGTGGGGCGGATGGTTCAGGCAAAATGCCCGTCGTATCCAGCGGGGGTTCAGGAGGCTGCTGTCCGCCGCTCGACATTATGTCATCCGCCAGGCGAATTGACGCAGACACATCAGCCGACGGGGATTCCTCCGCCCTCCCCTCGCCGGCCATCTGTTGGGCGGAAGCAGAGTCGCTTTCGGTGGAACCCGCTTGAACGGGTGCGAGCGGGATAGCACCCGGCGTCTCCTCAGGAGTGAGTGGGGATGGCGGCGCTTTCGCGAGGGCGGCGAACCGCCTCACCGCGGCAATCAAGTCGTGAGGAGAGAAGGGCTTCTTGATAATGCCGTCAGCTCGGACTCGCGCGCCCCGTTGCTCGTCGTAAGGTTCGAGATCGCTGCCCACCAAGAGCACCGGGACATGGCGCAAACCCGGCGAGGTCTTCACGAATTCGCAGACTTCGTACCCATCTTTGCCCGGCATGGAAACATCGGCGAGCACGAGAACCGGTTGCATCACAGGCAACTTCTTGACGGCCGCGACACCGTTCGAGACTGTCTGAACGTCGAAGCCCTCGTCCTGGAGAATTCGTTGGGCCTTCCGTTGAATGATAGGGCTATCGTCCGCGATGAGGATCAACCCAGCCACACAGCCTCCCCTCAAAGGTTGAATTGCCAGATGTCGCGTGAAACAAATATCACCACGGGGGGAGGAAGTCAAGAAGGCAGGATTCAGGATCCAGGATTCAGGATTCAGGATTCAGGGTTCGGGAGATGGGAGACGCATCCGGGAGGGATCAGCTAAAAGCGAAACTCGACGCATCCAGTCCTGAATCCTGACTCCTGAATCCTGACTCCTGCTCTTAGAACGGGACGAGCTTCTTGAGCGCGTGGAATCGGCCTTTCTTCTTCTGAGGGGCGGTGTTGGCGGACTGGTCTTGAGTGCTGGACTTGGCTTTGGCGGGATCTGTCTTGGCAGGGGTTTGATTTTCGGTAGTCTTGGCTTCCGGCGCTGCCGCGGGCGGATTCGGGCTTGGGCTGGCGTTGGAGGCCGGAGTCTCTTCAGTCTTTGCCGGGCCCTCGTTCGATGAAGTGCCGGTGCTGGTGGAGTTGCCGGCAGCCGGTTTGGATTCGTCGGTCTTGCCGGAACCCAGGCTGGAGTCGTTCACCGGCTGAGCGATGATCGAGGCGTTCGCGATTCCGGGAGCATTGGGCACTCGTTTCGCCAATTCCACCCCGCTCGCCGTCGCCCCTAGTTCAACCGGGCCTCGTAAAGTGACGCTGGTGTCTGGCGTCCCGGACATAGAGATAGCAAGTTTTTCAAGTAAGCCCTTGCTTCGCACTCGGCTCGCATCTGCCTGGGCACGCGCCAGCGTCGCCTTGGTGGGCTTTGGGACCGGCTGGCCCATACCGACGAGGCGCGCTTTGGCCTCGTCCACATGCGGGCTCAGAGGAAAGTCACGCAGCAGGCGCGAATAATAGGGAATCGACTCTTTGGGAATCTTCATGCGTTCCAGGCACTGACCCATTCCAAACAGGGCTTGATCGCCCTGACTAAAGTTGGGGTACTTTTCGATAATCTCCCGGAACCGCCCTCGCGCCGCCCGGTACGCTCCCCTCATCATGTAAAAACTTGCGGTCTCGAATTCGCCTTCCGCCAGAACTTCTTGGGCCTCGCGCAGGCGGGATTTGGCGCGGATAGTCAAGGGATCTTCGGGGTATTTCACCAGAAACTCCTTGAGCTCAACTTCCGCAAGGCGTGCTTCCGTCTGGTCGCGGTCAGCCTTAGCCATCATGCGGAAATGCGCCATGCCGACGCGGTACTGGGCCATCGGAGCCTCGGGCGCGGTGGGGAAAAAGGTGATGAAGTCCTTGTATTCAGCTTCGGATTGCGTCAGACCCGAGATTCCCCCCTGCTCGTAGTACGAATCCGCAATGGCGAGCTTGGCTTTCGCCAGATACTCGCTATCCGGATAAGTATTGATCATGGTCTGGAGGGTGAGGCGGCCTACGTCGTAGCGCCCGTGCACGATCTCGTTGCTGGCTTTCTCGTAAAGGATCTTGTCAGGCTGATCGCCGGGATTGACGGCGGCGGCCAGATCGGAGTGGCGCTTGTGATGAAAAAGGCATCCGGGAAGAAACACCCCACCCAGCACAGCCACGCAAAGCAACCCGCCCAGGCCCTTCCAGCCCATGTTATTGGTTCGTTTTGACAGTGCCTTAACTCCTGATCCTCTGGCGCGTGAAACAATCAACCGCCTGTCATCCTGAGCGAAGCGAAGGATCTCTGCAGTCACCTGTAGTTCAATAATCTGCGAACAACTGCTGGGATCCTTCGCTTCGCTCAGGATGACACAATCGGGGCTGTTTCACACATTCTCACGCTTGAACAACCCTTGTGGTTGCCCGGGGCGGCCACAAGGGCCGCCCGTACCGGTCGGCCGTTCACACTTTACTCGTCCGCGGCAACCCGGAGACGAGGCGGAGAATCTCTCCCAGGCGTGCTTTGGGGTTCTCACTATTAAAGATGGCTGATCCCGCCACCAGGATGTCTGCGCCTGCCTGCACAAGCCGCTCCATATGCTCGACGCGGATTCCGCCCTCCACTTGGATGACAAAATCCGCGCGACGCGCATCTCGCAAGGAGGCGGCGGCGCGCACTTTCTCCGCCGATCTGGGGATGAAGGTTCCTTCGCTCAACCCTGGATCAGAGGACAAGATTGAAAGATAATCGAATTCTCCAACTAAGTCCACAATTGAATCGACGGGCGTCGACGGGTTTAAGGCAATCCCAGCCTGGACACCCTGCTTACGGATCACATTCAAGACCTGATGTAAGCGCGTCGTGGCCTCGATGTGAACCGAGAGGCGGTCTGCGCCCGCCGCCAAAAATTCCCCAACGTAGCGTTCCGGGCGTTCAATGAGCAAGTGCAGGTCCAGAGTCAGGTCCGTCGCTTTTCGCAGATTGCGGACGACCGGCTGCCCCACGCTGATATCCTCTACAAAATGGCCATCCATCACATCGACGTGGACGATGCCCGCGCCTGCCTCTTTGATGGTGCGGAGCGCTTCGCCAAGTCGAGCAAAATCAGCCGCCAGCAGCGAGGGAGCGATCAGAGCCATAAGGTAAGGTCCCACTGCGAAGGTGCGAGCTGAGGGACACAAAGTCCAGCCTACCACAGTTCGGGGCTAGGGGGTAGCGCGGCGCTCAAAACCTAATCCCCCGATAACGACCCGCGGTGTAGGGGGACGGCTTGCCGTCCCCCCCAGGGGTCTGCTAGGCCGACGAGGGTAGGGCAAGCCCTACCCCTACACCACTAAGGGCAAAGGCTCGCCCTACATCGGTGGTTTAACGTCGAGCAGTTCAACCACAAACGTCAGCGTGGAATTGGGAGGAATGACTCCCGGGTAGCCGCCGGCGCCGTAGGCCAGATCGGGAGGGATAACCAGCTTGCGCTTTCCGCCCACATGCATCGAAGCCACACCCTCATCCCAACCCTTGATGACTTCGCCGCGCCCCAGGTGGAACTTGAACGGTGGTTTGCCTTCGGTGGAGTCGAAGACCTTTCCATCCGAGAAAGTTCCCTTGTAATTCACCACGACCGTGTCGCCGTCCTTCGGCTGCGCGCCTTTGCCAACCACCATGTCTCGGTATTGCAACCCCGAGGGTGTGGTGGTCATTTGCGCGGCAGGCTTTGGGTGCGCCGCTCCCGCCTTAGGGGCGGCCTTCGGCGCCGTCGTCTGATCCTGCCCGGCCCATGCTGCGGCTGAGAGCAACGCCAGAAGTGTAAGGAGTATGGCAGCGTTCTTCATCTTGATTCGTCCTCCAAGCTCGAAAATGTAGTCTTCTCTCGGGCGATCCTGGCCCGCCCGAATACAGTACCAAGAGTGGGTGGGGGTTTCAACAGGGAAAACTCCACCACAGAGCGCACAGAGGCCACAGAGAAGCTGCCTTGTCTTCTTCTCTGCGAACTCTGTGATCTCTGTGGTGAGGCTTTTTGCGCGGCCCCTAGTTCTCGACCTGCACCAAGCCGCTGCCATTCAGCTTGGCGGCTTTCGGATCGAATGGCACGGAGAACTGCCGCTCGACCTTCTCACGCATGCAGGGGCCGGAATTGTAGATGCAGAAGGGGTAGACCAAACCATTGGGGGCAGAGTAGTGAATCACGCAGCGCTTGACGCGGGCGAAATCGTAATTGTAGGAATCCATGAAGTGCATGCCCGCGACCAGGAGAGTCTTATAAGTGAAGGTCCCGTCGGCCTTGCCCCGGCCGTACTCGTGGTCGGTCATGCCCTGAAGCGTTTGCAGGAAGCGCTCGAAGGTCAAACCCTGAGGCGCAAACTGCTGCCTGAAATGGCGGCGAAGCTTCTGCCAGGCGTTGATCTTGGTGAACATCTTGAATCGCGCGCCCTCAGCTTGCCGGGCGAGCAGGTCGATATCGCGAAGCATGGCGGGCATATCGAAGAAGCGAGTAATAGGGATCGCGGTTTTCGACTGCGGGTGAACGTAGAGATAGGTGCCCATGGCGCAATGCGGGTGAGAGGTCAAATTCGGGCGATTGAAATTCTGCAAGTTTGACAACAGCTTGGAAAAGGGCGAAATGCAGGACAGCGGGAACCAATCTTCGTATTTGTCGGTCAGGCCGGTCTGGTCGGCCACGGCGTGCGCGAGGTCGGATTGCGTGAAGCGCTTGCTCTCCAGTTCCCTGCGATTGATGCGGCCCGTGAAACATACCGGCTGGAAGCTGAAACCACTGACGCAGTCGACGTTGTCAATGGCCAGGCGAATCATGTCGCCGATCTGGTGGTCGTTGACGCCTTTCACGATGGTGGGTACGAGGATGATCTTCAGACCAGCCTTCCGGCAGTTTGCAATGCACGCCAGCTTCTTTTCGAGCAGGCGCTGGCCGCGCGTGCGGAGGTAAACTTCGTCGCTGACGCCATCAAATTGCAGGTAGAGCGTGTGGAGGCCGGCTTCCTTGCACTTCAGAGCGAATTCCGCATCGGAGAATTCAATACCGTTCGTGGCGCACTGGATGTGGGTGAAGCCCATCTCCGTGGCCATGCGCAGCACATCGTGGAAGCGAGGATAAAGCGTAGGCTCACCGCCGGAGAACTGCACCACACGGTTGGGCACTGGGCGCTGTTCACGAAGCGTCTTCAACATCCCCCGCACCTGCTCGAAGGAGGGCTCGTACAAGTATCCCGCAGCGTTGGCGTTGGCAAAGCAGACAGGGCAGGTGAGGTTGCAGCGATTGGTGAGGTCCACGTTGGAGAGCACGGTGTGGGAAGTGTGCAGTGAACACAAACCGCAATCCTCCGGGCAACGGGCCGCGTCAGGGAGTTGCGGGTTCTCGAGACCCCGGTTATCGCCGAATTCGAACTCCTCCATCTTCAGATACAGCCTTGCATCGGAGTAGATCAAGTCACGAAAGTCGCCATGCTCCGCGCAGCTTTTCTCCATGTAAACCGCGCCATTCTGCTCAAAGAGCCGGGCGTCTATCACTCTCAGACATTCCGGGCAAACGGACTGGGTGGTCTTGGGAAGGCCCTTTTGCAAGGGTTCGATGGGCGCGCCGGTAAAAGTCGCAGTGGGCTGAACGCGCTGAAATTCCTTCCGTCTCGGGGATCGTACGTCTGGAGTAATAGTAACAGTGGCCATTGAGTCTCCTTTAAGGTTTATCGCAGCGCATTTAAGCAGAATCGGATACTTAGGGCGCGGGAAACTCCGGCAACCTTCATCGTCGAGCCAAGGGGCGAGGAGCACGGGTGATCACGAAAGAAGGTCCTCCCTGCCGGAGGTCAGATTAGACCACTCCAATCAATCGGTGAGCAATACGAATAAAGCGGATGGGGAGAAAAAAGCAGCGAATGGCGAATAAGGGGGGTCGAATGGAGAAGTGTAACCAAATGATAACAAAGGAGATGCAGACATTTTGTCAGTTTTCCCCCAACGCCCTCCCGCCTCGCTCCTTTGGCGATCTTTGTGCCGAAGGCACCTTGGAGTGCGGCGGCTTGACGCCGCCTTCGGATCGCCACGGCCCGCGCTGGGCAAAGGCGGCGTCAAGCCGCCGCACTCCAAGGCGCTCCGCGCATTCCAAACCTAGCGTTTGCCGTAGTTATTTTCGGAAAAGGTTCTCGAAGGCTTGGCGCGCGTCCAGCGGCTTAGAGGTGGAGGTTTCACGCTCGACTGTCGTTCGCAGGGAAAAATAGCTGCACTGGTTCCGAAGGTCTTTTCTTGGGATGCGGGTGGTAATCGGCTGGGTACATTCGAAGCGGGCGCCTGTGTCGAAGAAGGCGCACTGCTTGCAACTGTGCAGTTCAAAGCCGCACTTTGGACAGCGTCCTTGAAGATCAATCCCGACCGGCAGGACCAGGGCGCAGGAAGCACACCGCGACACTTCTCGCTTCCCCGGCATGTTGGGAGTCTTCGGCCCAATCTGTTCCCGCTTGTGGATCGGCTTCTTCTCGGGCCTCTCACGGTCGCGGTCAGAATCCATGTATCCCCGCTGCCTATACTTGGGCGACATCTGCACTCCTTTCGGCGGAAGGAAACTCGCTCGGCAAAGGACCTTGGGTAGGTCTATCATACGCCGAGTGTTGGCCTACAGCAACGAAGAAAGTCGAAAGGTCAGTTGGGGAGTCGAGAAGTCGAGGAGTTGAGAAGCCAATTGGTTGACGGCGGAGCCCTTCCTGTCTTGACTCCTTAACTCCTTAACTTCTCGACTCCTGGACTTACATCAAGTACCCCCGCAACCGCAGCCAGTCCGCCAGCCGTTGCGGCCAGGAAGACAAGATAGGGTCTTTTTGCGCCAAGCCCACGCCATGCTGTCCGTGCTGATAAATGTGCAGTTCCGCCGGCACGCCCGCTTTTCGCAAGGCCATGTAGAAGGCCACGCTGTTTTCGGCCGGCACCCCCTCGTCGTCGTTAGTGTGGAAGAGAAAAGTGGGCGGTGTCTGAGCGGTCACCTGCTTTTCGTTCGAGAGATAGTCGGCCAGTTGAGGATCAGGGTTGACGCCCAACAGGTTCTTGCACGAGCCTTGGTGCATAAATGACTCGCTGCAAGTAATCACCGGATAAGCCAGGATGGCAAAATCCGGCCGCGAACTGACCCCATCGACGGGATCCGAGGCAGAGGGATTCCCGGCGTCGAAGTGCGTGGCGGCAGTGGACGCCAAGTGACCGCCCGCTGAGAAACCCCAAATGCCGATCCGGTCAGGGGCGATTCCCCACTCCTGCGCGTGCCAGCGAACGTAGCGCAAGGCGCGCTGCGCGTCGTTGATCATGGCGGGGTGATGGTAACGCGGCGCAAGCCGGTATTTCAGAATGTAAGCATCGACCCCCAGGGCATTCAGCCACTCGGCTATTTGGCGGCCTTCGTGATCCATAGCCAGGACGGCGTAACCGCCGCCCGGGCAGACAACAACGGCGCTGCGAGCAGCCTGGCCTTTGGGTAGCGAGTAGAGCGTCAGCGAGGGCCGGTCCGCGTCGTCGGTGCCCACTGCGCCCGGCGCCCCTTCCGGCCAGAGGAGCACTACCTGGTGCTCGGGGGTCGATGACTCTGCTGGTGCCGAAAAAGCCAAGAACAGGCCAACAGCCATGAATGCGTACAACAGACTGAGTAGCCTTCCTCTCATTATGACCTCCGGATTAAGCGCAGCGCAGGCGTCCGCTGAGAGGGCGATGGAAAACCCTCCATACTGTAACCATAAGTTGACATCGGCATGCGCCCCATCACTCATGTTAATGTTGCAGACTTCGGTCACAGACGAACAAGGGAGGTCCCCGTCAGCCAACTGGGTTTCCGCTTGTGTGGCCATGACGCAAGTCTCGACGATGCGTAGCAAGCGGCCACGGCAACTCGGCAGCGTAAAACGGGTCACCCAACGACGGCGGAGATTCCTCGCCGGGTAGAACCGAAACCAGGAATGACAGGTAAGAATCTTCCATCTTTAGCGCCGGTTACCACGTTGGCAACTCGCGTGCAGTTAAACATGGGCGCTGCTCGCGGACCGTGAGGCTCCGCGCAGTGGGCGAAATGTCCGAACCGCCCAATCGTGTTTCGGCATTGCTCATGAGGTTCTCATCGTCTCGGCCTTGTCAGCGCAAAAGGAAAAAACGTGTTTGCCATTTCCAGACTCAGTTTACTGTCCAGCGGACCCTCAGTACTTCTAGCCACGTTAATGCTCGGCGGCACGCCGGTCGTTGCAGGTGCGCCGGGCCAGACCCAAGCTCACTCGCAACCTGCGAACCCTAATGCAAGTTCGCCGCCAGCGCCCGCTGCTGGTGCGAAGAAGAATATACCTCAGAAATCCAAAGAAAAGGAAAAGTTCCCGCCGCCGGGCCCCCTTGAAGGAGCGACGAAGACCGAACTCCACACCGTGGCGCCGGGGGAGAGCCTTCCTTCCTTGGCTCTCCATTATTTGCCGCAAACCTGTTATATGACCAGGGCCGAACTCGAGGCTGCCATCCAGCAGGCGAATGCCGGCAAGATCGGAAAGTATCTGAAGCCCGGCACCCAATTGACGATTCCCGGCATTTTCGCCGAACCTCTCGTTGAGCATTCGGTTCCCGTCCCCAAGGATTTCGAGACTCGCGGCATCTATCTCACCGGTTGGATGGCGGGAAGTGACAAGGGCCTGGATTTGATTCGCCGCTGGCGGGAAGCCGGAGGGAATACCATCGTTTTCGATGTCAAGGATTTCGACGGCTTGGTCAACGTGCCCTTCGAGCATCCCCTTGCGCCGCAGGGGAAGCATGTGCCCATCCGCAACCTTCCCAAATTGATCCGCTACGTCCACTCGCTGGGACTCCATGCGATCATCCGCATTGCGATCTTCCGTGATGAAACGCTTGTCACAAACCACAACGAACTGGCGGTGCAGTCCAGACGCACAGGCCACGCGTGGAGAGAAAACGGGAAACTCGTGTGGACCGACCCCTCGCAACCCAAGGTTCAGGACTATGACCTGGCGCTGGCCCGAATGGCCGCGAATTCCGGCGCTGACGAAATCCAGTTCGATTACGTACGCTTTCCCGCGGAAGGCGACCAGAAGGATGCGCGATTCGCCTACGAGGCTGCGCACCCGGATTGGGCGCGGACCGACGTGATCCGCAAGTTCGTCGCGCGCGCCTACAGCGAGCTCCACCCCCTGGGAGTCTTGTTTTCGCTGGATGTCTTTGGAGTGATGGCCTGGCAGCGCACGGTTGACCTGTCGCACACCGGCCAGGATATCCCTGGTATGGCGCGCTCCTGCGACGTGCTCTCGCCCATGATTTATCCCTCGCACTTCTTCGGCATGGAGGGATACGCGCACCCGGGCGACGCTCCCGAGCACTTTATCAGTGAGTCGATGCAGCGCTTCGCGGAGGTGACGACGGATTCCAAAGTGGTGTTGCGGCCCTGGCTTCAGGCCTTCGCCTGGCACACCAAAACGTTTTCCCAAGCTTATATCCAAACCCAGGTCAGCGCCGCAAAAGGACAGGGAGGAATAGGATTCCTCTTTTGGAATGCGCGCAACGATTATACGAAGCTGTTCCCCGCCATGGCTGAAATGCGCGCCGCGCACGGACGCTTCTTCCGGGGCGACGAGGTTCATGCGCCGCCCGCCAAGGTGTCTGCAAGCCTCGCGCACTGAAGAGACTTACTCGAGCGGTCCGCAAACCCTTGAACGCCGCTTCGGCCCAGAGTATATTGCTGCTCAGAACGAAGTGCAGGTGAGGCTCGGGCGCCCAGCGCTAGTGGCCTCACAGAGAGCGCACCGGCAAGTTGTCTTCGTCTTCTGGCAGGCAGGAACTTGGCACCAGCAATCAGGATGGAGCGGACCGTGATGAGATCTCTGAACCTTCGAAGATTTGTCGCCGTATCAGCGGGGCTGTTCGTTCTCGGCTTTATTCTATTCGCAGGCGCCGGAAGCCGTAGCGTCGGGGTCGCGCACGCCGACCCTGTGGTGGGGCACCCGCCAGATCAACCCGCGGCGCCTTCTCCCATTCCTGCTGCGGCCCTAATCAATCCGCAGGACCTTGCCAAAGTTCTCTCCTCACTCCCGAGCGAACGGCCCCTCCTCCTCTATGTCGGCTTTCGCCTTCCCTACACTCAGGCCCACATACCGGATTCTGAAAACCTTGGCCCGGCCGCTAACCAGGCGGCGCTGCAACAATTAGTCAAGCGGATGAACGGGGTCGCCCGAGACAGATTCATCGTTATTTACTGCGGATGCTGCCCCTGGAGCCACTGCCCGAACGTCAGGCCGGCCTACGAAGCCTTGCACAACCAGGGATTCAAGAAGCTGAAGGTGCTTTACATCGCCGATAATTTGGGGACGGACTGGGTAGACAAAGGATATCCCGTGGCTAAAGGTGAATGAGGAAACCACATTGATGATGGCAACCATCACGGCGCCCTTCTGCGCCGCTTTCCTTTTTGATGGCCTCGGGCAGGTGACCTTCGTTGCAATCTGCCTGGTGAGCGTCTGGCTATTCCTAAGAATCGTTAAACGCCGGCTGTATTCGGTGCTCGCTGCGCCCGGAGATCTCCCTCACGATCATATTCCCAAGCGCCTCTGGCGGGTTTTCAAGGAAGTCATCCTTCAATACCGAGTGCTGCGTGACCGGCCCGTTGCGGGCATATTGCACGCATTTGTGCTGTGGGGATTTCTTGCCTTCACCTGGGTCAGCGCGCAACACATGCTGCTGGGCCTGCGCGGTTTTTCAAAAGCCACCGAGGCACGAAGTTGGTACAACGCGTTTGTTGCAGTTTGGGCGGTGGCAGTTCTGGCGGCCATGATCGGCTTGTCGTTTCGGCGATTCGTATTGAGGCCCAAACCGCTCGGAAAGCTGTCCGCCACATCCGGGATTGTTGCGTTCCTGATCTCGGCGCTGATGGTGACGTATCTGCTGGGCTGGGGAGTGTTTCCCGTCGGAACTATGGCTTGGAAAGTGAACTGGTGGGCGCATACGATATCGTTTTTTGCGCTGCTCGACGTGATTCCTGTTTCGAAACATCTGCACCTGGTGCTCGCACCATTCACGATCTTCTTGGGCTCCGAGACCACGAGCACCATGCGAGCCTTGCGGCAGGAGGGCGAAGATCTGGGAATGATCCACTTCCCTGACCTGGGACGCAAGGACGTTCTGGACGTTAACGCCTGCGTCGAATGCGGCCGCTGCACGCAATTTTGCCCTGCCAACCTCGCCGGTGGATCGCTGAGTCCGAAGGAAGTCATCCTCGATCTGCAAAAAGGCCTGCTCAGCGGCGGCGATTTGGTGGCAGGAACTGCAGAGGAAAAAGCGCAGGGGAAAGTCTACGTTTCGGAGGAGGACCTGTTCCAGTGTCTGTCCTGCGGCGCCTGCGAGTACGTTTGCCCGGTGGGCATCGAACATGTGGGAAGGAAAATTCTGGATTTGCGGCGCGGACTGGTCAGCGAGGGACGCATCAGCAGCGAGAAAGTGGCCGAGCTGTTCACCACCATGGAACGCGCCCCCCACAATCCCTGGGGCATTGCGCACGAGACACGGCAGAACCTTTTAGCCTCGAAGCAGTTCCCCGTTTTCGACGGCAGCCAGCAATGGCTTTTCTGGCTGGGCTGCGGATTGAGTTTCGATCAGCACGGCCAGGCAGTTGCCACGGCCATGAAGCAGATTCTCGATGCCGCCTCCATCTCCTGGGGCGTGCTGGCGCGGGAAACCTGCTGCGGTGAGCCGGCGCGGCGCGCGGGCAACGAGTACCTGTTCATGCAACTTTCGGAGAAAGTAATCGAGGCGTTTGCGAACTTCCATGTGAGGAACGTCGTCCTGTGCGATCCCCACTGCACCACCATGTTAGATAAGGATTACCGCCAATTCCCATCCTACGCGGAACTGGGCATCAAAGTCGTGCACCATACCGAGTTCATCGCGGAACTCCTCCCCCGCCTCCCCATCGCGCCGGCGGCGTTGACGGCGACCTACCATGACCCCTGCTACCTTGCCCGCGACCGCGGGATCACGGCTGACCCGCGCAAGATCCTGCATTCCTGCGGCGTCGCGCTGACAGAGCCTGAACACCATGGCCAAAACACCCAGTGCTGCGGCGCCGGCGGCGCGAGGCTTTTCATTACTGACGACAAACGCGAACAGACGAAACATCGGGTGAACGAACTACGGTTTGCCCAGCTCGCCGCAACCGGGGCATCAACGCTGGCGGTGGCTTGCCCCTACTGCCCCACCATGCTTCGCGACGCCGCCAACCGTGCCCAGCGCGATGACCTGGAAATTGTGGATGTGGCGGAAATCGTGGCCAGAAGCCTGAGGGCAAAATCCTCTGAAGTAGCCGGGAAGAAGTGAGTGACAGCCGACTTGCTTTACCTTTATGTCTGGGTAGCGCCCTTCCTCAGATGCCCGAGTAGCTGAACATCATTCATCAATTGAACGGAGTGTCGCTGCAAGTATCCAACTACATTTGTTCTATAGAAATCCCGGTCGAGCGTACAAAGTACGTCAGCCCGCCCCAAAACAGCCGTCTCAACCACGGGATCGTCTTTTGGGTCTGTCACGATGGCGGGATATACTGGCCTGAGATGAACCATTTCACCAACGCCGTCAAGCGCCTGGGTGTATGCGCGGATTTCGTCTGGCGCGAGTGGCCACAACTCCTGCACACGGGAGTAGGCAAGAACTCGTTCGACTTCCTCCAGAAGATAGGCAGACACGATCAATGTGTGATCTGGAGAGTTGGCGAGCGCCAACAAGAGCGCGCGGGCGGAGCCACTGGCTCTGGGGTTTGCCCTGACCAGAATATTGGTGTCAAGGAGAACTCTCATCGGCGCTTGGGCCGAACCTGCTCGAGCGCCTCGTCAATGGCGGTTTCAATTTCATTCTGGGGAACATCCTTGGCCTTGCCGGCCATTCTATCAAGATGTTCTTCAAGGCGGCGCGCGGCATCGCGGCGTGCTTCGCCGAGCGGAGCTTCGTGGCTCTTATAGACCCGCAAACTCACCTGCTCGTCGTCCTGCAAGGGGCGACCGAGGAGGATTTCGAGAGCCGCCTTGACCGGTGCTGACAAGTCGCGTGCCCAGCTCATGGAAACATTCTGCATAGCGTTCATTTTATCGTGATCTCCGCGGCCTTACAACGTATTGGGTGCCTTAATGTCCGACGACCGGTAACTCAAACATAGAGCGTTTCTAAGGATGGCCTTAATGTCGCAGCCTCAGGGTCAACCGCAGGCCCCTACATATAGGGCCTCGAGTTTCGCAAAATCCCACCTTTTGTGGTTTTCCCTTTACTTCCCTCCTTTTTCATGTTACCTATACTTTGGAGTTAGAGGGGATTGCTCGCTTCCGCCTTGGCACGTGCGCCAGAACGTAGGCTGGGGCCGAATCGAGCGTGCTGTGCACGGGAACGCCTTTGCCACACCGGGTGGCGGACTATGTTGCTGTGTCAGTGTCGGCTAGATAACGGGCCAACCACAGGGTACGGCGTCATGCTTCTGGCATCCGTTTCAACGCGCTATTGGGTTTGCACCTCCTCGGAAGGACCAGAGGTAAGGGGTGTAGCTTGTATAAACTGAAGAAACTGGAGTTGTTGGGCTTCAAGTCGTTCGGAGAGCGGTCGAGGCTGGAATTCTCGGATGGTGTGGCCGCGATCGTTGGACCGAACGGCTGCGGCAAGTCTAATCTTTCGGATGCCATCTCCTGGGTCCTCGGGGAGCAGAGCGCGCGAAGCCTGCGCGGCGAGCGGATGGCCGACGTGATCTTTAACGGCACTGGAACCAGGCCTCCCACGAGCATGGCGGAAGTGAGCATGACGCTCATCGACCCGGAGTACAACGAGGCCGGCTTCCCAGAGGAAGAGCCGCCGCAGGCGGAAGCCCAGGAACCTGTAGTTATCTCAAGCGACAACGGCGAAGTTATCGCTGGAGGCAATGGCAACGGCAGCGGAGAAAAGCAGGCGTCCAAGCTTCGCCATCGCGCCGGCGAGATTGCGGTGACGCGCCGGTTGTTCCGCTCCGGCGAGAGCGAGTACTTGATTAACGGCCAGGTCTGCCGCCTGCGCGACATCCAAGACCTGTTCATGGGCACGGGGCTGGGTCCGGAATCCTACGCCATCATCGAGCAAGGCCGAATCGGGCAGGTTCTGAGCTCCCGGCCCTCAGACCGGCGTTTGATCCTGGAAGAGGCAGCGGGGATTTCTAAGTTCAAGACGCGCAAACGGCTGGCGGAAGCCAAGCTCGAGTCGTCGCGGCAGAACCTCTCTCGCATCGCCGACATTCTGGAAGAAGTCAGCAAGCAGGTGAACTCGCTGAAGCGCCAGGCTTCCAAGGCGCGCCGCTACAAGGAACTGCACGAAGAGTTGCGCGCCCGGCTGAAAGTGGTTCTGACTTCGCGCTGGGCAGCCCTGGAGGCGGAATGCGCCCGGCTGGGCGGCGAAGTGACCCAAGCACAGGATGCGTGCCGGCTCACGGCGCAGAGGCTCGAAGCCCTCGAGCAGGAGCAGAAGGCCGCCACACACCAGCATGAGGAGTGGGAGCGCGCCCTCACCCAATTGCGCGAGCATATTTCGCAAAGCGGACTGGAGCGCGAGCGGTTACTTTCGCGTTGCGAACAAGCGCGTCAGCAGGCGGCAAGCCTCGAGGCGCGGTCCGCGGACGCAGCGCGGGAACAGGCCGGATTCGAAGCCCAACTGAGTTCACTGGAACAGCAGACCAAAGAGAGAAGCCTCCAGCTCGAGCGGGTCCAACAGGATTGGACTGCGGCTCAAGAAGCGTTGGCCCAACTGGTCTCGCGGCAGGAATCGCTCGGGCTCCAGGTGACGGCAGCGGAGGAGGAAGTCGAATCATGCCGCCAGGCCTTGCTGGCTGCGGTGAGCCAAGCGGCGGAATTGCGCAACCAACTCGTGCAGGCCGAAGAGGCAAGCCTGGCGCTCTCGCGGCAAGCGGCGCGCACCGAATCTGAGAAGCGGCACGCGGAGGAGGAAAACCAGCGCTGGGCGGCTGATCTGGAGGCCTCCATCGCCGCCCAACGGCAAGGCACGACCTCGCTGGCGGATCTGGCGCGGACGCTCGGTGAAACTGAGGCGAACCTCGAGGGGGCTCGGACCGAGGAAACCTCTTTGCGGTCCGGCCTTGAAACGCTTCGCCGGGAGCACTCCGCTGCCGTGGCGCGCAAGCAGGCGCTGGAGGAGTCCTTGGCGCGTCACGCGTACAGTACGGAGAGCGTTCGGCGGTTGCTGTCGGGCGAAATACCCATGAACGGGCATCGCTTCCGTCCCCTCGGCGTGCTCGCGGATTTTGTCGAGGTAGCGGCGGGCTACGAGGAAGTGGTGGAAGATTTCCTGAAGCAGGAACTGGAGTGCGTGGTTGTGGAACAGCACGAACAGGCCCGCTCCGGCATCGCCTTGCTGCGCTCGGAGGGAAGAGGGCGCTCCACCTTCTTCGTTACGCAGATGCCCTCGCGGGTCGACGCAAACGGGGAAACTCACACGGAACTCCTGGCGGAGACGGGCGTCGTGGCGCCGGTGCGGGAATTGATGACTTTTCAGAAGTCTCTTGGGCTTAATGGCGACCTGCCGCTGCCGGCGCTCGCCCACGCCTATCTGGTTGAGGACTCCGCAACTGCCCAGCGCCTGGCAGGGTCTTACCCTGAATACCACTTCCTGACTCGCTCGGGTGAACACTATCAGCATCGCCTGGTGTCCGGCGGCAAGGGTTCCAGCGCCGGACCATTGGCCTTGCGGCGCGACTTCCGGGCACTCGAGCGACGCACGGCCGAATTGGAGGGCAAGATCCAGGCGTGCGAGGCGGACCTGGCCGATGCGGCGGGCCGCGCCGCGCAACTCGCCAAAGACCACGCGCATTTGACCACGGCCAAGCAGGAAGCGGAAAAGAAAGCTGTGGTAGCTGATGAGAAGTTGCGCCAGACCCGCGATGCGTGCGAGAGAGCGGCCGCGCAACTCAAAGTCCTTCAGTCTGAAGCCGCCCAGCTCGCACGCGACCTCGCCGCAGCCGAAGAACGCAAAGCCGGCCTGCGCTCGGAACTGGAAGCGGCAGGCCAGGAAAAGACTGCGCGCGAAGAAACCGTCACCCAATCAACGGCAGCGCTTCGCGAGCTCCGAGCCGAGATGGAACAACTTGGGCAGAAGCTCGCCGAGGCAAGCGGCTCGAGTAGCGCCCTCGAGGAACGAACCCGCGCCGCCGGCGCCGAAGTCGAGCGCCTGCAGGGCATGTGCGAGGAAGTCCGCACCCGCATGGCGCGCCTCCGGCAACAATCTGAGAGCTGGCGCGAACAACAGGAACTGCTGGCGAAGGAAGGCGAAGCCAACCTGGCTCGGTTAAGTGAGCTGGAAGCCGGACTGGAAACGGCGCGGAGCGAGCTCCGCAAGTGCGAGGAGAAATCTGCGGCGGAAGAAGCGCAACGGGCGTCGCTCAGTCCGCAGGTGGACGCGGCACGAACCGGACTTGAAGCCCATCGCGCCCGGCGCTCGGAGGCGGAAGTGGCCTTTGCCCGCGCTGATTCCGACCGCACTCACCAGCAGCAGCAATGCCGCGAGGAGTTGCACGCTGAACCCTCTGCAGTGATGGCCGAGTTGCCCCCGGACTCTATACTGGCGGGCGAAGTTCTGCAGGCTGCGGAGGAAGAGGCGAGGCAGCTCAAGACGCGCATCGAGAACCTGGGGCCGGTCAACATGATGGCCCTCGAAGAACTCCAGGAGGCCGAGGAGCGCCTCACCTTCCTCGACACCCAGCGCCAGGATCTGCTGGCTTCAATCGAGGACACCACGCAGGCCATCCGCGAAATCGACCAGGTCTCGCGCCAGCAATTCCTGGAAGCCTTCAAGGCAATCAACGGCTATTTTGCCGAAACTTTCCGCAGTCTCTTCGGGGGCGGAATCGGCGAGATGCGGCTGAGCGATGAGTCCGACGCGGACAGCGGCATTGACATCGCCGCTCAACCCCCCGGCAAACGCCTTCAGAACGTGCTGCTGCTCTCGGGCGGCGAAAAGGCGCTGGCCGCCCTGGCGCTGCTGATTGCTATCTTCCGCTACACCCCAAGCCCCTTCTGCATTCTGGATGAAGTGGACGCTCCGCTCGACGAGTCGAACATCGAACGCTTCAGCCGCATGGTCGAGCAGATGAGCCGCCACACCCAGTTCATCCTCATTACCCACAGCAAGCGCACCATGGAAGCCGCCCGGGTGATGTATGGCGTCACCATGCAGGAACCGGGCGTGTCGAAGTTAGTTTCTGTACGTTTCGATGCGCTGCGGGCTGAGCCGGTGGCGGTAGCATAAGAGCAGGATTCAAAGCCAGACAATCTTGAGAAGAGACTCGATCCGCTCAAAGTCCTTGTCACCTGTTACCAAAGGAGCCTTGCGGCTTTCGGCGAGCGAGGCGGCGAAGCAGTCTGCATAAGGAAGGCCGTGTATCGCCTTGAGACTTGCGGCCAAGCGGGTAATTTCAAAGTCAGCGTCTACGATCTCGATGGGCAATTGAGCGATCTCACGGAGCTTGCCGTTGGCCGCCGTTTCGCCGCGTGCGCGCCAGACCGAGTAGTACACCTCACCCCAATTGACGACCGACATCAGCAGCGGGCATTTCGTTTCCGCAGCTTTGCCGAGCAGATCTTCGACCGTAGTGGCGCCGCTGCGATCCTCGAAAAATGTCATTAGAGCGCTCGAGTCAAGAACGTGAGTTTTCACAGGACCCGCTCTCTCTTGCGTTCCTCGATCAATTGCTCCAGCGGCGAAGGGCCGCCCTTGAGCGAGCCACGCAGCCGGCGAATGAATTTTCTTGTGACGGGCTGAACCACGATATGCCCGTTTTCCTCGAGGAACGAAACAAGCGTTCCCCTTTTAATTCCCAGGCGACGCCGCAGCGGCGCAGGAATTACCACCTGTCCCTTGACTGTTACGGTGCCGGTTTCCATTTTCATAGGGCTACCATCCCACGGATATCCTACCATAATTAGCTTCGTAAGCCAAATCTCTTGCATCCTACCTTCTTAAAATCAGCAAACCCGTTCCGGTGACCGGGTAACGCAGAGCCTCTGGTGGCGCGACTCTGCGGTTCTGCGAGCGGCATTTTCATGTGCGTATACGCGTGAAAATCAAAATCCTTAACATCAAAAGCCACAGACTCGCAGCACGCGCAGGTTTGCCGGCCATGTGTCGGTCAATGCAACTTGATGATGCTCAGGACATTCGAGAAGTCATCGCTCCACACTTTTGCGCCCAGAACAGGAGAAACTGGCATCCAGCGCGCGTCCTGCGACAACACCTGAAGATCCTCGCTTTTGCGAGCCATCACCATCCAGACTGAGGCGTACTTTCCCGCCGTCCTATCCTCCTCGCCCGTCGCCGTATCGAGGTTCAGCAGACACACCACCCCAGCGTCGTGTGCCAGGTTGCCAAGGACCTGATGAAGGTCGAGGTAGCGGTTGCTGATGTGAAACGCCAGCAAGCCGCCCGAGGCGAGTTTGCGGAGGTAAATTCGCAGGGCCTCACGCGTGAGGAGATGCATCGGGATGGAGTCGCCGCTGAAGGCGTCGAGCACGATGATGCCGTAGGCGTGATCGGGGGCTTCTGCCAACGACAAGCGCGCATCTCCCAACACCACGCCTGCCTGCGGAGCGCAATTCGACAGGTAGGTGAAGTATCGCCGGTCGCGGGCAATTCGCTCCACCAGGGGGTCGATCTCATAGAATGTGAACCGTCCACCCGGGGATTGGTAGGCAGCGAGCGCGCCCGCTCCCAACCCAACGATCGCCACTTGGTTTTCCAGTGCATTCCCTGCGTAGGCGGCAAATACCTGCCCAATCGGCCCGCTGCGTGTGTAGTAAGCGAGAGGCTCGCAGGCGCGTGCCGGGTCCAGGCTTTGGATTCCGTGCACAGTGCTGCCGTGGAAAAGTACGCGAAGCCCGTTCGCGTCGTCATTGGCAATCCGATAGACTCCGAAGAAGCTGCGCTCGGTGCTCAGGACATGGCCGAAGTGGCCGGTGTAAGCACCGCTCGCCAGCATCAGCGCCGCCAGTCCCATGGCGAAGCGCAGGGGCCGCTTGCCGAAGCTGAGGCACCAGACCGCGGAGACGCCGAAAATCATAACATTCATGGTGAGGCCCGGCTTCAGGCCCTCAGCTTCCAGCGCGAGGATCAGCATCACAGTGCCAACGCCCACCGCCACAGGAAGCAAGTAATCCAACTTACGGGCTCGCGGCGAATCTTCGACGATGTCGATGGGCGGGCGCAACGCCGCCGCCAGCACCAGCGCTATTGGAAATTCCACCAAGGAGTGGAAGACCAGCGGCGCGATGATCGCGTTGAAAATTCCGCCGAGCACGCCTCCTACCGATACCCAAAGATAGAATTCGGTCAGGCGCCGCGCTGACGGCCGACTCCGCCACAACTCACCGTGGCAAACCATGGCGGCGACAAAGAGCGTGACGAGGTCGATCGGTATCACTGCGATCAAGGACAGATACGTCTTGGCAAGAACCGGTATTGAAGCTGCAAGAATTAGAAACGGCAGCCGACGCACGAGCCAGCGGTGCGAGAGCAGGGGTCTCGGCGCAAAGACGAGAATGAAACTCAGAAGATAGAGGGAAAGAGGAAGGACCCATATCAAGGGGATCGGAGGGATATCTGTCGTAAGTTCGCTGGTCACACCCAACGTCAGGCTCGAGGGCACAAACGCCAGGGCGACCCATCGCGCCCGGCGGCGCAAGTCTAAATCACCGCGGTATTCGCCCGCGCCATCCTGAATCACGTCGTTCGGGGGAAGCTCGCCCACAAAAGAATCTGCCGTGCCAGAGACGCGCCACACAAGCGCGGCACAGACCAGGACGAGCAGCACAAGCAATCGGTACCACGATGCCCACAGCCGCGTTTGCGCGCCCAGGCCGAAGGCAGGCTCAAGCAGCAGCGGGTAAGCCAACAGGCCGAGCAGGCCGCCGGCGCTGCTTGCCGCGTAAAGAAAATAAGGGTCGCTTGCCGAGGGGTGTCCGGAATGCGAGAACCACTTCTGAAGCAGGGGTGTGCTGGCGGAGAGGGCGAAAAAAGGCGCTCCCACCGCCACCGCCAGCACGACGAGCAGCCAAGCCACCGGATTGTGCCGCGCCGGCGGCGCCCACCCTGCGGGGACGCGGAATGGCAAGGTCAACAGCGCGCCAATGAGCACGACCAGGTGCAGCCTCGCCTGTCCGCGCCTGCTCAGAAGCTTCGTCGAAACGTGCGCATAAGCATATCCGCACAGCAGCACCGTCTGGAAAAACATCAGGCAGGTGTTCCAGACCGCCGGAGTCCCTCCCAGGAACGGGAGCACCATCTTGGCGAACATGGGCTCCATCAGGAAGAGCAACGCCGCGCTCACTAACATCGTTACGGCGAAGATGCCGGCGCGAGCGATATTGCTCGCGCGGCCGCCAGGCGAACTGTGAGGTGAAAGTTGCACGCTACAGAGGTCGCTGACTTAGGAGGGGCTCGATTCATCCAGAGGCTTTTCTCGCCTCCTTCCAGGCTCCGTATTGCCGCCACAGAGGCAAGAGAGCATCCCAGCATGCTCGCCACACAATCTGTGCAGTCAAGAACCAACACGATGAGCAGGTGTTATTAACACAAATGCGGGATTGGTTTCAAGGCTGCTCCCGTTGGCACAGAGTTTCGTTGTGCGGTACCCCCGTAGCCCAACCCCGATGGCCCGGAAGGCTCGACCCTGGCCCCCGGAAGCAGTAAGTCAAGCACGAATCGCGCTACTGGCTTAAAATAGTGATGGTAGAGATGCATTGTGGATTACCTCGATGAAGGGGCGGTATTGGATTTCAGGACGGCCTGATTCATTTGGGCGCACATGGGTCTCCTCGAGGAAATACAACGGAAGATCGACGCGAATCAGTTCGAGTTCTCACGGCACGCGGTAGACCAGACCATCATCCGCCGAATCAGCGTCCAGGAGGTGCGGGAAGTCTTCGCCAACTGTGAAGTGATTGAAGATTACCCGGACGACAAGTATGGCCCTAGTTGCTTGATCTACGGTAGGACGGTGGAAGCGAGGCGCCTGCATGTCCACTGCAGCTACCCTTCCCGACCGCTGATTAAGTTGATCACCCTTTATGAGCCTGATCCAGCCCGCTGGATAGACTTCAGGATCCGGAGAGCGTCATGAGCCTGCGAGAAGAGCAATTGGTTGAGCGTCGCGTCACCTACACGCTGGAGCACGACGGAAAGTTCTACATCGTGCACAATGTGCCGGCACGCGTGAACGAAGAAACAGGCGAGCAATTCTTCTCCCCTGCCACCGTCGAAAAGTTGCAGAGAGTGATACTCCATTCCCACAAGCCAACCCTAACCATGGAAACGCCGGTCTACGAATATGCCGAGGAGCTTCCGTGAGAGCGCCTTCCACCATCGTCCGGACTTTCGAAGCAGCAAGCAACCGACTCCGCCGGACCAGACGACCGGCCAGTCCTACTGCTCCGTAAGAACCCGCATTGGAGAGACGAGGGCGGCGCGCCTGGCGGGCACGAGACAAGCGACAAGGGCTATCAGCGCCATTACGCTGGCGGCGCAACCGAGCACCAAAGGGCTCAAAGCAGTCACGTGAAACAAAACTGCCTGCATCACTCTTCCCATCACCCAGGCCCCGGCGCTTCCCAGCGCCAATCCGGCAATGACCAACCTCAGGCCAAGAGCCAGAAATTGGGTGCGAATCTGGCTCGGCTGCGCTCCTAAAGCCATGCGCACGCCGATCTCGCGGTTCCTCTGTGCCACCGCATAGCTCAGCACCCCGTAAGTACCAATTCCGGTCAGGAGCAGCGCGATTGCAGCGAACATTCCGGCCAGCAGAGCCGGCGAGCGGCGGGCCACAAGACTGTCCGCGATGCGCTCATTCATGTTCTGAATATCGTTAACGGCAAGCCCGGAGTCCATTTCCCGAACAACCCGTTGCAGCGTGAATTGCAGCGAATCCGTCGGAACACTGGCGCGAGCGACCAGAAAAATGTTCCGCTCGGGCCGATAAATATACGGGTAGTAGACCGCGCCTTGCGCCGCCTCGTCGGTGAGCCCGGCTTGTTTGACGCTGTCGACCACACCGACCACCGTGAAGGCCTCGCTGTCGGGACCGGGCTGAGAGCCCTCGAACAATTGCTGGCCCAGAGGGCTCGTGTACGGCCAATAACGGCGGGCGAAATCTTCGTCGACCACGCAGACGCGTTCGTGGCGCCGCGAATCGGCCGCGGTGAGGAATCGTCCGGCGAGCAGCCGAAAGCCCATGGCGCGAAAATAGTCTCCACCCACGCCGTATGAGTAGATCCCGCGGGGGGCTTCACCGGGCCGGAGAACATACCCCTTTACCGTAGCGGAGCTTTTGCCGTTGCCGCCGCTGAACGGCACGTTATTGGAGACCCCCACAGACAAAACCCCCGGTCGCCGGCCGAGCGCATCCACTAATCTCTCCGTAAATGCGAGACCGGCCAACGGCGAAGGGTACTTCTTGCCAACCATTGAGATCTGGCCGGTCAGCACGTGATCAGGCTGGAATCCCGGGTAAACCGCCATCGCCCGCTCCACGCTGAGGCCCAGCAACCCCGCGCCGGCTAACAGAACGAATGCCAAAGCAAACTGTGCCACAACGAAACTCTGCCTTAGAGTCTGAGCTGCGCGGCCCGTGGTGGCGGTGCGGGATTCCGACCGGAGGGCGTTACCGGAGACGCGCAGATGGAACCACACTACAGGCACGGCGAGCGCGACGCCCATGGCGAGCGCGGCCAACACCGCGGCCACCGCCAGGCGAGCATCGAAGGCAATGTGCGCCCCCAGAGGCAAACGATCCGCTCCCAGCGCCGCCACCAGGCGGATTCCCGCCGCTGCCACAGCCAATCCCAGCAATCCCCCCACAAGCGTGAGCAGCGTGGTCTCGACCAGCACTTCGCCGATGAGATGTGCGCGGCTGGCGCCGAGCGCCTGCCGAACCGCATGTTCCCTGGCTCGATGGTTGGCCCGAATCAGAAGCAGGTTGGCAAGATTGACCGTGCCAATCAGCAATAGCGTCAGCACGCCGGCTTGCAGCAACAGCAGGCTGGGCCGAATCGCGGCGACGTGGTCGGCGTGCAACGGCACCACAAGAGAGCGGAACCCGGCATCCGCGACCATTTTGGCCTGCGGGTCATCCAGTTCCAGGCTGGCATTCTGCGCGTCAATCTGCTGCTGGGCCTGGGCAAGAGTGGCGCCCGCCCGGAGTCGCGCGATCATCTGGATGAAATTTCCGCCGGCATGCCGTCGCGATGGCCCGCGATTCTCAGGACGCGATGCCAGCGGCAAATACAACCGTGCCTCGGAGGAGAGGAACCGAAAACCTGGAGGCAGGACGCCGACTACGATTTGCGGCGTGTCGTCAACCCGCACAGATCGTCCAATCACATGCGGATCGGCGTTGAACTCCCGCCGCCAGTAATCGTCACTCAGAATGACGACGTTATCGGTTTGGAACGTGGTCTCCTGTTCTGTGAACGCGCGCCCCATGACAGGGCCGATTCCCAGGGTGGTGAAATAATCGGGGGAGACTCGCGTGATCTGCTCCCGATTGACCGAGCTGGGCTCTCCGACCATGGCTGTGTCGTAGGCGTAAATCGAAAGTGAGCTGAACGCGGGTATACGTCCGCGGCGTTCGTAGTAATTGGTGAGCGTCGAGCCATCGCGCTCGACATGCGCTCGCGGGTAGGTATTGAATAGCGTAACCAGCCGTTGGGCCTCAGGGAATGGCAGAGGACGGAGGAGGATTGAGTCGATCACGGCCAGGATCGTCAGGTTGGCCCCCAGACAAAGCGCCACGGTCAGAAGGGCCGTCGCTGCAAAAGCCGGCGTCTTCCTCAGCAAGCGGGCTGCGTAGCGAATCTGCCTGCCAAGCTCCGCCGGCAAGAGCAGGCCGCGCGCTCCGCGGCATTCCTCCTTGACGGCTTCGATCGCACCGAATTCCAGGCGCGCTCGCCGCCGCGCTTCTTCCGGGGCGACGCCGGACCGAACAAGTTCCTCCGCGTATTGCTGCATGTGAAAGCGCAACTCTTCCGTTATTCCGGCTTCGAAATCTCGTCGTGACCTGAGCGCATGATAGAGCGACCGCAAGCGGGCCAGCATCTCACACCTCCTCCGGTTTAGTATTCAAGGCGGCGGCAATCGCGGACGCCAGGCGGTTCCAACCCGCCGTCTCCTCACGCAGGCGCGCCCGCCCCGCGGCAGTTAACGTGTAGTATTTCGCCCGGCGGTTGTTGTCGCTCTGGCCCCATTCCGCCGCGATCAATCCCTGATGCTCCAGGCGGTAGAGCGCCGGATATAAAGATCCTTGCGGAATCTTGAGAGCGTCGCGCGAAATCTGCTGAATGCGCAGCAACACGCCATATCCGTGCAACGGCCTTAACGACACGGCTTTGAGGATCAGCAAATCAAGTGTTCCGGGGAGTAGCTCAGCGGTTTTGCCCATCGTCTTCGGCTCCTAGTCTGTCTAGGAGTGTACCATAGCTCTCCTAGTTTACCTAGTAGAAACCTAAAAGGGAGCGCCCGAATAGGACGGTAGCGCGGAGGTGCGGGCGGTTTGCGCTCCTCCGCGGTTCATCATAATGCGAGACGAAAAGCAATACAGGAACGCAAAGTGCGCGTACCTGTGCGCTACCGGCTCAATGCATCGCGCTTGGCGACGCAGTTACATGTGTTAAACTCCCAGGTGCGGGAAGGTGAACCCTACCATTGATGAAGATTAAAGCCCTCGCACTTTCCTTGATGGCTGTAGCTCTCTGCTGGGCTGCCGGGTTGGGTAGTGGGCTTGTGCCTGTCGCTTCAATCGACGCAACGGACCAAGCGAAGTCGGGCGGCCCGCTTCCGAGGGCTTTTGTTTCTGTCTTGCCGGAGCTTAAAGCAAAATCGGGAGTGGCAGTGCTGTTGCCGACCGAGCTGCCCAGACCATTCGAAGAAGCGAAACACGCAGTCGTCGAGAAGGTTTCAGCAAATGAGTATGCGATATCCCTCTTTTATAAGTTGGACATCGGGGACGCTGGTTTCGCGGCCTCGTTTGCGGCCGATGCTAGCCCTAACTATGACCCGCGGGGTTTGCCCGGCCTTCACGTGGTTAAACTCGCTCGTGGTAACCGAGGGTTTTTCAGCCCAGTGAGTTGTGGCGGATCCTGCGGGCCAGCAAATCTCTGGTGGGTGCAAGCAGGAACCCTGTACCAGATTCAGTTAAAACTACCCTCTACGCTGGGCGAAAACGATCAGGAAAGAACTATAATGGCGGTCGCTGACTCCGCCATACTTGCAGGTCCACGGTGAAACTCCACGGGTTGCGCGCACATTAAAGACCAATGTATGCGCCACCCAGAATTTGTCGGTACCCTCAAGAAACCGCCGCCGCTTTACGTTGCTGGGCGACATTCCGTCCTCGCCGTTTCCTTACTGACCTATTCGCTGATGCGGGTGCCCCAATGGGAACCACGAGCGCGCGTTTTAGCATTTTTTGCTTGACAGGCAGCGCAGTTTATGGTAGCCTACCGTGATTGTCGAATTGCGGGCTTCTTGTCGTATTTTGACGCTTGGTCCGCCGCGGCAGGAAAGAAAGGCGGGCTATCCGCGCCGATCAGGGAAGAAAGAGTGATTCCGGAACATAAGAAAATAACGAACGAAGCCAGTATGTTATTGAAAACACAGGAAGGCCATCGAAAACGAAGCTAAAACGAACTCAAAACGGACCAACTTTGAGCCCCTAAAGTGCAGATTTGACCCCAAAAGCGAGCCTTCGAGCGCCACGGGCGTCCGGGCGGCAGGAAGATCGCAGCGGAATGCCCCGAGGACCGAAATCGACCCACGCGGAGAGACTCGAAGAATCGCGAGCAAATACAAAAACAGTGGGAACGAAGCTAAGAAGTATTTGGAAACAAAGGACTTGACTTTTTGAAATGCTGCAAATTGAGCGATTCTTGCGTGCATTTGAACACCAATTGAACCCCGAAAGGAGCAGAAAACGGCCTTATTCCCAGGAATCGAACCGAAACTCCGGCACCGTCTGTCCCGGTCAGGCGAATGAAGAGCAGAAGGGCTACACGCGGGCGGCGAAGGGCGGCCGTCAGCAGGATTTCGAATTCAAGATTC
>Ga0209415_10002156_pt1 | contig 37181 bp, 39 predicted proteins | sample PeaSoiSIISIP2007_FD_187696 | JGI IMG/M metagenome (GOLD analysis project Ga0209415, IMG submission 187696) | Peat soil microbial communities from Weissenstadt, Germany - SII-SIP-2007 (SPAdes) (version 2) | ecosystem: Environmental > Terrestrial > Soil > Wetlands > Peat | place: Germany... | reverse complement strand
GCGAAAAACTCGAGGGCCTCGCGCACCGACAAGCCATCCGGCAGCCCGTCCATGTGAGTGAGATAGTGTAACCGGTCGCGGGACGATTGGTGGTCGACCGACTCTCCGCCAATCAACACCTCGCCCTCGTAGGGTCGCAGGATCCCCGCCAAGGTTCGAAATAGAGTGGTCTTTCCGGCGCCGTTCGGCCCGAGGACGACGTAGATGGACGGCTCCGTGATGCGAAACGAGATTTGGTGCAAAACCTTCGAGCCGAGATACCCCGCCGTGACCGAACGACACTCGATACCCATGCCGTTCCCAGTGGTAACGGACGAATCCGGCGAATCCGTTACAGACCCCATGGACAGCCAACCCCACCCCTTACGCGGGCGAGAGGAACCGCTCGCGCCGAAGGAGATGTCCCATGCTCACCAGCAGGACGATCACGAAGACCGCGACCAGCCCCACCGCGGACCCGAGAATCAGGAGGAGGGTCGTGTTGGAGAGTGGGCCGGAAAGTGTGATCGCGACGATCACAAAGAGCGTAGCTAGGGCCGGGAGGATCCCGATGAAGGGAATGAGTCCGACCGGACTGTTGATTCCCATCCGAGGAGAAGATAGCGCCGTCCAGTAGACCCCTACTGTGGACGCGAACGCGGCGCAAGCGAACGCCATCGGAACCGCGTAGACCCCCATACCGATGGCCAGGCTACTCGTCACGGTGTGTCCCTCGGCAAAGTACACGCCCAAACTCACCGAGACCCCGATGCCCACGACGATGGCCACAAGGGCCAACGTCGTCAAGAGAACGTCCGCGAACAATCGGCGAGGGGAGTACCCGTAGGCGATGAGGTACTCGAGTACGCCCTTCGTCCGGTCGCTCGTGAAAACGGTGAGCCCTCCCATCGACCCAACGACCCCAAAGATCGGGACGAAGAGGGGGAACGAGCTCGCGAACGAAGGCCCCGAGAAATGCGCTAGGAGACAACCGAGCAATAGGCTGACGCCGGTCCCGTAGACCAGGAAGAATCGGCCGGTGACGGAGGCCCTGCGTAGCGTGGTTCCGAGGAGCAATGGGGGTGCCTCGGAAGTGGTCGAATCCGCTGACAACGCGAGGGTTAGGCAATTTCACGGATAAGGCGGTCGTTTCGAGTTGGATCACCGTCGCATGACGGAGTCGGTCAGAGGTGACTCCGCTCGACTCTGATTGTCGCGGAGTAGCGGCTCTGCTATCGCAGTATTTCCACTTGACCAGGGTGAGCTATGCGAGACTTGGCCCCCTCGGCCACGTAGGCTTCAAGAACGACGCGCTCGATTGATGACGCGACCGCAGGAGGCGGAGGGGAATGCGGATGGAGCTCCTCGTCTCGCGAGATGAAGCCGCATCATCCCGTGCGTGCTGAGGATGTTTGCCCAGTCCCTCCGCGCCCGTGCATTTCTTGACTCGTGCCGTCGCAGGTTCCGCGGTTCCAAGCGTTTATCGGGACATTGGGCGTTCTGGGCGTGAACGGTGTCCCGATGAAGCTGCGCACTATCCGCCAGACCGTACTCTTTCCCGCTCCCCCGCGAGAGGTCTACGATGCACTGATGACGACCCGCGGTCACATGGGTTTCACGGGGGCCGATGCGCGCATCAGCACGAAGGTCGGCGGGAAATTCATGGCTTGGGGCGGATATATTCACGGCACGAACCTGAAGCTCGTGCCGGGAAAGACGATCGTTCAATCCTGGGTCCCAAGCGACCCGAATTGGCCCAAGGGCCACCTCTCCAAGGTCACGTTTCGTTTGGCACCGAGCCCGAAGGGTACCCGGCTCAACTTCACGCATTCGGGGGTGCCGACCGAGCACGTCGGTCACTTGGCCCCCGGGTGGAAACAATCGTACTGGACCCCTCTGCGAAAGTACCTGTCGAGCTAAGATCGCGTACCATTCAACGCCGATTCGGACCACCCATCGGCCCACGGTCCCCCCGAAGCGGGACGAGCACGGTGAGAGGGGCGCTACTTGGGCTGAAAGCGAAGGGAGATCGAGTTCACGCAGTGCCGGGTATTCCGGGACGTGAGCCGTTCCCCCTCGAACACGTGGCCGAGGTGGCCCCCGCAGCGGGCACATTGAATCTCGGTGCGATCGCCATCGGCGTCGGGGACGCGGCGCACGGCCCCGGGGACCTCCTGGTCGAAAGCGGGCCAGCCGCAATGGGCGTCGAACTTGTCCTCGGAACGGTAGAGAGCCGCACCGCACTGTTTGCACTCATACGTTCCAGCAGTAGCGAGGTGCTCGTACTCGCCGGAGAAAGGCGGCTCGGTGCCCTTGTGCAGAATCACGCGAGCCTCCGCCCGGGTGAGCGGACGGAGCGGTGGGTCGGGAGTCTCGGGCACGGCCCGTCCATCGGTGGAACCTACTAGAGCTTGATGGATTCGGCGGACCGCCGCACAAGGGGGCACCGCGACCACGCCACTTCGGGGTGGGTGTCGGTGAACCCGACGTCCGGCGAGCGGGCCGGCCGGTGACTCGCGCGAGAAATTGCCGATGATGTTATATCGAAATCGATACATGTTACGACCCAATCGGGAGGCCTACGCCGACACGGTTGGTTGGGTTGTACGCCCTCACCTGCATGGAGCGGGACGGCGGAGTCTACGGGTATTCGCTCGCGAATCGCATCTCGGAAAGAACCGGTGGGGTCTGGCGACCCGGGGCCGGCGCCATCTACCCGGCGCTCCGCCGGCTCAGCGACCGCGGTCTCGCCAAGGTCCACGGCGCGGGTCGCCGGCGCGAGTACCGCATCACCCCGCTCGGTCGGAGCGTGCTCCGAAGGATCCGACGGGAGCGCTCGACCCCCGGCGGTTCGGGCCCCGACCTCGGCCTGCTCTGGGCGGAGATCGTGGGCGCTCCCGACGACGCCACATTCCTGTTCCACCGGCTCCGCCGGGCGATCGACGGGCTCGAGGCCCATCTCGACCGCGATCCGGAGGCCCGGGTCGGGTCGGGGAAACTTCGGGACGACGTCGTGGCCGAACTCCGGGCCGCCGAGGGTCGTCTAGGTCGGGTGGGCCGCCCTCCCCGGCGAAGGAGCACGGCTCGACGGAGGCCCTCGTGAGCGCGCCGGCAATCGTTGTCAACAACCTATCGAAACGGTACGGGAACGCCCACGGGGTGCTCGCCCTCGACCGGGTCACGCTCTCGATTGGGGCGGGCACGGTCTTCGGCCTCATGGGGCCGAATGGCGCGGGCAAGACGACTCTCATCAAGGTGCTGACCGGGATCAGCGACATCACCTCGGGAACCGCGTCCGTCGCGGGGTTCGAGGTCCAGAAGGAGTCCCTGCAGGTCCGGGCCCGGATCGGTTGGGTCGCGGCCGAGGTGATCCTCGACGACGACTTTTCCGCCTGGGAGAACCTCTGGCTACAGGCCCGACTCCAGGACCTGAAGGATTGGGAAGAGCGGGCGACTCACCTTCTTCAGTACTTCGGCCTCGCAGACCGCAAGGACGACAAGGTGAGCCACTTCTCGACCGGGATGCGCAAGAAGCTCGAGATCGCCCTCGCGCTCCTCCACCAGCCGCTCGTCATTTTCATGGACGAACCGACCATCGGTCTCGACGTCGCGACCCGACGGATGCTCTGGGACATCGTCACCGGAATCCACAAAGAGTTCGGGGTTACGGTGTTGCTCACCACCCACTACATCGAGGAGGCGGACGCTCTCTGCGACCGGATCGCGATCATCGACGAAGGCCGCATCATCGCCGAGGGCACACCGTCTGAGTTGAAGAGTCGCGTCCGCGCCGACATCGTCCAACTGGAGACGTCCCAACCCCTGGAAGCCACGGTGCTCTCCCGGATCCCGGGCGTCCAAGAAGTCCGCTCCCAAGGGAACGAATGGGTGATCCAAGTGACGGCCTCGGATGAGTTCCTGCCTCGCTTGTTCGCTTCCGTGAATACCGAGGCGATCCGGCGGATCAGCGTCGAGAAACCCAGCTTGGAGACCGTGTTCTTGCAGCTCACCGGGCACCGGATCGCTCCCGAAGAGCCGATGCACGACATTCGCAAGTTCTACGCACAGATGCGGAGGGCCCGTTCGTGAGGAGCCAGCTGTGGGGGCTCTACGTGCGCGAGGTGCTCCGCACGTTCCGCAACCCGTTCGTCATTCTCATTACGCTCGTCCAGCCGTTCATGTGGCTCGCGTTCTTCGGGTCGAGTTTCAACAATTTGGCCGCCGCATCGGGGAAGTTCGGCGCCGGGTCGTACTTCGGATACCTACTTCCCGGCGTCCTCTCGACGTCGATGCTCTCGGTGGGGATGTTCGGCTCGATGAGTACGATCCAGGACAAGCGATTCGGATTCATGAAGCGGATTCTCATCACTCCCACCTCGAAGGAAACGATCTTCCTCTCGAAGGCGCTGGGCTCGGCGACCCGCGGCCTCGTGCAGGTCCCGGTCATGATCGCGGCAGCGGTCGTCTTCGGGGTCGCGTTCCCCTTGACTCCGCTCGAATGGGTCGGCTGGGTCTTCGGTCTGTTGCTTCTTGCGATCGGCTTCTCGAGCCTCTTCCTCGCCATCACGGCGCCCTCCACCGACTGGCAGACGCCCGGGGTCGTTTCCAACTTCATCACGATGCCGCTCATGTTCGCGAGCGCGTCGCTCTTTCCCAGCACGTTCTTCCCCAGCTGGATGCAGGCGATCTCCGGCGTGAACCCGATCACGTTCTCGGCCACGCTTGGCCGGAGCTTTTTGCTGGGCACCTCGGTCGATTGGTGGAATCTAGGCTATCTCGCGATCTTCGCCGGAGCCATGCTCTCCCTCGGCTACATCGTTTCGGCCCGGTGGCTGAAGGTCGAGTGAGCCCCTGCGGAACGGGTCGGAGACTATTCCATCGCCCCGCACCAACCCATCCATCGGGAAGGTGCCGAGACCGACTCGGTTCGAGGAGCCGGAGCGAAGCGTTCGCCTTGGGTAGCACGCCACACCGTGAAGGTGTGGGCGCCCCAACGGTGGGCCCGGGCGAGTTCTATCGAGTTCCCCGGGTCGTTGGTCGCTCCCGCACTCACCATGAAATCCGCCGAGGGCACGAGCATTCTCAGGCCGCTGGGCCCTCGGGCGCCCTCTTCGGAGAGCGGCATCTGGCCGGACGAGCCACTGCGAACGTGGACGCGGAACACGGCGACCGGTCGGGCTTCGCTCGAACGGCGGGCGAGCTTCTCCAGGATCTCTCCGGCGAGCCGACGGGACCGCTCGATTTCATCGTTCCATCCAAGGATCAGGTATGGGGCATCAGGGGAGACGGAGAGTCCGGCGGGCTCGGCGACGATCGGCGGTCGCGGCACGACGACACTGTCCTGCGACGTCCCCGCGATGACGGCCAGCGCCACCGCTTCCAAGGCGGGGGATCGCGGCGGGATGAGGGCGACAGGGGGGAACGACATGGGACTGAAGTTGCGTCTACATTGTTATTGTGTCCGCCATATAAGTGTGGAGGAAGATTGATTGCACGCAATTCTCGCCTTCGCTCTCGGGAACCGCCCCGATGGGCCGCGTCAGGGAGAGGCTGTGGTTCGGAAGTCTCGGCCTTCCCAGCGGTCGTAGAGGGGCCAGTAGAACGTGAACGACCAGGATCGGCCGGGAGCTCCTAACGCTGGGAGGTCGACATAGTGGAGCTCGAGGCCCGTCTCCGAGGAATCTCGGTCGGAATGCGTGCGCCACTCGTCGTCGCTCGTGCGAAGTCGGAACGGTTGGTTGGCGATCACGCGGAGAGGTTCCCCTGCGGGGATGTCGGCCGGCTGACGATTGAACTTCCACACTTCCCGAGGCGGGGTGCGCCGTGGGGTCCGTCCGTATCGATCGAACACAATCGGGATCCGGTCGAAGACCTTCCCGTCGGCGGCGGAACGGAGCAGGGCGATGTACTCGGCGTGAGCCCACGCGAGCGGCATCGCGGCATCCGTCGGGCGGCCCCGCCATAGGTGCAGCTCCGGCCGGTCGGCCTCGTCCCACACCTGTTCGGTCAAGAGCCCGTTCGCGTTGGCGAACCGCTCCATCGCTTCGAGATACGGCCCGGGGTCGCCGCCCCGCGCGAGCTCGTAGTGACCTCTCTCACCGGTCAGGAGCGGCCAGGCGCGACCGACCCCCCATTCGACGTACGCGCCCCCGTCGCTGCGTTGACCGTAGCCATCGTGGTTGTACCTCCGCCAGGCGGGACCCAACGGAGTATCGACCCGCAACGTCGAATCCACGACGCGCACCGAATCGGCGACCAGCGGGTCGTGCGCGGACCGGACCCCGAATCGGACCAGGTCGAGGAAGCCGGAATCGACGACCTCGCTCGCCGGGAATAGGGTCGTAGAACCCGGAGGCAGGTTCGGCAGCCGGACCGCCCCGAGGTCCGGCCCCTCGTTCGGCACGGGATTCCCCATCGGCGCGGGACGAATCCGAACGTAGTGCCTCGGCACCTCTGGGACGAGGGTGCCCGAGTCGGTGGCGGTCCATCGCTCGAGGTGAGACTCCAGGTGGTCAGCGTACCCTTCGACGAATTCCGCGGTACCCGAATCGCCCACGCGTCGGGCGAACTGCCCGGCGACGGAGAGAGCGGAGATCGTCACCGCGAGGGTCGAGGGGGAGTACCCGCTGACTTCCTCCCATCGATCCTGCTCGGTGACCGGGCCGTTCTCGATCAGGAATCGGGCCGCCCGCATTACCATCGGGGTCGGGTCGAACTCCCCGAGACCATCCGCTTCGGAGAGCCGGTGAGCGAGAAGGATCGGGAGGCCCACCTCGTCCAGCTGAAGCCCCTGATAGTACGGAGTGCCGTCCACCCAGAAGTTCTGCGGGAACCCCCCGTCCGCTCGCTGGCGAGTAGCGATGTACACAAGGGCCCGAAGGGCCGCATCCGGTGAGTCGGAGGCGAGGAGGGCGTTCGCCGTGTGGACGAGGTCACGGGTCCAAACCAGGTGATAGCCGCCGCGTTCGCGGTCGGTCCGAGAGGCCCCCCACGGGATCGAAAGAGAGGCGATGAACGCGCCGGGGTAGAGCTTGTCCTCGTGGGTCAGCAGGACCGAACGGCTCGTGTGATAGAGCTTCCCCCCGTCATGTGACCGCCCGGATAGCTTCCGCTCGCGGGCCGAAGGGCGGGACCATTGTTCGATGTAGCGCCGGTGATGGTCCTCGAACGGCACGCTCAATGACTGGAACAGCCGGGTGACGGCCGATTGGATCGTCTCGCCGAATGCGAGGCCTAGTGTGAACTCCGTCGAGTCCGTCGTCGGGATCTCGCCCGTCAGCGCGACGTTGCCCGACGGGGCGCGGTCGAACTCCCAGCCCATCGCACGGTGGGTCGAGAGGTCCGTCCACCCATCGCTTGCGCCGACGTACCCCACGGAACTCCGGACGTACGGGACCGTCGCCCCGAGGGCGAGCGCGACCCCGTCCTTCTCCGCGGCCAGGATCGTCCTCCCGAGGACCTCGTAGACGGTGGCGTCATTCCCCCACCCCCCCACGTCCAAGTGGGGGGCCGCGAGAACGTAGAGCCGGGCCCGGCCGGAGAGCTCGGGCGACAGCACCTCGAACCGGGTGTGCAGCAGGAGACACGGAAGGTGCGGGTCGGTGATGATCTCCTTTCGGAGCCGGTACGACCCATCCGGCGCCTCTGCATGCGTTCGGTACGCGAGAACGTGGTCGCTTCCCCGGTCCGTGACGGTGGCGAGGTCCCGTTTCTCCTCGTGGAAGAACGTCGCGCCGTCGGAGACCAGGAATTGGAGGTCCCGAAGCTGCGGAAGGTCGATCCGATGATAGTAGACCTCAGTGACGACCCCGCGCCAAAGGGTGAACCACAGGCGGGAGTCGCCCGAGTACGCGGTTCCCACGCCCTCCTTGTTGCTGTGCGACCAGGTCGGTTCGATGCCCGGCCCTCCGAACGCCAACCGGTCGCCCCTCGCCTCCATGCTGCCCGCCGGTCGCATCGCACCCGCCGCGGGGGTTTGAGGTTTCTCGCCCCGTCTGGCGGCTCCCTTCGGACGTCGGGCTTTTCCGATGGTCCGGCTCTCCGTCGCCGTGGACCTCGCCCTCTTCATCGGGCTCCTGGTGCTGGTGGCGATCGCGGCCGGAGTGGTCGGGTCGCTCACCGGACTCGGCGGCGGCGTGGTCGTGATCCCGCTCCTCATCGTCCTTTTCGGTGCCTCCATCCCGATCGCGATCGGGACCGGTTTCGTCACGATCCTCGCGACCTCCTCGGCCACGGGGGCTGCCTACGTCCGAGACCGACTGAGCGACCTTCGGATCGGCATGTTCCTCGAGATCGCCACGGTCCCGGGCGCCCTCATCGGCGCAACGGCGACCGTCTTCCTCACTCACGCGAACCTGCAGTCGGAGCTGCTGGTCGCGCTCGGCGTTGCGCTGTTCGCGATCATCCCCGGAAGCCTCGCCCGACGGAACATCGAGCTACCTCCGCCCCTCCCACCGGATGCACGATCTCGCCGAATGGGTCTCTCGGGGGACTACCACGACAACGCCCTCGACCAAGACGTGCACTACGAGGGCGCCCGCACTTCTCCGGCACTCGGGGTGATGTTCGGCGCCGGACTCGTCTCGGGAATGTTTGGGATCGGCGCCGGCGTGTTCAAGGTGCTCGCCCTGGAGCGGTTCCTCAACCTTCCGATGAAGATCTCCACAGCAACGAGCAATTTCATGATCGGGGTCACCGCGGCGGCCGGAGCCGGGGTCATGCTCTCGGCGGGGTACGTCAATCCGATCATCGCAGCTCCCGTCGCGATCGGCACCGCGTTCGGGGCGTATCTGGGGAGCCGGGTACTGCCGGGACTCCGGAACCGGACCATCCGCCTGATGTTCCTGCCCGTGGTCGCCGTACTGGCGATCGAAGTCATCCTGCGGGGGCTCGGTCTACCATGAGCGCGCCGGACCGGTCGGTAGCTCCGAGCAGCCCGACCGTGAAGCCGCTCCCTCCCGAGGCCTACCTCCGGATGACGTTCGTACTTCGGGCCGGACTCGGTCTCTCCCTCGGTATCCTCGGAGCCGGCATTGTCGCCTATCTTCTGCTTCATCCCGGCGCGTCGTCCTCGAGCGTCCTCACCGCAAACCCGATCGCGGGGTACCTCAGCTTCGGAGGGCTCGCTTCCGGCCTCGCCTCGGGTTCGGTCGAGGCGTTCCTCACCCTCGGCCTGGTCGTGCTGGTGGCGACCCCCGTCGTCCGAGTTGTGTCCGGGCTCTACTACTTCCGGCGGGCGGGCGAGCGGACGATGGTCGCGATCACCGGCGTCGTCATCGTCCTGATCTTGGTCGGGGTCCTGGTCATCGGTCCGTACGTCCGTTAGTCAGTGGAGCGGCCGATGTCCTTGGGTTCAGCCCTTGCGGCCGAGCTCTTCGATGGCCTTTCGTACCGCGGCGAGGCCCGCGTCCGCGAGGGCTCGCGCCCGTTCCGGGTCCTTCGACTCGGCGAAGACCCGGAACTGGGGCTCGGTCCCGGAAGGACGAAGGAGGATCCATCCACCGGGCCGGTAGGCCTTCACCCCATCCAGGGTGACGACCTTCTCACTGTCTCGGGAAAAGCTCTCGATGAGGTGTCCCAAGACCCGTTCGCGCAATTCGACCGGGCAGGCGACCTTCTCCTTCACCAAGGTGTACTTCGGGATCTCCTTGAGGAGCGAAGCGAGGTCGGTCTCCTTTCGCGCGAGCAGGTCGAGCACGGAGGCGAGCGTCATCGCCCCGTCGCGGGCCAGGTGGAGCCGGGGAAAGATGAGGCCCCCGTTCTCCTCTCCTCCGAACACCGCACCTCGGCGCTGCATCTCGTGCGTGACCGAGGGAGAACCGATCCGCGTGTAGACGACCGTGCCCCCGAACGGCCGGATGGCATCCTCGACCGATTGGGACGCCGAGACCGGGGTCACGACGATGCTCCCGGGGGCTCGTTCCACCGCATCTTGAGCGAGCAGGGTCAACATCTCCTCTCCCGGGACGTACCGTCCCGATGCCTCGACGAAGACCGCCCGGTCGGCGTCGCCATCATGCGCCACCCCGAGCTCCGCGCCCGCGGACGGCACGGCCCGTTGGAGGTCGGCGAGATTGGCCTGCGTAGGTTCCGACAAGTGGCCTGGGAAGGTCCCGTCGATGTGCGCATTCAACGTCACCAGGCGGCAACCGAGTCGTCGGAGGAGGACGGGGCTCGTCGGCACGGACGCGCCGTTGCCGCAATCGAGGACGACCGAGAACCGGCGCCCGGTGATCCGAGGTACATCGACCTGGGCGAGGATACCATCGAGGTACCGGTGAGCTCCCCCGGAATCGCGTCCCACGTCTCCCACGTGGGCAAAATCGACCGGTGCGGCGCTCCCTTTCTCCACGCCCTCCTCGATGCGTTCTTCGAACTCCCGCGGGACCTCGAGACCGTCCTTCGCGATACACTTGAGACCGTTGAACTCGGGGGGGTTGTGCGAAGCGGTGATGATCACGCCCAGGTCCGCCGCGAGTCGTGGAACGCTGTACTGGACGGCGGGGGTCGGGAGGATCCCGAGCTCGATGACCCGGTGGCCCGCGAGAGCGAACGACGCTCCCGCGATCCGGGCGAACCCCGGACTCGAGGTCCTCCCGTCCCAGCCGATGACGATGCGCGACCCGGCGGGAAGACAGGCACCGATCGAATCCGCCACGCGGGTGACGAGGGCCGCCGTCAGCTTCTCGCCGACCACTTCGCGGATACCGTTCGTACCGAAGAGTCGCACGGATCCGCCTCGGGCGAGGCGCAGGCCGGTCGGCCTATAAGAGCGGCAAGGGTTATTCCGGCGCGTCCCTCCCATTCCCCGTGGCCGAACTGACCTGGCTCGCGGACGAGATGGTGGGCCGGCTCGCCCGCTACCTGCGCTTCGTCGGGTGCGACACGTACTACGCCCGGGGTCTCTCGGACGACGAGATCCTGCAGCAGGCCAAGAACGAGCATCGCGTCATTGTCACCCGGGACCGCCGACTCGCGGCCCGAGCGGAACGGGCGTTGCTGCTGGAGAGCCCTCATCTCGCCGACCAGTGGAGAGCGGTTCGGAGCGCGTTCCCGGAGCTGCCGCTCACGGTGGAATTCGTACGATGCACGGAATGCAATGGATTGCTGGAGAGCGTTCGCGCTCCGCCCGCCGGCCATCGGCCCGATGGGGTGCCCTGGGACCGCGTCGCCGAGGGGCTCGCCCTCTTCCGATGCTCAGTGTGCGGCCACTTCTACTGGGAAGGTTCTCACACCGCGGATATCCGGGCACGGCTCGCCCTTTGGGCCCGAGACGGTGGGCCATGACCACTGGTTACGTGGAGCCTTCTCAGGAAAGCCCGGAGCTCGCGGAAGCCGAGGCTGTTTCGGCGGCCGAAGCGTTGGGAGGCCACGCCGCCCCCGAATCGCCGGTGTTGAGTGGTCTCATCGCCCTGGTCCTCCCCGATGCCGACACGTGGGACCGGCTCGCCGGCCGCCTCGGGCTCGCGCGTCGGTGCCTACTCCCTACCGTGACATCTCCCGACGCGGCGAGCTCGGCGCGGCACGAGGGCGCCCGCGGCGGATCCGCTGTTTTCCGGCGAATCGGAAAGGCGTCGGGCGGGGGCACCGACGACGCGGTCCTCTCCTCCGGCCGTGCGTTCAAGGTGGGGGGAGGAACGATCGACCTCGAGTCCCCTACCCGACGGTTTTGGCTCGCGCGGGATGCGATGGAAGCGGACCATCTCCTCGAGGAGGTCGCTTCGGTCGACCGGGCGACAACAGCCCGTCGGAGGATGCCGCTGCTTCCGTTCCAGCGACCGGTGAGCCTCCCACCGAAACTGGCGCGCGCCGCGGTGAACCTCGCGCAGGTCAAGCCGTCCGATGCCGTGCTCGACCCGTTCCTAGGCACCGGCTCCCTGCTCGCGGAGGCCGGCCTCCTCGGGGGCCGACTGTTCGGGGTGGACCGGGACGCCACGATGGTCCGGGGCGCCCTCCAGAATCTCGCGTACCTCGGCCTCACCGCTGAGAAGGTGATCGTCGGGGATGCGCGCGACGTGGAATTCGGCGACGAGCACCTCCGCTTCTCCGCCATCGTCACCGACCCGCCGTACGGGCGGGCGTCCAGCACCGGCGGAACGGATGCCTCCCAATTGACCGCTGAAGTGGTCGAGCGATGGCGTCACCTACTCCGACCCGCCGGTCGCATTCTCGTGATCGTGCCGGCCGGGGGCCCCGCCCTCGAGATCCCGGGGACGATCCGGTTCCGGATCCCCGTTCGGGTCCACCGCAGCCTTACGCGAGAGTTTCGCCTCTACGAGAACGCCGGCTAGACGAAGGCGACGCTGAGGCCCGTCACGGCGCTGCCTCCGCCCGACGGGGCGCACAGCATGTTCGCCGCGAAGTAGAGTCCGGCGCCGTGGGCCAGCTGGGAGTCGGTCAGAACTACCGAGAAGGAAAGCGTGTGCACGGACGTCGCGTTCACCGTGACGTAATCGGACGGGGAGAGTTCCACGGAGCCTCCGTGAAGCTGGATGACCTGGCCGTGAGGTAGATAGAGGGTCCAGGTCGCGTTCGCAGCCCAGGCCGCGAGCGCGGACCCGGACATTCTCGTCGTCCCATTCCCGCCGGCGGCCGTGGCGTTCACGATGGACGCGGAGAAGACGAACCCGTGCGGGACCGGGTCCTGGTTGTTGACCGTCAGCGTGAAGTTCGTCCCGACCAGCGCGCCGGGAGGAAGCGCGGCGACCGGAGCCGCCCCCGAAGCCTGGAGCGATGCGGCGCCGGCGGGCGACGAGATCGGGATCACAACGAATCCGGTGATCAGGATTGCCGCAACGAATCCTCCGACGATGTACCGACCGGCTCCGATCGGGCTGAGGTCGTTGAGGGGGGGAGGGTGGCGGAGCCCGAGGAACATGATGAGGATAGCGAAGAAGAGCCATCCGACGTAGAACAGGCCGAGGCCGAAGAGCAGGATGACCGCGGCGTAGCTCACGTATCGGGCGCGGTCCCCGAAAAGCGCCCGGAAAACGTGGCCTCCGTCGAGTTGGCCGGCGGGCAGGAGATTGATCGCGGTAACGAGGATCCCGACCCAGCCGGCGAGGGCAAGGGGATGGAGGCTGACCAGGTTCGCCGGAAGGAAGAGCGAGAACACCTCCCAGAAGAGGGGCAACCCCAGGAGGAGGTTCCCGTAATTCTGGCCAAGAACCGTAACCCCGCAGTAGGTCGCCGGAAGCACCGGGGCGTGAGCGGAAAGGTACAGACCCGCAAGTGCGATGGGGATCGACGCGGCGAACCCGGCGAGCGGACCGGCCGCTCCGACATCGAACAGGGCCTTCTTGTCCGGAAACGGCTCCCGGATGCTGACGAACGCCCCGAGCGTGCCGAGAATGAACGGCGGTGGGACGGGGATGAAGTAGGGGAGCGAGGCGTCGAGATGCCGTCGCTTCGCCATGGCGTAATGCGCAAACTCGTGGAGCCCGAGGATGGTCATCACGGGGGCGCCAAAGTAGAGCTCACCGTAGAGAAAATCCTCGAGGGTGAGCGTGAGACCGCCCTTGAACGTGAGCCAGATAAGAGCCCCCGCGAACGCGGTGGTGGCGACCGTTCCGGCGAGCAGCAATAGGTTGATCCAGATCCGGGAACGACCGGTCCGGGGCCGCCGGATCACTTCGACGAAGACTTCCCCGGTGTCGCGCCGCAGGACCGGGATGTACCCCTGGGTCCACAGCGCCTGACGGAGCTGGTCGAAGCGCCCCTCGAGGCTGGCGGGGTCCGCATGGACCGCGAGGATCAGCGACTGAGGCCCGACCCGGGTCTCGTAGACGGGGAAGTAGGTCGCGACGGTGGAGCGGATCCGCTCGAGCTCGGAGCTCGCGGTCGAGGAAGGAAGTGGTCCCGCAGCCGTGGCCACGACCTACTCCCCCGCGGCGGACCCGGCGGCAGACTTGCGAAGCCGCTTGGCTCGCTCCTTGGCCGAGTAGCCGGTCACGGCCTCGAGGAACTGATTGTAGCGGCGGATCGTCTCCCGCGCGACATCCTCGGAGACCTTGGGGTTCATCGTGACCTCCACTTCGAGTTCTCGTCCCGCGGCCGAGGCGGCGAGGCGCGTGAGGGCGCCGTACGTGGAGACCACGACGGTTCCGTCCACCGCCCCCGAGTCAAAGTGCGTCTTCGCGATCTCCGCGAGCGCGGGGGCGGCCAGATTCGGCCGGTGGTCCGCGCGTACGGGGTACTTCTGCACGGCGAACGGTCCGAGACGGGTGCTCGATAAAAGGTCTTAGCGGGAGGCGAGGCGTCCGGGCCTCGGCTCAGACCGTCTCGATCTCAAATAGCACGCGCAAGCCCTGCAGCTGTCGGGTGAGTTCATCCGATAAGTCGAGGATCTGGTCCCGCTTCGCCGAGCCGCTCCAATCGTAGACAAAATCGTAATTCCCGTGCGTCGGGACGAACCCGCAGGAGCGGAGGCGGTCGGCGATGGCGGAGGGCTTCGCGCCCTCGCTGTCGAACGTCACGCGAAGGTACGTCTCCATCGTTCGGGGAAGGCACCGTGGTCCCCAAAGAGCTTGCGCTACGGTCGCGGTCGAAGGAGGGCTCCGAGACCTTGTTCCAGCTGGCGAGGCAGCTGACCCGCGATCCTTCGAGGTCGGAGGCGGACCCGCGGGCTCCGTACCGAGGCGACCCAGCCGGAGGGTCGAACTCGGACCACCTCGACCTTCAGACCGAACGGTGGGCCGGCCCGGTCGGTTCCCCGGGCGCCTCGACCCAGGTTCCTCGCGGCGCCGAAGGCGCCCGGTCCGGTGTTCGCGCGGATCCGCGCCGCAGGAAATGCCCGGCGAACGGCGCGCGTCGAGGCCGCCTCGTCGCGACGGTCCGAAAGCGAGAGCGCAACGTGCAGCGGAGCCCGACGGCGTCCGTCCGGTCCGACCTCCCCCGTCCGGATCCGGCGCGAGCTCACCGGCTCGAGGTCATCCCCGAGGACGAGGGGAACGACGACGAGCGGCACCGACCGTCGCCCGAGACGGCGGCGCTCTCGGTTCACCGCCCGTCCGCCCTTCTGCGTATCGCTCGAGACCACGAGGACCCCCACTTCGGAGTCGATCGAACGCCCGAACGGGTTCTCGAGCGCCGTGACGCGCCAACGTCTCCGGGGGTAGTTCCGACGGAGCCAGCGGACCAATGCCGCCCGGCGGGTCGCATACGGTTGGATGCGGGTCGCGCTTGGCTTCGGATGCTCAGCCACAAACTGGTCAGTGGTTACGCCCACCGCCACCTCATGGCCGGCGCGGAACGCCGAAGCGAGGAGGGCGTGGTGGCCAACGTGCAGGTGGTCGAACGTCCCGCCGAGTACCGCGAGTCGGGGGCGTCGCACCGGCTCACGCTCCCTATCGGACGAAGCTCGTCAGGAAGACGATGAGAAGGATCGCGACCGCCGCGTAGAGGAGGTACTGGTAGTTCCGGCGGGAGGCCACTTGAGCGGCCCGTCGTTCGCGACAGACCTTGCTGCACGTTTCCTCGCCGACCGAGCAGACCTTGCCGCAGACCTTGCAGTGGCGATGGTCGCCTTCCGCGGGCACAGTGACGGGAGCACCCGGCGCTCAGCCTTAGCGTTGACCGATGGCCGGGGCGTTCATGCGCGTCGCGGCCGGCGGCGCGCGTCGCGAGGTTCCACGTCGACCGCGGCCGGGGGGTGGGGGTCGAGCGGGTTCGGCGGGTCCGAAATGTAGCTAGGATAGCCCGTCGTCTCTCGCAGATTCTCATCGAGGAGCTCGTCCAGAGTCGCGTCGTCGGCCTCCTTCGCGGTCCGCCGAGCCGGCCTCGCGCCGGCGGGCGCGTCGCCGCGAACCAGCCCTTCGCTCGCGGACTGGAGCTGCTTCAAGAGATTGAGCCAGATCCGGCCCTGGCTCGCGAGCGTGGTCTCGAGGCGGTCGCGCAGGTCGGCGGTCTGCTCGAGAAGCTGTCCTTCGATCCGCCGGAGCTCGCGGGTCATGTCCCGCCGAAGCTCCTTCACGTGGGCGTCCGTCTCGCTGCCCCCGGTTCCTTCCTTCTCGAGCTCGGAGACGCGCAGCCACGTGCGGCGAATGAGCGGGAGCGCCCGGTCCGCGACCACCTGTACGCGACGGTCGAGGTCGTCGACCTCCTGGCGGAGCGTCTGTTCGATCCGCAAGAGGTCGGTCTCGCGCTGCTGGATCTTCGCTTCGAGGCGCTCGAGTCGCAACACGCCTTCCTCCTGCTGCGAGGTCAATCGCACCTCGGCCTCGCCCACCGCCGCCCGGATCGTCTTCTCGTGGTCCTCGCGGCTCGCCTCGAGGTCGCGCGCGACCCGGTCGCGGATCACCGCATCGAACTTGTTCGAGTCGATCGTCTTCGCGAGCGACTGGTCGACGTCCGTTTTCAACCGGGCGAGGAGCTCGAGGTACTTTTCACGCTCCCGCTCTTGGTTCTCGCGCAACTTCTGCTCGAAATAGGATTGCATGCGGACCTGGAGTCCCGCGAGCGCTTGGGTCTGGGCCTCGCTCCTCTCGGCGATGCGGGCCTCCCCCTCGACCGCTAGGCGCTTCTCCGCCTGGGCCACGCGAGCTTCTTGGGCCGCGACGAGCTTCTCGCGGGCATCGGAGCTTCCGGCAAGGATGCGGGACTCGACGTCCTTCGTCCGCCCGTCGACCAGCAGCCCCACCCGCTGCTCGAGCTCCCGGGTCTCCTTCACCCGCCGCTGGTCGAGCTCGGTCATGCGCTCGCTGAGCAGCTCGCGCACCCGGCCCTCGATCTCCTCGCGGATGGCCGTTCCCTGCTCCTGCGCCTCGCGCAGCTCGAGGTCGATCTGCGCGACCAGCGCGGCCCGCATCTCCTCCTCGTCGTGCGTCGCCTGCGCCTTGAGTTCGTCGACCGACTGGTGGAGCTCCTCGCGGAGCCGGGAGGCCCACATCTCCCCGGCGGAGTGAACGGATTCTTGGACCTTCTCCGAAAGTTCCTGGAATTTCACGTCGGTCGCGGCCCGCAGCTTCTGTTCGGCTTGGGACGCGACGTCCGAAGGGCTCACGATCGGGCGGGCTTCGATCCCCGTGATTCGGGAGGAAAGGTCCGCCTGGGCTGAGAGAATGGCTCGGGCGGCGGTCTCAGAGGCTTCCCTCACCCGCGTCTCGAGGAGGACGGACCACCTCGCGTCCATTTCGCGGGTCGCCGCCGAGATGCGCGCGGAGATCTCCCCCGAGTCGGGAGTCGAAGGCCCGATCTTCGCGAGCTCGGCGAACCGGCGGTCGATCTCGCTCTTCAGGAGCGTCTCGAGCTCCCCGGGGGGAGGCGGGGGCGGGGTCCCGGTGAGAGGTGCTGCCCCGGTTGGCGGGAGGGACCCTGCCGGAAGGGCGGATGGATCGTCGCTCGTCGACATCGGGACCCCCGGTGTTCCCGAAGAGGGGACCGCGATGTCGGCGGGTCGATGAAGCCAGGGCGGGTGTTGTCCGGCCAGCGTACCGGGCGCCGACGAAGACGGTATCGACGGGGGGAGCGACGGGACCGGTTCAGGGGGAAGGAGGACGGTGTCGGACGGGCGTGCCTGGAGGTACTCGTTCGCCCGTTTAGCCGCCTCGCCGGTCATTGGGACGGACCGGCCTTTTGGGCGGGTGAGAAGCAGCGCCGCCGTTTCCATCGCCGTCCCGATGCGCCACATCTCCTTGCGACGGTCTCGACCCCCCTGCCGTTCGGCGTCGTGGAGATGGGCTTGCATCCGAGGACCTTCCACCGTGTCGACCCGGCGCGTCACCTCGCGGATCTTCGAGTCCTGGTGCTCGCGGGTGTATTGGAGGACGAGCGGGAGCGCCTCCCGACCCCGGCTGGGTCGAGTGAGATCGCGCAGCGTGACCGGTGCGGACTCCCAGCTTGCGAGGCGCTTGGCGTGCCGATCTCCCTGCGCTTCGCCGCGGGGAACGCGCATCACGGCCAGCGCGAGCGGGAACTGCTCGGTGAACTCATGCAGGTTCACCTTCGCTTCGGGAAGGAAGTAGGGGAAGACGAGGAACGCTCCGAGCGCGGTGAGCGACGTGGGCATGACCCGGACGAGCTCGAGGACCGCCTGGCACGCACCCTCCCAGGCATCGGAGGCGACGATCACGACCGGTTCGGTGGTTCCGCGATGGAAGAGGAAACCCTCGCCGACGGTTTGGTAGACCATCGCGTCCGGTTCGACCGCCGGCTTCTCACCGTCGGTCCGGCCGCTCATGGTCGCATGGGCGCGCAGGATCGCCGGGCCGAACTCGCCGCTCGCCAGGAGCGGGGCGGTCTCGAACACGAGGGTCTTCATGCCGAGGCGCGGGCGGTCCTCGGTGGAAAGGAACATCCGGCCCACACAGGTGTACCGTCCGTTCGCCGCCGGATAGAGGAAGAGGTTCGGGTAGAACGAGAGAGGTTGGGCGGGGTCCGGGTCCCAGTAGTCGTGCGTGTCGGCGATGTTGATCGTGAGGTTCCCGACGACCCGGATCGATTCGAGGGTCTCGCGCCGGCCGGGGAAATCGTCCGGGATCGTCGTGTACCCCGGGCTCTCGGCTTCGTTGTCGACCTGGCGGCACCAGACGACGGCGACCGGGGAGATCGTCCCCGATGCGAGGCCGTCCGGCATCTCGGTCACTTCTCCTTGGTCGCGCGTCGCTCGAGGATCCGTTCGCAGGCCCGCGCGAGCGGGAGGGTCGTGTTGACCATGACCGGGACTCCCATCGTCACGGCCCCGGTGCTCGGGGCCTCGTCCCCGGACTCTCCGATGAAGAGCGGGTGGCCTTCGCCGGTAGAGACCGCGCTCGAGATCAGGAAGACGTCGGACTTCACCGAGACTCCCCGGCCTTCTTGGGCGACGAGGATCGTCCCCATCCCGGCGCCGTCGCGCCGCAGAAGGAAATCGACCGGGTCGAACGTGCTTCGGAACGTCCGTTCGCGTACGGACTGCTCGACCTCTCCGTAGAACTCCTTCAGCTTGTCGGCTTTGGAGATCGCGATCACGAGCGGAAGGTTCCGCGCGTGCGTGTAGCGGAAGACCCCGCGCGCGAGATTGACCTGCTGGGCCTGGTCCCGCAAGGACGGGAGACCGGGAGAGAGCAGCAGGATGATCGCGTCCGCCCCGCACACGAAGCGCCCGAGCAGCGTGAGCCCGCGCCTCCACAGGTCGCGACGGTCCGCTCGCCAGGAGTCAAAGTGGGGGATGACCCGGCACGTCTTCTCGGCGACCTCACCCTCAGCGGTGTCGAGCCACAGCCGGTCGTAGGTGAAGTAATCCGCGATGATCCCGCCCGCCTCGTCGACGGTCGACAGCTCCATCGGCCGAGAACCGGCGTCCCCCTCGGGGGCCGCGTAGCGGAACCGCATCTTCATTTCGACGAACTGGTTGAACTTGGTCGGAAGCGGGTACTTGGTGAGGATCCCCTGCTCGTCACGACCGGCGCTCAGTTCGACCCAAAGCTTGCGGCGGTCCTCCATCGGGCGGTTGACGTAGTAGCGGGTGGTGGTCTCGAGGCTCCCTTCGGGGTCGGTCGGGTCGGTGGTCTCGTACGTCGTCTCCTCGAGCGCGACGTCGTTCTCGAGGTCCCCGAAGAGCGGGAGGCTGCCGTTGTCCGCGCGCGCCGGAATGTAGAGGATGGGGAGGTTGAGGCCGAAGTGGCCCGAGAGGAACCGGAAGTACGTCGTCTTCCCCGATGCCGGGATCCCGACCACCGCGATCCGGGTCGTATCGATCGACGGCTTGACCACCTTCTTGCCCGTCGACCGCCGACGGGTCGTGACCTTGACCTCGGGCATTTAGCGTCCCCCTACCTCATCTCGGCCAAGCATATTTCAATGAAGTCGAGGGCGCCTTCCACGCTCGCCCCTTCCGCCGAGAGGTCGAGCCGGGCGTCCTGCAGCAATCCGAAGACCTCCTCGACCGCGGCCTCGTGCTTGACCGCCGCGTCCTGAACGTCCCCTTCCCCGGCGAGGCGGGTCAGTTGGTAGGTCCCTCGCAGTTCCATCAGTTTGGAGAAGAGGTCCATCAATCGTTCCCGGGTCTTCGGGTCGCCGTTCGCGAGGCCGTGCTCGGTCTCGTCGATGAACCTCACCAGCGTCTCGGTCTCCTTGTCGTTCTGCATCCGCGCCTGCAACACCGCGAGGCGTCGGAGGATGGAGGCCTGCGTCGTAGGCGGGAGCTTCTCGGCCTCGTTCCAGGCCTGCAACAGCGCCCGCGCGGCTTCCACGACCGCCCGGCGGGCGAACTGGATGCGCGCCTCCCAATACAGGCGGGTCACGGCGGGCAGGAACCCCTCTGTCCGCTGGATCTTCTCGAGAGCGTGGTCGTAGTCCCCTGCCAGGTACGCTTCCACGACCTCTCCGAGCGGTCCATACCGCTCCCGGAGGTAAGCGGGCGGCCCCCCCGGGGCGCTCGCGAGGAAGTCGACCTCGATGTCCGGCACTTCGGAGTAGTTGGTGGAGGCCGCCGCTTTGCCCGCGGCCTGAGCGTTCTTGATCCGGGAGACGGTCGCATGCTGCTGTGGCTCCTTGAGGGCCCGGGCCGCGTTCGCGGCGTGACGGGCGAGCTCTTCCGGATGCAACTCCTCGATCGGTCGGTCGTCGTCGTACCCGACATCGAGGAAGGCGTTGACCATCTGCGCAAAGAGCTGAGAGCCGGTGTTGACCGTCTGGAAACTGAACGCCGCCGGGAGGCCGAGCTCCTGCGCCCGATGGCTCAGATGATCGACGACCTGGTTCATGCGGCCGGCGTCGACCCCTTTGTCGCGTTCGTCGCCGCTCCCGATGCCGATGATCCTCAGGGTGAGGCGGGAGGAGGCGGGCAGGATGTACGGGACGAGGTCGACCTTCCCCGCCGCGACCTTTGCCTTCGGGTCGGTCTGCACGTCAAAGCGGGTCGAGGCATTGTCCCAGCCGTCCGTGACCAGGACGAGGTTCCCCTGGACCCCGCTCGTACCCATGCGCAGGAGGTCCGCCCCTACGCCGAGGGCGTCCCAGATCGCGGAGCGTCCGCTCGGGGTAAGGAGCGAAATGAGGTTCTCGATGTACGGAAGGTTCTCCCGGTGGATCTCCCCCAGCGGGACGGGAACGCGGACGGCCTCGGTGAATGTCACGAGGCCGAACAACGTCCCGGTGGCCGCGGCATCCTGCAGGATCCGGAACACGGCAGTTCGGGCGACCTCGATCTTCTGACGCTCGGGACCTCCTCCTTGCGGGTCGGGCAGCGGGGCGAGCATGCTCTTCGATAGGTCGAGCAGGAGAACGTTGCGCTCCCGGTGCGGCGGGGCGGGTGGAGATTCAGCTTCTGCCTGCATTGCGTGCGATGCCTCTGGGCGAAAGGAGGGTCCTCAGTTCCCGATCTGGAAGCCCCCCCGGGCGGCTCCACGCTGAGGCACGCGACGAAATACCTCGGACAGGGTATTTGTGCTTACCGCCGCTCTGACCATTCCGTCCTCGGCGGCCGGAAGGCGGGCGCCGGTCTCCGGATAGGGTTATAACCGCCACCCGGGTCGGCGCGCCCGCATGGGCAATATCCGCCAGACCTACATCAAACGGGTCGCGATCGAACTGATCCGCCACTACCCGGATGATTTCACCGGAGACTTCGCCCAGAACAAGCAGAAGGTCCTCGAGCTCACCGACCTCGGCGTGAACGTGGACGGTAAGTACCAGGTCACCCACAAGAAGCTCGCCAACCGCATCGCGGGATACGCGACCCGGTACGTGAAGCGAAAGCGCGGCACGTAGCACGGTGTGCCGGCCCGAGCGATGCTCGGGCTTAGTCGAATATTCCGAGCCCTTCCTGCAGGTGGACCACTTCAACGGGCGTCGTGGGCCGTCCGACGATGAAGCCCCGCGAATTCGCGACGAGACACGCTCCGACCACCGGCACCCCAAAGTTGGCGCTCGAGCGGTGCACGGGGACCTTGAGGAGCTCGCCGACGAGCGCGGCCTCTTTCTCGGTAGCGCGCGGGTGGATGACCACCCCGCGATTCGTGGCGACCCCTGCCATCCCCACCGTGCCGAGGCCCGCAAGGGTCCCCCGCTCGGCCCGGACCCCGAGCGCCCGGCCGATCGCGGCGACCGCGGTGTCGGAGAACTCCGGATGGACGAGCGCGCCGGAATCGTTGGCGAGGATGTTGTTGCCCATCGCGTTCTGCCGGTGCGTCACCGCCGTTAGCGGGGCGATCTCCTCGAGGATGGTCCGCTCCTGCGGCGACGCCTCGCCCCCGATGATGATCCCCTTCGAGTTCGCCGCGACGAGAGCGCCCACCACTTCGCAGTCCATCACCGTCGTGCGGACGACCCGGACCTCGAGGAGCCGCGCGATGTCTCGCTCCACGGCGGCCGGGGTATCGTCCGGCACGATCGCGAACCGGTCGCCGGCCCGAACGTACACCCCGAGGTAGGGGCTGCCGCCAAAGAGAGTTCGTCCGACCGGCAAACCCGAAGCTCCCCGAAGCCGAGACTACTCGGTCTCGAGAAGGTCGACCTCGATGAGGCCGTCTTCGAAGCGGATCGCCTTCACGCGCACCCGGCTCGGGATGTGCTGGATCCCGCGTTCCCAGATGTGTTCGTTGAGCCGGGGGTCGATCCACACGTCCTCCGGCTTGCCCTTCATGTGACGAACGACGAACCGGCGCACCGTCTCGAGCGCGTGACCGGCCCGGCGACGACGCGACGGCTGATGCATGCTCGCGCGCAGCGGTATGACGTACTCTCGTTCGAGTTCCTCGGCGCGCCGAGTGGGGGTCTTCTTGGGAGCCATGAATGCCTTCCTTCGTTACTTGTGGAGATGGCCCCGCTTCCAGGTGTGCCGCTTCGGGTGTCGAGTGACCCTTCGGCTGGTGCGCTGCATGACCCAGGCCGGTACGCGGCGGTTCCCCTTCACGACGCGGAACAACCGGACCTTGCGTGCGAGGCTCTTCCTACGATTCGCCATGCTCCGCTCCCGTTAGCGCCTCGTGATCTTGATCTCGCGTCGCTCGGGCGCGATCCTCTCGAGCAACGCCCGCAGCGTGGTGTCGTCGACCGCCCGCTGGATCCGTCCGCTCGCGGCGAGCGCGATGAGCTGCTGTTCGACCGAGTTCGCCACGTCCGGCTTCGCGAGGCGGATCCGGGCGAGTCGTTCGCGCGCTTCGGGCGTGAGGATGCGCCGCAGGATCTCGGTCCGTTCCTGCTCGCGTCGCGACATCTCGGCCTCCTGGGCCGCATAGGCCTGCGAGTTCGCCGACTCGGAGGTCTGCAGGTTCTGGATCTGCTGAACGCGTCGGCGTCGCAGCTCCTCGAGTTCGGAATCCTCTCCGTACGCCATCTGCCGCTCCAGAGAAGCCACCTACAGGTACTTGGCGAGTTCGGGCCGCTCCGCGGCCATCGCCTTCAGGACGTCTCGCGAGAGGGAGTCGAGAAGCCTCTGCCCCTCGGGGCTCACGCGCCGTCCCTTGGTCTTGTACGGCTGAACGAGGCCGGATTTTTCCAACTGGTGAACGATCTCCCGAAGAACCGACCGCGATCCCGTGCGAGCGTGGTACGGGGCGCTACCCCGGTCGCGTTTCCCGCCGTACTCCGCGCTCAGGCGCTCGATGCCGATGTACCCCTTCAGGTAGATCTTCCTCAGGACCGAGGCACTTCGAAGATACCACCAGTCCACTTGCGTCGGAGCCCGTTGTTTGTGCACTCCCGTCTTCGCGAACATCGCCCACGGTGGGGGGGCGACGGCATTCCGAGTACGAAGCTCGGTCGCGAGCTTGGGGAGAAGGGCCGACGGCGGTACGTCGTTCGGGTGGGTCATAAGGTGGCGCGGCCACCGTGCCGGTGTATTTAAAGTGAGAGGGATTTCCTCTCCGTCCCTCGGCAGGCCGGCCGGTACCGGGGCGACGAGGAGTTGGGTCGAGTCCCGAGCCGGGCGAAAACGCGCGACATGGTCGCGGTGGAGTTAACTAACCGCGACTGCGTACGAACGTCCACCCGGTTCGGTCCGGGCCGATGATGACGACGGCAGCGCTTCTATTGAGTGCCGGAGAATCGAGCCGGTTCGGGGGGTACCCGAAGGCCCTCATGTCCCTCGGCGGGACCACGGCCGTCCGTCGGCTCGCCGAGATCTGTCTCTCCCGGGGACTCGACCCGGTCACCGTCGTGGTCGGACCTCACCGGGGTCCGGTCGCCCATGAACTTCGGGGGACGCCGGTGACGATCGTCGACGCGGAGCTCTGGTACGAGGGCCGCACCGCGTCTGTCCACGCCGGGCTGGAAGCCATCCCCGAGGACCGCGACGTGCTCTTCTGGCCGGTCGACCACCCCTTCGTCGCGCCGGACACCGTTGACGTCCTCCTGCGGGCACGGGACGAGGACGCCCTCGCGGTTTGGTTCATCCCCACCTTCGAGGGCCGAGGGGGTCATCCGGTCCTGTGGCGCTCCCACATCCGCTCCGACCTGCTCGACCTCCGCGGGGACGCCCCCATCCGTTCGCTCCTCCCCGAGTTCGGAGTCCAGGTCCGAAGGGTGGCGGTCCACGATCCGGGCGTCGTCGCGAACGTTGACACGCCCGAGGAGTACCGGACGGCCCTCGAGGAATGGCAGTCGCGGAGAGGAGACTGATGGACCGACGACTCACCCGCGAGGCCCTGCGACTCCTCGAAAGTCACCAGTCGTTCGTTCGAGCCACGGTGGTGAAGACCGTGGGGTCCGTCCCGGGAAAGCTCGGCGCCACGATGATCGTCCGGTCCGACGGGTCCACCGTAGGGACCGTCGGCGGGGCCCAGCTGGAAGAGGAGGTGAAAGCGCTCGCTCGAAGCGCTTTCGAGAGTGGCCAAGGCGACCTCCACCACTTCGACCTCCAGGCGTGGAAGCCGGGCGGCCTCTCGAGCCTGTGCGGCGGCTCCGTCGAGATCGCGGTCGAATACGTCACGGCGCACCCGAACCTGTTGCTTTGGGGGGGCGGCCATGTCGCGCAGGCTCTCGCCACCCTATTGCCGACCTTGGAGTACGATTACAGCGTCGCCGACGACCGACCCGAGTGGGTGGGCGTCGATCGGTTCCCGACCGCGGAGCGGCGGGAAGTCGTGGGGCCCGAGGAGCTGTTCAACGTCTTCGATGCCGCGACGTTCACGCACCTGTATCTGCTCGGGTACGACGCAAAGAAGGACCTCGAAGTGCTCGCCCGCGCGCTCGAACGGTTCCCGAACGCGATCGGACTGATCGCGAGCGCTGCCAAGCGGGAACACATGTTCTCCAACCTCCGGGAGCGGGGGGTCTCCCGCGAGTTGCTCGCTCGAGTGAAGTCCCCCGTGGGGCTCCCGCTGGGCGCCGAGTCGCCGGCCGAGATCGCGGTCAGCATCGTCGCCGAGATCGTGAGAGAAATGCACCCCTCGACCTTAGGTACTCCCACGCGTGATGCCCCGGCGGTGTTCCGGAACGACGATGTCGTCCCCCGACCCCCTTAGATTCCGCCTCAACGGGCATCCGCTCGAGGTCGGCTGCGAGTCTCCCCGGATCCTTCTCGACCTTCTGCGCGACGACCTGGGTCTTACCGGCACGAAGCGGGGGTGCGACCTCGGAACCTGCGGATGTTGCACGGTCCTGGTCGATGGCCGGCCGACGCTCAGTTGTCTCACGCTGGCCCGACTCGCCGAGGGCCACGACGTAACGACCATCGAAGGGGTCACCCCACCGAACGGCCTCTCTCCCATACAGCGCGCATTCGTGGAGCTGGGCGCGACCCAGTGCGGGTTCTGCACTCCCGGATTCATTGTGACGGCGACCGCGCTGCTCCGGGATTCTCCTCATCCCGGTCGGGAGGAGATCGAACGCGCGATCTCCGGTAACCTGTGCCGGTGCACCGGCTACCGGAAGATCGTCGAGGCGATCGAAGCGGCCGGCAGGGAGACACTCTAGTGGCGACCCCATCGCCGCCGAAGTATCGGCTGCTGGGCAGACGGATCCCGTACATCGAGGGACCGCTCAAGGTCACGGGACGGGCGGAGTACACGGACGATATCCAGCGACCCGGGATGCTCGTCGGCCGGCTGCTACGCAGTCCGTGGCCGCACGCGAGGCTCCGATCGATCGACGTGAGCGCGGCCCGGGCGCTACCGGGGGTATACGCGGTACTCACGGGGGAGAGGTACCCGACCCCTTTCGGCGTTCTGCCGATCACCCACGACGAGACCGCGATCGCCGTCGACAAATCGCGCTACATCGGCGACATCATCGCCGCCGTCGCCGCGACCGATGAGCGAACGGCGGAACAGGCGATCTCGCTGATCCGCGTCGACGCGGAGCCGCTCCCGGAGTACTCCGACCCGCGCATGGGGACCTCCAAGGTCGGGGAGCCGATCCACGCCCGCGGCCTCCTGGGAACCAACATCCAGAAGGAGGTCGTCCAGCACTTCGGCAACGTCGATGCCGCGTTCGCGCACGCCGCCCACACGGTCCGCGTGCGGGGCAATTTCGCCGGCGTGACCCACGCGTTCACGGAGCCGCTGGCCACGATCGCCGAAGCGACGCCGGATGGACGTCTCACCGTCTGGAGCGCGACCCAGGTCCCGCACTACCTTCACCGGTCGTTGTCGGAGGTCCTCGGGATCCCGATGCATCGGATCCGGGTCATCAAGCCCGAGGTCGGCGGCGGTTTCGGAGGGAAGTCAGACCCGCTGCCGCACGAGATCGTTTGCGCGGCCCTCTCGCTAGAGACCGGCCGTCCCGTGAAGATCCTCATCGACCGCGAGGACGTCTTCTACACGAACCACGGGCGCCACCCGACCCAGAACGATGTGCGGGTCGCGACGGACTCCGAGGGGAACATCCTCGCCTACGACATCGACGCGCTGATCGACGGGGGAGCGTGGAGCTCGTTCGGCACCGTCACGACCTACTACAACGGTGTCCTCGCGATGGGGCCGTACCGCGTTCCGAACTTCCGCTACCGGGGTCGACGGGTCTACACCACGAAGCCCCCGTCCGGGGCGATGCGGGCCCATGGCGGTACGAACATCCGATATTCCGTCGAGCTCGCGCTCGATATGATCGCCGAGGCGGCGGGGATCGACCCGTTCGACCTTCGGACCCGCAACGCGCTCCCCCCCAACTCGACGACGGTGAACGAGTTCCGGATCACTTCGACCTCGTTCCTGAAGTGCCTCGCGGCGGCGCGGGAGAAGAGCGGCTGGGACGCGAAGTTCCGAAAGCTCCCGTACGGCCGCGGGGTCGGGCTCGGGTGTGGATTCTACATCTCCGGCTCGAACAGCCCGATTCACTTCACGCCCAAGATGCCGCAATCGACCGTCCACCTGAAGGTCGACATGGACGGCGGGATCGCCGTCCACTCCATGCAGGCGGACATCGGCCAGGGCTCGAACACGTTGCTCGCGATGATCGTCGCGGAGGTGCTCGGCGTCGACCTCGAGCGGGTCCATGTGCAGCGCGTGGATTCGGACGTGAGCCCGATCGACCTCGGGTCGTACTCGAGCCGCGTGACGTTCATGATGGGGAACGCCGCGCGCGCCGCCGCCGAACAGCTGCGCTCGAAGCTGGTCGCCGCCGCCGCCCGGCAGCTCGGCCGAACCCCGGACGCGCTCGAGGTCGTCCACGAGCGCATCCAGGAAAAGGGGCATCCGGACGTGGGCGTCAGTTTCCTCGCGGCCCTCCACGGGGCGATGGAGACCGAGGGGGCCCTCACGGCGAGCGGGTCGTACAACACCTCCCCCGTCGGGGGGAGTTTCAAGGGGGCCCGGGCCGGCACCGCACCGGCCTACTCGTTCGCGGCGTACGTCGCCGAAACCGAGGTCGACGTGGAGACCGGCGAATACCACGTTTCGAAGATCTGGGCGGCCTTCGACTGTGGCCGCGCCCTGAACCGCCTCGCGGTCGAGGGCCAGATCGAGGGGTCGATCCACATGGGTCTCGGGCAGGTCATGGGAGAATCGATGAACTACCGCGGGTCCCGGTTGTTCAACCCGTCACTCCTCGAGTACAAGATCCCGATGCCCCAGCAAATGCCCGACGTGGAGATCCTTCTCGTGGGCGACGACGACCCGGAAGGACCGTTCGGCGCGAAGGAGGCCGGTGAAGGTCCGCTGATCGCCACGCTGCCGTCCATCGGGAACTCGCTCTACGATGCGGTGGGGGTCCGGTTCACGGACCTGCCCATCACTCCGGACAAGGTGCTCAAGGGGATCGACCAGCGTCGCCGCGAAGGACGCGCCTGGAAGGGGAACTGAGTCGATGCACCTCGACCCGTTCGAGCTGCACCGGCCGACGAGCGTGGAGGAGACGATGCGTCTCGCGCGCGAATGGGCCGGGAAGTTCGACTACCTGGCCGGAGGGACGGACCTGTTGCCGAACTACAAGATGCACATCAACCTCAAACCGCACGTCATCGCGCTGGACGCGGTGGGAGAGCTCGCCGGCCATTCCCTGGGACGCGTCGGCGCGATGGAACGGCTCGGCGAGCTCGAACGCGACCCGGAGTTCCTGGCCGCGTACCCGTCGGTCGCGGACGCCGTCCGAGAGGTCGCGACGCCGCTCGTTCGCTCAAGCGGGACGGTGGGCGGCAACCTGCTGGTCGAGACCCGCTGCTTCTTCTTCAATCAAAGCTACTTCTGGCGCGCGAGCCTCGGCTTCTGCCTCAAGGCCGACGGGGATCGCTGCCACGTCGTTCCGCAGAAGGAGCGCTGCTACGCGACGTTCTCCGGGGACCTCGCCCCGGCGTTCCTCGTCCTGGATGCGGAGGTCGAGGTGGCCGGGCCGAACGGTCGACGGCGTATGCCGCTCGCCGACCTCTACGATGAGAAGGGGGACGGGATCCGGCGACTCAAGATCCAAGCCGGCGAGCTCCTGGTCGCCCTCCACCTGCCTCCCAAGAGCCGAACGCTGCGCGGCCGGTACCGCAAGCTGCGGGTGCGGCCGTCGTACGACTTCCCCGAGCTCGGAGTCGCGGTGGCGGGGTCGTGGGACGATGAACGGGTCCGGTCGCTCTCGATCGCGATGGGCGGGGTCGACCCGTATCCGAGGCGCTTCGACGAGCTCACCGACCCCCTGGTCGGGCAGACCCTCACGGAGGAGCGGATTCGGGACCTGGCCGATGCGGTCACCCGCGCGGTTCGTCCAGTGCACAACACGTTCCTGCTCCCCGACTACCGACGCCGAATGGTCTCGGTGTACGTCCGCCGTGCGATCGCGGAGGCGAAGGGAGCCGGTGCGACATGAGCGGGCCGGCGGAGTTCGCCCTTCTCCCGCTGAACGAGCTCCGGGCCCACGAGCGGATCGACGAATCGAACATCGCCGACCTCGTCGCCCTGCTGCGACGCACCCAGCTTCTCTCGGACCCGATCTGGGTCTCGCGGGGCACGTCGGTGATCCTGAACGGCCACCACCGGGTCGAAGCCCTTCGCCGGCTCGGCGCCGAGAGGGTCCCTGCGTGGGTCCTCGACTATGAGAGCGACCTCATCCACCTCGAGCGCTGGCACCCGGGCCCCCCCATCAGCAAGGGCGAGGTGGTCCGCCGCGCGCAGGAAGGCCGACTGTTCCCCCCGAAGACGACCCGCCACCGGCTCCTCCTCGACCTTCCGGCTCGCCCGACCCCACTCTCCGCGCTCCTGCCGCGGGTCGCGGCGCAAGCATCTCACTCGCGGGCGTCCGACCGGTCGTGAGTCCCGGGCGCTCTCGTGCGCTCGGCCGGGAACGGTAGCGGCAGCTGACCTTCCGCAAACCGCCGCAGCGTCGCCGCCAACAGGGCCACCTCGAGCGGGTGGAGTCGCGCCCGAAGGGACTCCGGGGTGTCTTCGGGGAGGATCGGAAGCCGCTCCTGGGCGATGGTCGGGCCGGCGTCGACGTCCGAGGTGACGAGGTGCACGGTCGCGCCGGTCTCCTTCTCGCCGGATTCTAGGACCGCGCGATGCACCTTCGGGCCGTACATCCCCGGTCCGCCGAACCGCGGCAGGAGGGACGGGTGTAGGTTCACCGCTCGGCCGCGCCAGCGCTCGACCCACCGTGGGGGAAGGATCGAGAGGAACCCGGCGAGGACCACCAGCTCGACCCCCTTCTCCTCGAGCTCGTGCGTGAGCCGGTCCGACCAATCGTTCGGGTCGACCCCGCGCGACGGGAGCACGATCGTCGGGATCCCCCGCAGGCGGGCCCGCTCGATCGCGGGGATGTGCGGCCGGTCCGAGACGACGAGCGCGATGCGGACCGGGAGGTGCCCGCCCGCGGCGAGCTCCGCAAGGCCCTCGAGCGTCGTCCCTTCGCCGGAAACGAGGACCGCGATCGAGAGCGTCCGCGCCACGCTCCGAAGAGCGGACCGGATTAGAAGAGGGTAGCGGAGGTGAATCGGAACGAGCGGGTCGCGATCGACGGTGCCGTCACGGCGCCTCCGCCATCGGAGTATGCGCGGCGTTCCTTGCCGAGGAGGGTGATGCCGGCGATGGCGTCGAGGACGCTCTCGGTGAACCGCAGGTTCCGGGCGGGGCCGGCCACCTCTCCGTTCTCGATCACATACGTCCCGTCGCGGGTCATCCCCGTGATGACGCCGCGTCCGGGGTCGACGACGCGAACGTAATGGAATCGCGTCACGAGCAGTCCCTTGCCCGTCGCGCGGACCAGCTCCTCTTCGCTCGCGTCCCCCTTCGCGAGCAGGAGATTCGAGGGAATCGGTCCGTAATCGCCCCACGGCGCCTCGGGCGGCTGCGCGTGCCCGGTGAGTGGCCGCCCGAGCCGACCCGCGCTCAGCAGGTCCGTGACCACGCCGCGCGCGACCCCCTTCTCGATGAGGGGCGTGGCCGCGGTCCAGGTCCCCTCGTAGTCGATCGCCATCGGGATCGAGTCTCGGGAGCGCGGGTCGTCGGTCAATGTCACCGTAGGCGGAGCGACCTTCTTTCCGCGCCGTCGGGCGAGACAGCTCCACCCCTCGACTTCGCCGTTCGCCGCGAATCCGAGGTGGGAGAGGAAGCGGAGAAGGTCGGCGACCGCAGGGCCCCGGAGCACGACCGGGTACGCTCCCGGCGGCACCGCCACCGGCGTGGACCGGGGCATCCTCTCGGCCGCCTCGCGACCGAGACGAGCCGGTCCCAACCGGCTCGCGTCCCAATGCGCCCCCTCCGACCATCCAGAGACCGGGGGGTCGAGGTCCGGCCGCTGGACGAGGACGCTCGCGTGGGCGACCGACCGGGCCGCGGTCCGGTCGAGGCCCTCGGAGTTCGCCACCCGCAGCTCTTCCGTCCCGACGCTCACGACGCCGGCGACCCTCCCTCCGGGGGCGTCGGACTGGGCGGACGCGAGGACCTCCTCGGCGATCCGCGTGGCCGCCTCGGGGGACATCTGCGCGGTCGCGCGGGAGAACGCGAGCCTTCCGGGTCCGCGTCCCGTCGGCGACTTGAACCCCGGGAACTTCCGCTCCACCGGCGCGATGCGCGCTAGGGCCTGAGCCGTGGTCCCGAGCGAGCGGAGGCCGACGTCGGTGGCGTCCGAACCGGTGGCGGTCGCGAGACGGTGGGCGTCCTCGACGCGGAACGAGACGTGAGTCGAGCGCTCGAGGTGCGGTTGATGGATCCGCCCGTTCGCGAACCGGATAGTGGTCGAAGAACTTCGGACGATGCGTACATCGCCCGACGTCCCATCGGGCAGGCCGCGAAGGGCGGCGGCCAGGTCCGGCTCGGACGGTCGCGCCGCCCGACGCGCAGGCATCAGCCGCCCCGCACGGCCACGTTTCGAAATCGGGCGACCGGGGCCCCGTGGCTGACCCGGGCCCCCTGGATCGGTTGACCCTTGCCGCAGTTCGGGAGTCCCCAGAGATGGCGCGTGCTGCGGTCCCCGACCGCATCCATCGACCCCCAGAACGCCGGGGTCATTCCCGAATAGATCGGATTCCGGAGGAGCTCGCCCAGTTCTCCGCGGACGATGCGGCGACCGAACTCGGTGCCGAACTGGAAGTTGAGGCGACGGTCGTCGATCGACCAGGAGCGGTTCGAGTCGAGATAAACCCCTTCGTTCACCCCTTCGAGAAGCTCGTCCAAGGAGCGGTCGCCCGGCTCGAGGTTGACGTTGGTCATCCGGACGAGCGGAGCCCGGTCGCCACCGGAAGCCCGCGCTGTTCCCCCCGAGTGACGCAATCCGAGCTGCGCGGCCGATTCCCGGGAGGACAGGGTACCGACCAGGACCCCCCGATGCACGATCGGTGTCCGTTGGGCGGGCACTCCCTCATCGTCCCACCCGAAGGTGCCGAGCCCTCCCGGCTCGGTCGCGTCGGCGACGACGTTCATCACGTCGCTGCCGTAGCGCAGATTGCCGATCTTCTCGGGGGAGACCCAGCTCGTGCCGGCGAATCCGGCCTCCGAGCCGTAGATGCGGTCGAGCTCGACGGCGTGGCCGACGCTCTCGTGCACCTGCAGCCCGAGCTGGCCGGAGCCGAGGACCAGGGTGGTCGGTCCGGTCGGACAGGCGGGTGCGTCCAGCAGCGCCACGGCTTCCCGACCGATCTCCGGGGCTCGGGCGTCGAGGTCGAGCCCCTTCACGAACTCGAACCCCGCTTGCGAGAAGTCGCCCCCATGAGAGGCCGGGGAACATCGGCGCTGGACGTTCGAGCCGCGGACCGCGGTCACCGTGAGCCCGGCGCCGACGTGAACGATGCGAGAAGTGTAGGAGGCGCCGTCGGAGGAGCCGTACCACTTGTTCTCCTCCCAGGCCTGGAACGAGGCGATCCCGCTGCGCACCTCGCGCGCGACATGGAGCCCCTTTTCGGCCGAGGCGAGGAGTTCGACGATCGAATCGAACGGGGTGGAGAACGGGTCCTGACGCAGGGGGGTCTCGTACCGACCGCCCGTTGGCGCCGGGTCGTCGGTGACCCGGAGCCGCTCCCGGGCGTTCCGCCCGGCCGCCCGAGCGAGTCGGATCGCCAGCCGGGCCACCTCTCGTACGGACGTCGGGCGAAGGTCGCTCGTGGTCGCGAACCCCCACGCGCGGTCGGTCCGAACGCGGACCCCGAGCGCTTGAGCGCGAGAGTCGGTGAGGGCGCTCGCCGCACCGTTGCGCACGGCCAGGGAAACGAACCGCTCGGGCGCCACCACTCGCACGTCGGAGTGGAGAACTCCGGGGGCATCGACGACGGCGAGTGCGGTGCGGATCAGGTCTTCCAAGGAAGCTCGCGACCCCGGCGCGCCAGCGGAGGCGAGGATTTACCCCTGTGGGTGGGCCGCTCCCCGAGCGCCGGTCGACCGGCGCTCGGTTAGAGCATGACGCGCAGGTTGAGCTTCTCGGTGAGCTCTTTGTAGCGATTGCGGATCGTGACCTCGGTCACGCCGGCGACCTCGGCGACTTCGCGTTGGGTGCGCCGTTCGCCGCACTGGACGCTCGCGATGTAGATCGCGGCGGCCGCCACGCCCGTCGGGCCCCGACCGCTGGTCAGCTCTCGTTCGGTCGCTTCCTTCAGGATCTCGTTCGCCCGCGTCTGGATCTCGCCCTTGAGCTTGAGCTCCGAGCAGAACCGCTGGATGTAATCCTGCGGCCGGGTCGGCATCAACTTGAGGTGAAGCTCCCGCGTCATGAACCGGTAGGTTCGTCCGATCTCTTTGCGACCGATCCGCGACTTCGAGGCGATCTCGTCCAGCGTGCGGGGGACGTTGCATTGGCGGCAGCTTCCGTAGAGCGACGCCGCGACCACGCCCTCGATCGAGCGACCCCGGATGAGGTTGCGGTTGACGGCCTTACGGTAGATCATCGCGGCGGTCTCCCGCACGTTCCGAGGGAGCGCCATCCCCGAAGCGATGCGGTCGAGTTCCGCGAGCGCGAACGCAAGATTGCGCTCGGTGGCGTTCGACACCCGGATCCGCCGCTGCCACTTTCGAAGACGATAGAGCTGAGCGCGATTGCGCGTGGGGATCGACTTTCCGTACGGGTCGCGGTTCTTCCAGCCGATCTCGGTCGAGAGACCCTTGTCGTGGATCGTGAGAGTAGTGGGAGCGCCCGTGCGCGCGCGCTTCTCCCCCTGCTCGGCGTCGAACGCGCGCCAGTCCGGTCCCTGGTCGATCATCGACTCCTCCAGGACGAGGCCGCATTCGTCGCAGACCAGCTCTCCGCGCTCGTAGTCGCGCGTGAGATGGGTCGACCCGCAGCTCGTGCAGCGCGTGGGGACGACGATGTCCTCGGGTCGGTCCGCGGGTTTCTCCGCGTTCGGCGCCGCTTCTCCGTTCTCCATGCGTTCGTTTCTCCTATTCCCGGACGAGGGTCGTTCCGAGGAGGGCCGCCCCTTCCGACGCGCTCGGGGTGCGTCGTGGCTGCACGCTCAGGTAAGGACGCGACACCGGACCGAAGACCCGGATGACCCGCCCTCGGACGTTCCCGCGCGCGTCGCTCACGAGCGTTCCCTCGGGAACGACCTCGGGACCCGAAGCACGCAGCGTCAGATGACCGGCCGGCGTGATCGCCAACACGTTCCCGACGTCGCGACTCCGGACCGGGCCGCTCGCGCGCGACAAGAGGTATAAACCACTTGCGATACGTATATGAAGATTACGCTCGGGGTCGGGTGCGGTTTCTCCCTCGAGCCGCTGACGGCAGGACGCCCGCTTCCCGCTCTTCCTCGGTGAGCCGCTCTTCGGGCGGGATGTACGGGACGTAGAAGGAGGGCCGCGTCGTCCGTAGGTGGGGCTCGGGGTTTTCTTCCTCGGGGAGCGGCTCCGCCTCCTCCTCGGCCGGCTCTGTCTCCTCGTCTTCTTCCGCCTCTTGCGAGACGGGAGCGAGACGGGCGGGCGGTTCGGGGGCGGGGACCTTCTTCTTTTCTTGCGTGATGCGGTCGACCTCGGCCCACAGCTGCTCGATCTCCTCCTCGGGCGTGCCGTACCGACGATCCTCGCTGATGGCCGCGCGCACCTGGGCCATCAACCGGGCCGCGCTCGAAGCGTCGCGGGCCTTCCCCTTGATGCGCTGAAGCCGACGGGCGAGGTTGCGCGCCTCGAGGAGGATTTCCTCCTCCTCCTTCGGGGAGAGCGGTGGGAGCGCCGGTTCCCGGGGGATCCGGGCGACGGCCCGCCGGGTCTCGACCAGCCGCTGGGCGGCCGTCGGCAGATTCTGGTCCTGGATCGCCTGCAGCAACCGCGAGAACGAGCGGGCGGAGTCGCCCACCTCCTCGCCCCGGTTGCGCGCGCGCCGGATGGACGTACCGAGGGCCTGAGCTTCCTGAACGCAGAATTTCGGCACCGCGTCGTTGAGCACCGCGAGGGCCAGCGACGCGCTCGCCGCGGCCTTCTCGAGGGAACCGGAGCTGAGCGGTTCCGCCATCAATCGCTTCCGTGGATTGCCGACGCGATTGTCGAGGATCGCGAGGTCGACGCCGATCGTGCCGGCGACCGCCCGCAGCTCGTCTGCCCGGCGCAGGAGCTCCTTCACCCACGTCCAGTCGGCGCCAGCCCGCGCGAGGAGCGCCTCCGACCGCTTGAGGACGTTGGAGGCGGTGTCGACCTCCCCTTCCTTCGCCGCCTGCTCGAAGGCGTCCCGAACCTGCTCGGTCGGGAACGGGAGGCCCTCCACCTCGAGTGCACGGCCTCGCTGGACGAGCGCGTCGAGCCGGGCGCGCATCGGTGCGATCCCTCGAGGTTCCGGGCCCATCGATTAGCCCTCGACGGGGACGGTCGTGAGCATGCGCATCAGTCGGGACAGGGTGAGGTCGGCTTCCTTGAGCTGGCGCGAGCGCAAGAGGTCGGTCGCCTCTCGGATCTGGACCGCGGCGTCGTGCGCGATGTCGCTGTCGGGCGGCAGGGTCCGTACCCGCGAAGCGAGCGTTCTCGCTTTCTTCAGAAGTCGGGACATCATCTCATCGTCCGTTTCGATCACGGACTCGGGCGGGGGCTCGGTCCTCGCCGGCGAGGCGGCCGCGGCCACCTCGAGCTCGGCGAGCTCGCGGCGCAGGTCTTGCACGCTGCGGACCGCTTCCGAAAGGCGGCCCCGCTTCAGGTGCCGGGAGGCCTCGAGATGGAGCCTCCGTGCCACGGCGCTCGGAACGTGGTCCTCCGGATACTCGTCGATCGTTCGCTCGATACGACCGAGCTCCTCCGTGAGAGCGCTCGGGATCGCTTCGTGGAGCAACATCAGGGTCTGCGCGGCCTCCTGGGCCACGCCGTCGAGCATATCCTCGGTCAGGTTCGGCTCCCGCAGTCGGTCGCGGATCGCCTCGACCTCCCCGGCGATCTCGCCGAGCGGGATCCCGAGCTCGGTCGCCTCGCTGCGCAGGCCTTCGACCTGAGCGAGCAGGCCCTGGAGTCCTCGCCAGTCGGACTCGAACTGCGTCATCCGTCGGTCCGTGTCCACGACCCGCCGGATCGCCTCTTCGCGCTCCCCCGCGTCCAGCGCTTCTCGCGCCGCTCGGACGTCGTCCGAGATCGCGATGCGCGCGCCGGTCCGTTCGAGCGACTCCCTTCGTTCGCCGAGTTCGGTGAGTCGGCGACGGGTGAGCTCGTCGCTCTCCGTCTCCAGACGGGACTGGGCCGAGCGCAACGTGGCGAGCGCCTCCGCCACCCGGCCGTCGGCCTCGCTGAGGGCAGCTTGACACAGTTCGTTCGTGAGGTCCGGGGCGCCCCGCCCGAGTTCGCGGACGAGGTCCATCTTGGAACGCAGGTCGCGACTGATCGCCGCGTTCAGGTCCTCCTCGGGCGTGAGGACGTGCGGCGGCGGAGGGGCACGGGCCGCTGCGGGCGCCGGTGCCGGCGCCGCCACCGAATTGCCGTCGCCTCCATCGTTGGAGCGGAGGCCCTCGATCGCGAGCCCCGTCGGAAATCCGCAGACCGAGCAGTGGACCGCGGTCGACGGAATGGGTTGCTCGCAGATGGGACAACTGGACGGCACGTTTCGTTCCTTTCCGGTGGAGAGACGATGCGGGCGACCTTAATCCCTTCGTGACACCGAGAGCTTCGAGGGGGAACGCCCGCCCGCGGGGACTACCCACCCGAGAACGTCGGGACCACCGTGAGTCGGACCGGTCCATCGATGGGCGTGTCGAGAGGGACCGACGTGTCGTCGATCAGGACGGCACAGCCTTCCGGCGATTCACCCGCGATCCGCACGACCGCTCGCAGGAGGGTTCCGGGGATGACGTCTAACTCGAGATGACGGGACCGCCCTCCGCGCGCGACCTCGACCTCCACTCGGACGGTGGGGGGGGAGGCGCTGAGGGGGAGATTCCCCGTCGTCGGGGTTTGGCCCCGAGCGTCCTTTGAACTCCCGCGATGCAAACGCATCACCAGATCTCGAATCTGGCGCCTTGGCCGAGCTAGGCTACCTCA
>Ga0209415_10002155_pt1 | contig 37198 bp, 40 predicted proteins | sample PeaSoiSIISIP2007_FD_187696 | JGI IMG/M metagenome (GOLD analysis project Ga0209415, IMG submission 187696) | Peat soil microbial communities from Weissenstadt, Germany - SII-SIP-2007 (SPAdes) (version 2) | ecosystem: Environmental > Terrestrial > Soil > Wetlands > Peat | place: Germany... | reverse complement strand
GAGGAGATTGGCCGCGACGATGGCAAATCACCTGGCCCCTCACCCTACCCTCTCCCCGCAAGCGGGGAGAGGGTTCATCCCGCGCTTCCTCGTTCGGTTCAACGTGCAGCGGCCCAACTGTCAACGCATGAGGAAGGTGATCATGCCTGTTGAGACCGCTTTGTCGGGGTATGAACTTCTGCACGATGCGCGCCTCAACAAGGGCACAGCCTTCACCGAGGCCCAGCGCCGCGCGCTTGGGCTCGAAGGCCTGCTGCCTCCGCGCGTGAGCACCCTCGAATTGCAGGTAGCGCGCACGCATGAGGAACTCGCGAACCTCGACAATGATTTGCAAAAATACCTGCTGCTGTCTGATCTCCAGGCGCGTAACGAGACTCTTTTCTACGCGGTTTTGATGTCCGATCCGGCAAAGTTCATTCCGTTGGTCTATACGCCTACGGTCGGCGAAGCATGCCAGAAATTCGATCACATCTTCCGCGCGACGCGCGGCGTTTATCTCCCGATCACTTCGCGCGGCCGCCTCAAGAGCCTGCTGGCCAATTGGCCACAACAGGATGTGCGCTTCATCGTCGTCACCGACGGCGAGCGAATTCTCGGTCTCGGCGACCAGGGTGTCGGTGGCATGGGAATTCCGATCGGCAAACTCGCGCTCTATACCGCCTGCGCGGGCGTGCCGCCGCAATATTCCCTGCCGGTCATGCTGGATGTGGGCACCAACAATCATGAACTACTTGAAGACCCGCTCTACCTCGGCCTGCAACAGAATCGTGTGCGCGGAGAGGAATACAGCGCCTTCATTGACGAATTTGTTGAGGCCGTGCAGGCGCTTTATCCGAAATGCTGCATCCAATGGGAAGATTTTGCGAACATAAACGCTGTGCCCATTTTGGCGCGCTATCGCGACAAAATCTGCACCTATAATGACGACATTCAGGGCACCGCCGGCGTGGCGCTCGCCGGCATCTTTGCGACGTTGCGAATTTCAGGGCAGAAGCTCGCCGATCAACGTTTCCTTTTTCTCGGGGGCGGATCAGCGGCAACCGGCATCGCGGAGCTTATCAGCGAGGCCATGGCGCTTGAGGGATTGAGCATCGACGAGGCACGCGCGCGCAACGCGCTGTTCGACATCAATGGTCTCTTGGTGAAATCGCGCGCCGATCTCGCGGACTTCCAAAGGCCATTTGCGCAAGACCATGCCCCAATCTCGAAATTCGTCGATGCGGTGAAGGCGTTGAAGCCGACCGGCATTATCGGCGTCAGCACCGTGCCGAAGCTGTTCAATCAGCAGGTCATTGAAGCAATGGCGGAGATTAATGATCGCCCGATCATCTTCCCTTATTCGAACCCAACCTCGCGCTCGGAGTGTACGGCGGAGGAGGCCTATCGCTGGTCTCATGGCCGTGCCATCTTCGCGAGCGGAAGCCCCTTCCCGCCTGTCGAGATCGATGGACATAAGTTCGTGCCCGGCCAGGGCAACAACGTCTACATCTTCCCGGCCATGGGCATGGCGGTCTTCGCGACGAAGGCGACGCGCGTGAAGGAAGAGATGTTCATCGTCGCGGCGAAGGCTATCGCCGAGCAGGTCACGGACCAGAACCTCGCCATCGGCCTGATCTATCCGCCACAGGCCAAAATTTTCGAGGCCTCTCTGCATGTCGCCACGCGCGTCGCCGGATATATCTTCGACAAGAATCTTGCTCGGGTGCCGCGGCCTAAAGATATCGGCGCGCATATCCGTGAAACGGCCTATCGACCGACTTACCGCGCCGAGTGATTCGTAAACTACGTCGCGCGACCGATCATTCCGGCGCATCCTCGATCGGATCGTCGCGCTTCACGTCGAAGCCGAACAGGTCGAAGCTCTTCTTCATATGCGGCGGCAGCGGCGCGGTGACGTCGAGCGTGCCGCCGCGCGGATGCGGCAGGATGAGCCGCCGCGCCAGCAGATGCAGCTTGCGTTCGACGCCCTCAGGGATTTGCCGCGCGGGGTCTTGCCGGCTGCGCTCCTTGGCGTTCCCGCCATATTTCGGATCGCCGATGATCGGGTGACCGATCGCCTCGGCATGGGCGCGCAATTGATGCGTGCGTCCGGTGATCGGCTTCATCGAGAGCCAAGCGAGCCGGCCCGGGATCTTGTCGACGACGGCGTAATAAGTGACGGAGTGCTGCGCATTCTCGTCGCCGTGCTTGACGATCTGCATCTTCTCCAAATCGCCGCGCCCGGCTGCGCGATCTCGCGACCGCTCCATGCCTTCGCCCTTGGCGAGGAACAGCGAGATCCGGCCCTGCGCCGGTTTCGGCACGCCCTCGACCAGCGCCCAGTAGATTTTCTGCGCCCGGCGCGAGCGGAAGATCTCGCCGAGCTCGGCGGCGATCCGGCGCGATTTGGCGACCAGCAGAACACCCGCCGTGTCGCGGTCGAGCCGATGCACGAGCACCGGCCTCTCGCCGCGCGCATCGGCGAGCGACGCAAGCATGCCGTCGATATGGCGCGTGGTGCCCGAGCCGCCTTGCACCGCGAGGCCATGGGGCTTGTTGAGGACCATGAGATCCTCATCCTCGTAGAGGATCATGGCGCGCAGCGCGCGGCGATCTTCTTCGGAGACGGCAGGTTTCGGCGCCGGCGGCGCGATCTTCACCGGCGGCACGCGAATCTTCTGCCCGGCCGCAAGCCGTGTGGCGGTCGTCGCACGCGCACCGTCGACGCGCACCTGCCCGGTGCGCACGATCTTGTTCAGATGCGAGAGCGAGAGCGTCGGCAGGCGCCGCTTGAACCAGCGGTCGAGCCGCATGCCGGCCTCGTCTTCGGTCACTGTTAGGGTTTGCACGGTCATGAGGGAGTAAGCCAGATTGTCATTTGCGCGGCGCCGTCATTGCGAGCGAAGCGAAGTGCGCGTTCCTTCTCCCCTTGCGGGAGAAGGTGCCCCGCGAAGCGGGGCGGATGAGGGGTCGCGCGACCCCTCACCCTCTCCCACAAGGTGAGAGGGTTCGCGCACCCACATTCTGGATTGCTTCGTCGCTTCGCTCCTCGCAATGACGTTCGCAGCAAGCAAACGCGCCCTCAAGTCCCCTGCCTCTGCTTCCTGAGCTTCTCCCAATACTCGAGGCGCTTTTTGATCTCGCGCTCGAAGCCGCGATCGACCGGCTCATAGAGAGTATGGCGGCCGAGCTGCTCCGGCCAATAATCCTGGCCCGAGAAGGCATCGGGCGCGTTGTGGTCATAGGCATAGTCGGCGCCGTAGCCTTCGCTCCGCATGAGCTTCGTCGGCGCGTTGAGAATGACCTTCGGCGGCATCAGCGAGCCATGCTCCTTGGCGAGCCGCATCGCCGACCCATAAGCGGTATAGGCGGCGTTGGATTTCGGCGCGGTGGCGACATAGATCAGCGCATTGGCGAGCGCTAGCTCGCCCTCCGGCGAGCCGAGGAAATCGTAAGCATCTTTCGCCGCGTTGGCGACGACGAGCGCCTGCGGATCGGCAAGCCCGATGTCCTCGATCGCCATGCGTACGATCCGCCGCGCGATGAAGAGCGGCGCCTCGCCGGCGTCCAGCATCCGCGCGAGATAATAGAGCGCCGCGTCCGGATCGGAGCCGCGCACGCACTTATGCAGCGCGCTGATCAGGTTGTAATGGCCCTCTTGCGCCTTGTCGTAGATAGGAGCCCGCCGCTGCACGATCTCTGTCAACGCCGCCGTATCGAACTCTTGGCCGGGCGTTGCGGCGCGCCAGACCTCTTCGGCAAGAGTCAGCACGGCGCGGCCATCGCCATCTGCCATGCGCAGCAAGGCCGCGCGGGCCTCGCTGGTCAGCGGCAAGAGCTTGCCCTCGAGCGCCTCGGCGCGCTTCAGCAGCTTTTCGAGCGCCGTCTCATCGAGTGCGCGAAAGACCAGAACGCGCGCCCGCGACAGCAGTGCGGCGTTGAGCTCGAAACTCGGATTTTCCGTCGTCGCGCCGATCAGCGTGATGGTGCCGTCTTCCATGACCGGCAGGAAGCTGTCCTGTTGGGTGCGGTTGAAGCGATGGATCTCGTCGACGAAGAGCAGGGTGCCGTGCCCCGTCGCGCGGCGCTTGCGGGCGTCCTCGAAGACCTTCTTGAGATCGGCGACGCCAGAGAAGATCGCCGAGATCTGGATGAAGGCGAGCTTGGTCTCCCGCGCGATGAGCCTTGCGACGGTGGTCTTGCCGGTCCCCGGCGGGCCCCAGAAGATGAGGCTGCCGAATGAGCCTGCGCGCGCCAGCCGCGTGAGCGCCCCATCGGGGCCGAGAAGATGATCCTGGCCGGCGACTTCGTCGAGCCGCTGCGGCCGCAGCCGGTCGGCAAGCGGATGCGGCGCCTGGTCTTCGAGCCGGGCGGCAGCGAAAAGATCTGACATTGCTTCAATTTGGGCTTGCAAGCCCGGGAAATGAAGGGGCAATCCGGCAATCCCGGTGAATAACCCCGCGCTCCCCTCTTGTCGCGAAATGTAGGACATTTATCAATCGGTTAACGTTTCGGTGAGAATTGAATCCAGGGCGTCGGTCGAACGCGGAGCTTTGCGCATGCATGTCGTCGCACTCGTCAACCAGAAAGGCGGATCCGGCAAGAGCACGCTTACCGCCTGCTTGGCGGTCGCCGCGCGGGAGACCGGCGAGCGCGTTTTCCTCATCGACATGGATCCGCAGAAATCGCTGACCAAATGGGGCTACTGGCGACTCGACAAGGATCTGCCCGTCGAGGCCGTGTCCGCGGCGAAGCTCGAGACCGCGCTTGCGACGCTTGCTCAAGGCAACGTGAGCCTCGTGATCATCGATACGCCGGCGACCAACTCTCCCGCCGCCGACGCGGCGATGCGGTGTGCCGATCTCTGCCTCATCCCGGCCCGGCCGACCATCTTCGACATATGGTCGAGCGAAGCGACGCGCGGCAAGTTGAAAACCTTGCGCAAGGAGTACGCGTTCGTTCTCACTCAATGCCCCGCCCTGCAGGAGAGCCAGCGGGTCAGCGACGGAGCCGCCGCTCTCGAAGCGATGGGCGGACTTTTGCGGCCATTGGTCGGCGCTCGCGTCGACTATCAGGAAGCGGCGCGCAAAGGCCTGGGAGTGACCGAGGTCGATTCCGAAGGCAAGGCCGCCGAGGAAATGCGCCAACTCTGGGCGTCGCTGAAGCGCCGGCTCGCGCGCAGCAAATCGCCGGACAAGGCGAGGCAAGCGGCTTAGCCGCGCGAGCGGATGCATCGGCCCTGCTCAATGAGCCGACATGACCCGCTTCCGCCGGCGCTTCTCGCGGCCACCACCCGCTCGGGCGCGGGAAGGCGCGAATTCATTCGTCGCGACTGTAACTCTACGCTTTACAATGTAACGCGTTCGACAGCCAAGATGCCGTCGATGTTGACCTGGAGGACTACCATGGCCACTAGAGATCCTAACCGGCCTCCCATTCATCCCGGCGAGATCCTGCGAGAGGACGTGCTCCGTGGACTCAACATGCCCGTTTCTACGGCGGCTGAGTGCCTTGGCGTCACGCGGCAGTCCCTCCACCGCGTCCTTGCCGGCACCGCCGCTATTTCCCCGGAGATGGCGCTCAGGATTGGCAAGTTCTGCGGCAATGGCGCAGAGATCTGGCTTCGGATGCAAGGGGCCTATGATCTCTGGCACGCCGAGCGCAAGATCCGCTCGGCGCTTGCGGAGATCAAGAAACAACGAGTGCCGGCGCACCCGTATAACCGCCTGCCGCGCTCAGCCGCCGACCACCGTGGTGATGATCTGATTGCCGCGGCTTATGCTGATCTTCCAGAAATAGCGCTGGCCGAGCGTCGCCTTTTCGAGATCGCGCGTCGTCGTGATCTTGGTGTCATTGACGGTGAGAACCACGTCGCCCTTTTGCAGGTTCAGGGCAGCGGCGCGCGAATCTTCGTCGACGTCGCTCACGACGACGCCCTGCTTGATCTGTTCGACCGAGTACTCCTCCGCCACGGCAGGGGAAAGATTGATGACGGTCGCACCGGCAAAGGGCGAATCGCCGGTGATCTTGATCGGATCGCGCGGCAGTTCCGGCGCCGTCGCGAGCTTGACCGTCAAGGTCAAGGGCTTGCCGTTGCGGACCACCGAAAGTGACGCGGTCGAGCCGATCGGCTTCGTTGCAAACCTGTAGCTGAAGCCTTCCGAATCCTCGACCGGGCGCCCGTCAACGGCGACGATGAGGTCGCCGTGCTGCAGGCCCGCCTCTTCCGCCGGGCTCTTGGGGGTAACATCGGTGACGAGCACGCCCGCTACGCGCTCGAGGCCGAGCGACTCGGCGATTTCCTTCGTGACGCTCTGCAGGCCCGCGCCGAGCCAAGGATGTTTGACCTCTTTGCCGCCACTCTTGGCCGTGGCGACCACGATCTTCACCATATTGGCTGGGATCGCAAAGCCGATCCCGACCGAGCTGCCGGTCTGCGAGACGATGGCCGAATTGATGCCGGCGAGCCGGCCGTTCATATCGACGAGTGCGCCGCCGGAATTGCCGGGATTGATCGCCGCATCGGTCTGGATGAAGAACCCGTAATTGGAAATCCCCTCCTCCGTGCGGGCGAGCGCCGAGACGATTCCCTGGGTCACGGTCTCACCCACTCCGAACGGATCGCCGATCGCCAGCACCAGATCGCCCACCTCGAGCGCATCCGAATCGTCGAACTCCATGAACGGGAAAGGTCCGCTGCCCTTCAGCCGCAGGACCGCGAGGTCGGTGCGCTGATCGCGCAAGACGATGTCCGCCTCGAACTCGCGCCGGTCGGCGAGCGCCACTTTGACGTCCGTCATCCCTTCGACGACGTGATAATTGGTGACGACCAGGCCGCTTGGATCGACGAGCACGCCAGAGCCGAGCGATTGTGCGGTCGGGCCGCCCGGCCGCAACTCCGGGGTGTCGCCGAAGAAGTGCCGAAAGATCGGGTCGTCGAACAGCGAATTGCGCGGCGTCCGGTCCGTGCGCGAGGCATAGACGTTGACGACGGCCGGCGCGGCCTGCTTGACCACGGGAGCGAAGGAGAGGGTGACCTCGGGGCGCGATTGCGGTACGGTCTTTTCCGCCGCCTGCGCGAGGCCCGGCAAGCAGGCGAGCGCCACAAGCGCTGCCAGTGCGCCACGCCGGACGGGCGGATTGGGTTTATAGCGGGTCACCCGGGCCTCTCGTTGCGCTCTGCACCTGTAACGATTCAGGCGCGCCGTCGATCCATTCTCGGTGTGGCGAAATTGCGGTGCGGTCAAGCCAGTCATCGGCCGATGCGGCCCAAATGCGTATCGGCGAAGGCCCTCGCATATTTGAGGCCGTAGCCCAAGGCCCGGTCGAAGCCGACATGGGCCAACCAAATCAGCGCGATATGCTCGGAAATCGGCGAGCCGAGCCAGGCGCCGAGCACGAGCAAGCCGAGCGGCCCGAGGGTCGCGTGGGCCGCGTTATAGGCAATGGCGCCGGCGCGCGGCGAAAAGAGATAGGCGAAAAAGCTGAGATCGGGCGCGAGGAACAGGACCGCGAAGAGAATCCACGAGCCGCCGAGCCGCCCATAGAAAAAGGCGGCGCCAAGCAAAAGCGCCACCCCCTCGAGCCGCAGGATCAGCCTTGGTGCGCCGGCGACCGCGCCGCCGGCACTCACTCGGTTTCGGCCGCCGGCGCGGTCGGCCCGGAATCCTTGCCCTTGGCCTCCACGTCGCGGTCGACGAATTCGATCACGCCCATGGGAGCATCGTCGCCCTGGCGGAACCCGGCCTTGAGCACGCGTGTATAGCCGCCGTTGCGCGTCTTGTAACGCGGGCCGAGCACGTCGAAGAGCTTTTTCACGAGGTCGGCGTCCTTGACCTGCGCGATCGCCTGGCGGCGGGCATGCAGATCGGCGCGCTTGCCGAGCGTCACGAGCTTTTCGACGACGGAACGCAGATCCTTGGCCTTCGGCAAGGTCGTCATGATCTGCTCGTGCTTGATGAGCGCCTGCGCAAGATTGGCGAACATCGCCTTGCGATGTTCGTGCGTGCGGTTGAAGCGGCGCTTGGCGCGACCGTGATACATGGCCCTCTCCTTATCGGCCGCCGTGCCAAGGAACGGCCGTCTTTTTCATCCCTCCCCATTTTGGGGAGGGTGTCTCGCGCAGCGAGACGGGTGGGGATGAACCCATCCGGCGCTGCGCGCCACCTTCCCCTTACAGGGGAAGGAATTCTCAATAATGTTCTTCGAAGCGCTTGGCGAGCTCGTCGATGTTTTCCGGCGGCCAGCCGGTGACCTCCATGCCGAGATGGAGGCCCATCTGGGCGAGCACTTCCTTGATCTCGTTCAGCGACTTGCGGCCGAAGTTCGGGGTCCGCAGCATCTCGGCCTCGGTCTTCTGGATCAGGTCGCCGATGTAGATGATGTTGTCGTTCTTCAGGCAATTGGCCGAGCGCACGGAAAGCTCGAGTTCATCGACCTTCTTGAGCAAGGCGGGATTGAAGGCGAGTTCGGGGATGGACGGCGCGACTTCCTCGCGGCGCGGCTCTTCGAAATTGACGAAGACGTTGAGCTGATCTTGAAGGATGCGGGCCGCATACGCAACCGCATCCTCGGGCGTGATCGCGCCATTGGTCTCGACCTGCATCGTGAGCTTGTCGTAATCGAGGATCTGGCCTTCGCGCGTGTTCTCGACCCGGTAGCTGACCTTGCGGACCGGCGAATAAAGGCTGTCGATCGGGATCATGCCGATCGGCGCATCCTCGCTGCGGTTGCGCTCGGCCGTCACATAGCCCTTGCCGGTGTTGACGGTGAATTCCATGCGGATCTCGGCGCCCTCGTCGAGGGTGCAGATGACGAGATGGGGGTTTAGGACCTGCACGTCGCCGACGGTCGAGATGTCGGAGGCCGTCACCTTGCCGGGGCCTTGCTTCTTCAGCACCATGCGCTTCGGCCCATCGCTCTGCATCCTGATGGCGATGTCCTTGATGTTGAGCACGATGTCGGTCACGTCCTCGCGTACGCCGGGGATCGACGAGAATTCATGCAGCACACCGTCGATATGCACCGAGGTGATCGCGGCGCCCTGCAGCGAGGACAAGAGAACCCGGCGCAGCGAATTGCCGAGAGTCACGCCGAAACCGCGCTCCAGCGGCTCCGCCACGACGGTGGCGACCCGCTTGGGGTCATCGCCGGCGGCGACTTCGAGCTTGTTCGGCTTGATGAGCTCCTGCCAGTTTTTCTGAATCACGAGAGCGTCCTTCATTCGAGCACGAGAGTTCTTGGACGTCCTATAAAAACGTCAGGGAGTTCTCGCCTGTTGATCATCTGTGTCAAACGCGCCGCCTTTTGCGTGGCCGGCAGCCGTTGTGCGGGATCGGCGTCACGTCGCGGATCGAGGTCACCGTGAAGCCCGCGGCCTGCAAGGCGCGCAGCGCCGATTCCCGCCCGGAACCGGGCCCGGAGACTTCGACTTCGAGCGTGCGCATGCCGTGTTCGGCGGCTTTGCGCGCCGCGTCCTCTGCCGCCATCTGAGCGGCATAGGGCGTCGACTTGCGCGAGCCTTTGAAGCCCATGGTCCCCGCCGATGACCAGGAAATCGTGTTGCCCTGCGCATCGCTGATGGTGATCATCGTATTGTTGAACGTGGAATTCACATGCGCCACGCCGGACACGATGTTCTTGCGCTCACGCCGGCGCACGCGGGTCGCTTCTTTCACCATTGATTCGTCCTTCCAACGCGCCCGTAATGCCAGGCGCTCGGGCTTCTCTTGCGAGGGCTCGCGCCCTCTTACTTCTTCTTGCCGGCGATCGGCTTCGCCTTGCCTTTACGGGTGCGCGCATTGGTATGGGTGCGCTGGCCCCGCACCGGAAGCTGGCGGCGATGGCGCAAACCGCGATAGCAGCCGAGATCCATCAGCCGCTTGATGTTCATCGCCACTTCGCGGCGCAGGTCGCCCTCGACCTGATAGTCGCGGTCGATCGTTTCGCGGATCTGCAGGACTTCCGAATCGGTCAGCTCGAACACGCGCCGCTCAGGCGGAATATGGACCTTCTCGCAAAGCTCCTGCGCCTTCTTCGGGCCGATCCCGTGAATATATTGAAGGGCAATCACGACGCGCTTGTTGGTCGGTATGTTGACGCCGGCAATACGGGCCACGAATTCTCTCCATCTCGGCCGCACGTCCGGATGCGGCGGAAAAGGGCCGGCGGCCCTTGCGGGTGCCTGAACAATGCAAATCCGGCCCTTATGGGCGATCCCATAGAGGCCCAGACCCGATCATTTCGGCTTGAAACGCCTTACGTAGTCATCCGGCACGCTTCCGTCAACAGCGAATTGCGGCCCATTCAGGGCTTCCCCGACGCCGAATCCCTGGTCCGGCTTGCCCCTGCCGCAGCCGATGGCGCCATTCCGCTGCTCAAGGACGAGGGCTCAACCCCTGAGGCTTTCGGTCGCCCGATCAATCGCCGCCGCAACCGCCTCGATCGGGGCCATGCCGTCGACCGTTTTCAGCCGACCTGCCTGCGCATAATAGGCCGAAACCGGCGCGGTCATCGCCCGATAGGCGTCAAGCCGGGTCTTGAAAGCATCCGGGTTGTCGTCAGCGCGCACGGCGCAGCCTTTGGCGATCGTCTCTTTCGCCCGATGCTCGATTCGGCCGAGCAGCGCCGATTCGTCGACCTTCAGCTCGATCACCCCGTCGAGCTGCATGTTTTTGGTCTTCAGCAGCGCATCGAGAGACCTGGCCTGGTTTACGGTGCGCGGAAATCCATCGAGGATGAAGCCGCGCGCGGCGTCCGGCTGTTCGATCCGTTCGGCGATGATCTTGAGAACGATGTCGTCGGGCACGAGGCTGCCCGCATCCATCAGCGCCTTGGCCTTTAGTCCCACCGGCGTGGCGGCGGCAACCGCGGCGCGCAACATGTCGCCGGTCGATAATTGTGGAATCCCATATTTCTGCATGAGCCGTGCAGATTGCGTGCCTTTTCCCGCGCCGGGCGGTCCGAGCACGATGAACCTCATCGCTTCCTTCCCCGCAATTTGGCTTTTTTCACCAATCCTTCGTATTGGTGCGCCTGCAGGTGGCCGTGGACCTGGGCCACCGTATCCATCATAACGCTGACCACGATCAGAAGCGAGGTGCCGCCGAAATAAAACGGCATGGCGGCGTAGGAAACCAAAAGTTCCGGCAGAAGACAGATCAGCGAGAGATAGAGGGCGCCGAGCACCGTGATCCGCATCAACACCTTGTCGATATATTGCGCGGTGCGCTCGCCCGGCCTGATGCCCGGAATGAAGCCGCTGTGCTTCTTCAGGTTCTCGGCGGTGTCCGTCGGGTTGAAGACGATCGCCGTGTAGAAGAACGCGAAGAACACGATCAGCGCGACATAGAGGATCATGTAGAGCGGGCGGCCGTGACCGAGGTAGAGCGAAATGACCGAGAGGATCCCGGTGCCGCCCCGCTGGGCCGAGAAATTTGCGATCGTCGTCGGCAAGAGCAGAAGCGAAGAGGCAAAGATCGGCGGAATGACACCCGAGGTGTTGAGCTTCAGCGGCAGAAAGGACGTCTGCCCCTCATAGACTCGATTGCCTTGCTGGCGCTTGGGATAGGTGATGACGAGCCGGCGCTGCGCCCGCTCCATGAAGACGATGAAACCGACCACGCAGATCGCCATCGCCAAGACCGTGATGATGAGAAAGGTCGAGAGCTGTCCCTGCCGGCCGAGTTCGAGCGTATGGATGATGGCGGCGGGAAAGGACGCGACGATGCCGGAGAAGATGATCAGCGACGAACCGTTGCCGATGCCGCGCGAGGTGATCTGCTCGCCGAGCCACATCAGGAAAATCGTGCCGCCGCTCAAAGTCAGCGTCGTCGTGAGGCAGAAGAAAAATCCCGGATCGCTGACGACGCCCGCCTGGCCTTGCAGGCCGATGGCGATCCCATAGGCCTGGAAGCCGGCGAGCACCACGGTGAGATAGCGCGTGTATTGATTGAGAACCTTGCGGCCCGCCTCGCCCTCTTTCTTCAGCGCCTCGAGCGTGGGAAAGACGCTGGTCAAGAGCTGGATGATGATCGAAGCGGAAATATAGGGCATGATGTTCAAGGCGAAGATCGCCATGCGCTGCACGGCGCCGCCGGAGAACATGTTGAAGAGTTCGAGCACGCCCTGGCGGTTGCCATTGAAGGTCGCCTCGAAAGCGGCCGGATCGATGCCCGGCAGCGGGATATAGGTGCCGAGCCGGTAGATGATCAGCGCGCCGAGCGTGAACCAGATTCGTTTCTTGAGCTCGTCGGCCTTGGCGAAAGCGGCCCAATTGACGTTAGCTGCAAGTTGTTCAGCGGCCGATACCATGAAATGCTCCGCGCGGCAGGCAATGCGCCGCCAAGGCTCGAGGAATGTTCACCGGCCCCTTGATCCCGCAATCGATCCGCCATCTCGCGATGCTTTTGCCGATTGCGTCTTCGCCTTGAGACATAGCGAATAGGACCGATGTGGTGAACCGGCGGCTCGGATGCAACGGGCGCATCGAAAGCGGGCGCAATGCGGCTCAGGCCTCCGCCGCGGCCGCAGCCATGACCCGAACCGAACCGCCCGCCTTCTCGATCGCCGCGATCGCCGATTTCGAGGCCGCCACCACTTCGAAGCTGAGCCCCGCGGTGATCTCGCCCATGCCGAGAATTTTTACGCCGTCGCGCCGCTTGGTGCAGACGCCGGCGGCGATCAGGGCGTCGATCGTGACCGGCGCTTCGCGCGCCAGCTTGCCGGCATCGACGGCCGCCTGGATGCGACCGAGATTGACCTCGTTATAGTCTTTGGCGAAAGGCGGCGTGAAGCCGCGCTTCGGCAAGCGCCGGTGCAGCGGCATCTGACCGCCTTCGAAGGCTTTGATGGAGACGCCGGAGCGGGCCTTCTGCCCCTTGACGCCGCGTCCGCCGGTCTTGCCTTTGCCCGAGCCGATGCCGCGGCCGACGCGCATGCGCGCTTTCGAAGACCCGGGGTTGTCGGCGATTTCATTGAGTTTCATGGCGCATCCCTCACGCGCTCTCGACGATGCGGACGAGATGCGCGACTTTCGCGATCATGCCGCGGATCGCCGGCGTATCGGGCAAAGCCGCCCGACGGCCGATCTTGTTCAGCCTGAGACCGATGAGCGTCGCCCGCTGAGTGGCGGGGCGCCCGATCGGGCTCTTGATCTGTTCCACCGTGAGGCGCGCTTTGGCTTTGGTCATCATAAAGCCCTCACGCCTCCGCGGCCGGCTCGGCCTCGCCGCCCTGGCGGCGCGCCTGGAGGGTCGAGACTTTCATGCTGCGCCGTGCTGCGACCGCACGCGGCGAATCCTCTTTCAGCAAGGCGTCGAACGTCGCCCTGACCATGTTGTAGGGGTTGGACGAGCCCTGCGACTTCGCCACGACATCATGCATGCCGAGCGTCTCGAAGACGGCGCGCATGGGACCGCCGGCGATGATGCCGGTGCCGGCCGCCGCCGCCCGCAGCACGACACGGCCGGCGCCGTGGCGGCCGGTTACGTCGTGGTGCAGCGTGCGACCCTCGCGCAGAGGCACGCGGATCAAGGCGTGTTTCGCCGCTTCCGTCGCCTTGCGGATGGCTTCGGGCACTTCGCGCGCCTTGCCGTGGCCGAAACCCACCCTGCCCTTCTGATCGCCGACGACGACGAGCGCGGCGAAGCCGAAACGCCGGCCACCCTTCACCACTTTCGCGACGCGATTGATATGGACCAGGCGGTCCACAAATTCGCTGTCGCGCTCTTCCCGGTCGCGGCCGCGGCCGCCGCCTTCACCTTCACGTGCCATCAGTCTCTTCCATCTCTTTCGTCACTTGCGCGGCCCGATCGACCGCTCGCTTCGAACATCAGATCGTCAGCCCCGCCTCGCGCGCGCCCTCGGCCAGCGCCTTGACGCGGCCATGATACATATAGGCGCCCCGGTCCAACACGACCGCCTTGATTCCCGCCTCGATCGCCCGCTCGGCGATCTGCTTGCCGACGAGCCGCGCCGCCTCGACGGTTGCGCCGGTCTTCATGCTTTCGCGATTGGCCTTCTCAAGCGACGAGGCCGAGGCGAGCGTGCGGCCGGCGGCATCGTCGATGATCTGGCAATAGATCTGCTTCGAGGACCGGTGAACCGAAAGGCGCGGCTTGCCATAGGCATGCGCCTTGACCGCGCGCCTGACCCGCGCCTTGCGGCGGGCTCCCGAACTGTGCTTGCCCATTGCGCCTTCGCCTTACTTCTTCTTGCCTTCCTTGCGGAAGATGAACTCGTCCGAATATTTGACGCCCTTGCCCTTATAAGGCTCCGGCGGCCGGAAACCGCGGATCTCGGCGGCAACCTGGCCGACCTGATGCTTGTCTAAGCCGCTGATCGTAATTTCGGTCGGTTTCGGCGTCGCAATCGAGATGCCCTGCGGAATCGGGAAACTCACGTCATGGCTGTAGCCCAGCGACAATTGCAGTTTCTTGCCCGCCACCGCCGCCCTGTAGCCGACGCCGTTGATCTCGAGCTTTTTCTCGAAGCCTTTCGTGACGCCGACGACGAGAGTGTTCACCATCGCGCGGGTCATGCCCCACATGGCGCGCGCCCGTTTCGTCTCGTTGCGCGGCTCGACCTTGATCTGGTTATCGGCGAAACTCACGCTGACCTCGCCCGGTGCGACGAAGCGCAATTCGCCCTTGCCGCCCTTGATGGCGATTGTCTGCCCTTCCACCTTGGCGGTGACGCCGGCGGGTATGGCGACGGGCTTTTTTCCTACGCGAGACATGATCCAATTCCTCGTTATTAGAAGACCTTGCACAGGACTTCGCCGCCGACATGCGCCTCGCGCGCCACATGATCGGCCATGACGCCTTTCGGCGTCGAGACGATGGTGATGCCGAGACCGTTGGCGACCTGCGGCATGTCGGAGATCCCGGCATAGACGCGCCGGCCGGGCTTCGACACGCGCTGAAGCTCGTGGATCACCGGCTCGCCATCGTAATATTTGAGCTCGATCTCGAACTCGGTGCGGCCGTTGCCGTATTCCGTCGTCGAATAGCCGCGGATATAGCCCTCCTGGGCCAAAACGTCGAGCACATGCGCGCGCAGCCGGGAGCCGGGCGTATTCACCTTGCCCTTGCGCCGCATCTGCGCATTGCGGATGCGGCTCAGCATGTCCCCCAAAGGATCGTTCATTGCCATGATCCGCGCCTCCTCACCAGCTCGATTTCACGAGGCCCGGGATCAGACCGCGCGCGCCAAGCTCCCGAACGGCGATGCGCGACATCTTCATCTTGCCGATGAAGCCGCGCGGCCGGCCTGAGATCTCGCAGCGGTTGCGCAGCCGGCCCGGCGCCGAATTGCGCGGCAATTCGGCAAGCTTCAGCCGCGCCGCGAAGCGATCTTCGCTGCTCGCCGTCCTGTCCTCGGCCAGCGCCTTCAACTTCTTGCGGCGGGCGGCATATTGCTTCACCAACTGAGCACGGTGCTTATTCTTCTCGACCGAACTTTTCTTTGCCATAGATCTACCTCTGGTTTCCGCGTTTGAGACGGGATGGCCTCACTGCCGGAACGGAAAGTTGAACGCCCGCAAAAGGGCGCGCGCCTCGTCATCGGACTTGGCGGTGGTGCAAACGACGACGTCGAGCCCGAGAATGCTCTCGGTCTTGTCGTAATCGATCTCCGGAAACACGATATGCTCCTTGATGCCCAAGGCATAATTGCCGCGGCCATCGAAGCTCTTCGGGCTTAGGCCGCGAAAGTCGCGCATCCGCGGCAAGGCGATCGTGACGAGCCGATCGAGGAATTCATACATCCGCGTCTTGCGCAGCGTCACTTTCACGCCGATCGGCATGTTCTCGCGCACCTTGAATGTGGCGATCGCCTTCCTGGCGTGCGTGATGATCGGCTTCTGGCCGGAGATCAGAGCGAGATCGGCGGCGGCGGCCGTCACCTTCTTGGTATCGTTGACCGCCTCGCCGACGCCCATGTTGAGGACGATCTTGTCGATCACCGGCACTTCGAGCGGGTTCTTGTAGCCGAACTCTTTGGTGAGCTGCGGCCGCACGACGTCGACGTAATATTTCTTGAGCCGCGGCACGTAATCCTTCGGCACAACGAAGGATTCAGCAGGCGTCTTACCCGGAGTGCCAGCTTCGCGCGCTTTGGCGGGCGCCTTGGCTTTGCCTTCGGCCTTTGCGGCGCCTTTGGCGGGCGCGCCGCCGTCTTTGCCGGCCGCCTTCGCCTCGGTCTTGGCGCCGCCCTTGTCCTTGGGAGCGGCTTTGCCGGCATCTTTGGCGACGCCTTTCTCCTTGGGATCCTTGGCGCCGCCCTTGTCCTTGGGAGCGGCTTTGCCGGCATCCCTGGCGCCGCCCTTGGCTTTGCTGTCAGCCATCGATCAGGTCTCCCGAACGCTTGGCGAACCGGACCTTGCGGCCGTCGTCGAGAATCTTGAAGCCAACCCGCGTCGGCTTGCCGTCCTTGGGATCGGCGAGCGCCAGATTGGACAGATGAATGGTGCCCTCTTTCGAGATGATGCCGCCCTCTTGCTTCGCCGTCTGGCGCTGATGCCGCTTGACGAGATTGACGCCGCGCACCACGGCGCGAGCCTCCTTCGGCAAGACCTGAATGACCTCGCCCAAACGCCCCTTGTCGCGGCCGGCGACGACGACCACCTTATCGCCCTTCTTGATCTTGGCGGCCATCACAGGACCTCCGGCGCAAGGGAGATGATCTTCATGTGGTTCTTGGCGCGCAATTCGCGCGGCACCGGCCCGAAGATGCGGGTGCCGACCGGCTCCGCCTGAGCAGTGATCAGAACCGCCGCGTTGGAATCGAAGCGGATGACGGAGCCGTCGGGGCGCTTGATGTCCTTGGCGGTGCGCACGACCACCGCCTTCATCACGTCGCCCTTCTTCACGCGGCCGCGCGGGATCGCCTCCTTGATCGAGACGACGATCACGTCGCCGACGCCGGCGTACTTTCGCTTCGAACCGCCGAGCACCTTGATGCACATCACGCGGCGCGCGCCAGAATTATCGGCGACGTCGAGATTGGTCTGCATCTGTATCATGGCGTTCAGCCTTTCTTTTCAAACCTGTTCCGCCTTCAGCGGTCGAAGCCCTTGGCCCCTGGACCTCACGTCTTGCATGGCGAGTCCAATCAAGCTCTCGCCTCGACGACGATCCACCGTTTCAACTTCGAGACCGGTCGCGTTTCCTCGATGAACACCGTGTCGCCGACCTTCGACCTATTGTTCTCGTCATGCGCATGGAACTTCTTCGAGCGCCGCACCGTCTTCTTCAACAGCGGGTGCGTGAAACGGCGCTCGACCTTCACGACGACGGTCTTGTCCTGTGTGTCGCTGACGACGACGCCCTGAAGAACTCGCTTCGGCATGCTGATCCAATCCTATTGCTTGGCGCGCCGCTCGGCGGCAATCGTCTTCGCCCGGGCGATGTCGCGCCTTACGATACGCACCCGCGCCGTGTCCTGCAGTTGTCCCGTCGCCCGTTGAAAGCGCAGGTTGAACTGTTCCTTCTTCAGGCTCAGGATTTCCTGTTCGAGTTGGTCCTCGGACATCACCCGGAGATCCGACAAGCGCTGTTTCGTCTTCATCGCGCGCCCCTATTCCACGATACGCTGGACGAAGCGCGACTTGATCGGCAGTTTGGCCGCGGCGAGCGCCAGCGCCTCGCGGGCCACCACGGTCGGCACGCCGTCGAGCTCGAACATGATGCGGCCCGGCGCGACGCGGCAGGCCCAGAATTCCGGCGCGCCCTTGCCCTTGCCCATACGTACTTCCGTCGGCTTTTTCGACACCGGCACGTCCGGGAAGATACGGATCCACACCCGCCCGGCACGTTTCATGTGGCGCGTCATGGCGCGCCGCGCCGCCTCGATCTGCCGCGCAGTGACGCGATCCGGCTCGAGCGCTTTCAGCCCGTATTGGCCGAAGTGCAGTTCGAAGCCGGCTTTCGAGGCGCCGCGAATCCGGCCCTTAAAGGCCTTGCGGAACTTCGTGCGCTTGGGTTGCAACATGATTCAAACTCTCGAATTCTTCTCAAACTGCCGCATGATCTTATCCGAAAAGTCTGCAACTTTTCGGGATCATGCGAAACCGATCAGGCCGCGTCGCGCTCGCGCCGCCGGCGCTCGCCGCCGCCATGATCCTGCTCGGCCATTTTCTTGTCCTGCGCCATCGGGTCGTGTTCGAGGATCTCGCCCTTGAAGATCCAGACCTTGATGCCGCAGGTGCCATAGGCGGTGTGCGCCGTCGCGGTCCCGTAATCCACGTCGGCGCGCAAGGTGTGCAGCGGCACGCGCCCTTCGCGATACCATTCGAGCCGGGCGATCTCGGCGCCGCCGAGACGGCCCGAACAATTGATCCTGATCCCTTCCGCGCCGAGCCGCATGGCCGATTGCACCGCCCGCTTCATCGCGCGGCGGAAGGCGACGCGGCGTTCGAGCTGCTGGGCGATCGAATCGGCGACCAAGGTCGCATCGATCTCCGGCTTGCGAATTTCGACGATATTGATGACCACCTCGGAATCGGTGAGCTTCGCCACGATCTTGCGGATCTTGTCGATGTCGGCGCCCTTCTTGCCGATCACGACGCCCGGCCGCGCCGAATGGATCGTTACCCGGCATTTCTTGTGCGGCCGCTCGATGATGATCTTCGACACCGCCGCCTGCTTCAAGCTCTTCATCAGGACCTCGCGAATCCTGATGTCCTCGTGAAGCAGCTTGCTGTACTCGCCTTTGTTGGCGTACCAGCGCGAGTCCCAGGTCCGGTTGATGCCGAGGCGAAGGCCGACTGGATTGACTTTCTGTCCCATAGTGCTTCTTCCTCAGGTCCCGGCCGCAGCGGTTTCGATCTCGCGCACGACGATCGTCAGGTTGGCGAATGGCTTTTGGATCCGTCCGGCGCGACCGCGGGCGCGCGGAGAAAACCGTTTCAAGACCAGCGCCTTGCCCACATAGGCTTCCGCCACGACGAGATCGTCGACATCGAGGCTATGATTGTTTTCCGCATTGGCGATCGCGCTCTCCAGCGTCTTCTTCACCTCAACCGCAATGCGCTTGCGGGAGAATTGAAGATCGGCAAGCGCCTTGTCGACCTTCTTGCCGCGGATCAACTGGGCGACGAGGTTCAGTTTCTGCGGGCTCACGCGCAGCATGCGGCAGACCGCCTTGGCCTCGTTGTCGTTCAATATGCGCGGATTTTTATCCTTGCCCATGATCCGCCCTCAAACCCGCTTGGCTTTCTTGTCGCCCGCATGTCCGTGGAACGTGCGGGTCGGCGAGAACTCGCCGAACTTATGGCCGATCATGTCCTCGCTGATCAGAACCGGGATGTGCTTGTGGCCGTTATGGACGCCGAAGGTGAGCCCGACGAATTGCGGCAGGATGGTCGAGCGCCGGCTCCAGATCTTGATGACGTCACTGCGGCCGGACGCGCGCGCCTGATCGGCCTTCTTCAACAGGTAGCCGTCGAGGAACGGGCCCTTCGAGATCGAACGCGCCATCGCTTAAGCCTTCTTGCTCTTGTGACGCGAGGTCACGATGAATTTGTCGGTCGCCTTGTTGGACCGCGTCTTCTTGCCTTTGGTCGGCTTGCCCCAGGGCGTCACCGGATGGCGGCCGCCCGAGGTGCGGCCTTCGCCGCCGCCGTGCGGATGATCGACCGGGTTCATGCTGACGCCGCGATTGTGCGGCCGTTGGCCGAGCCAGCGGCTGCGCCCGGCCTTGCCGATCGAGGCATTCATATGGTCAGGATTGGAGACCGAACCGACGGTGGCGAAACATTGGCCATGCACCAGCCTTTGCTCGCCGGAATTGAGCCGCAAGATCACATAGCCCTGGTCGCGGCCGACGATCTGGGCATAGGTGCCGGCCGCCCGCACCATCGCGGCCCCCTTGCCGATCTTCATCTCGACATTATGGACGATGGTGCCGACCGGCATGTTCGCCATCGGCATCGCATTGCCGGGCTTCACGTCCACCTGCTGGCCCGAGATCACCTCGTCGCCGACCGCGAGGCGCTGCGGCGCGATGATGTACGCCAGTTCGTCGTCGGCATAACGGATGAGCGCGATGAATGACGTGCGGTTCGGGTCATATTCGATCCGTTCCACCTTTGCCGGCACATCCACTTTCCGCCGCTTGAAATCGATCACGCGGTAGCTCTGCTTATGGCCGCCGCCGCGAAAGCGGACGGTGATGCGGCCCAGATTGTTCCGCCCGCCGCTCGACGACTTGCCTTCGGTCAAGTGCTTGACCGGCTTGCCTTTGTAGAGCTCCGTGCGATCGACGATCACCAATTGGCGAAGGCCTGGGGTGACCGGCTTGAATGTCTTCAGTGCCATGACTTCCTCAGCAATCCTCGCTCAGAGCCCGGTGGTGACGTCGATGCTGTGCCCTTCGGCAAGCGTCACGACGGCCTTCTTGACGTCCGACTGGACGCCCCGCACGCCCTTGAAAACCTTCTTCTTGCCCTTGCGCACGAGCGTGTTCACGGCCTCGACCTTGACGTCGAAAAGCCGTTCGACCGCGGCTTTGATCTGCGGCTTCGTCGCGTTCTTGCGGACCTCGAAGATCACCTTGTTCTGTTCCGACGCGGAGGTCGCCTTCTCGGTGATGATCGGAGCGATGATCAAATCATAGTGGCGCGCGTCGGCGAATTTATTCGGCGGGCTCATGTGAATCGTGCCTCCAGCGCGTTGATGGCCGCCTTGGTGAGAACGAGCTTCTCGCGGCGCAGGATGTCGTAGACATTAATGCCCTGGACCGGCAGCACATCCACTTTCGGAATGCTCCGCGCGGCCCGGCTGAAATTGGCCTGCAGCGCGGCACCGTCGATGATGAGTGCATTCGTCAGGCCAAGCTTGGCGAAATCCGCCTTCAGGCCCTTGGTCTTGGATTGATCGATCTCCGCATTGGCCCAGACGATGATCCCGCCGTCCCTGGCCTTGGCCGAGAGCGCATGTTTGAGCGCCAGCGCGCGGACCTTCTTCGGCAGATCATGGGCGTGGGAGCGCACCACCGGGCCGAAGGTGCGGCCGCCGCCGCGGAATTGCGGCACGCGCGCCGAACCGTGGCGGGCATTGCCGGTCCCCTTCTGCCGGTACATTTTCTTGCCGGTGCGGGCGATCTCGCCGCGGTCTTTGACCTTGTGCGTGCCGGCGCGACGCTTGGCGAGCTGATAGCGCACCATCCGCGCGAGAATGTCGGGCCGCGGCTCGAGACCGAAAATCGCGTCGCTGAGTTCGATCGAGCCGGCGTTCGTGCCGTCGAGGGAGGTGATGTCGATCTTCACGGCACGGCTCCTTCCCCCGTTTCCGCCGTCGCGGCCGGGCCGGATTCGCCGTTCGCCTCGCTCGCCAGACGATATTTGCCCGGCTGCGGCGCCTCTTTCGGCAAGGCCTTCTTCACCGCGTCGCGGACATAGATGAAGCCACCGCGCGTGCCGGGGACGGCGCCTTCGACCAGGATCAGGCCGCGATCGACGTCGAGCTGGACGACGCGCAGATTGAGCGTGGTGACCCGCTCGACGCCCATGTGGCCGGCCATCTTCTTGTTCTTGAATACCTTGCCGGGGTCCTGCCGGCCGCCGGTCGAGCCGTGCGAGCGATGCGAGATCGACACGCCGTGGCTGGCGCGCAGACCGCCGAAATTCCACCGTTTCATCGCTCCGGCGAAGCCCTTGCCGGTGCTCGTTCCGGTCACGTCGACGAACTGGCCGACGACGAAATGATCCGCGGTGATCTCGGCGCCGACCGGCAGAAGCCCCGCCTCCTCCACGCGGAATTCCGCGAGCTGCAGCTTCGGCTCGACCTTGGCGACGGCGAACCGGCCGCGCTCGGCGTTCGACACGTTCTTCACTTTCGCGCGCCCCATGCCAAGCTGCACGGCCGTATAGCCGTTCAACTCCTTGGTCCTCTGCGCGACGACCTGACAGCCGTCGAGCTTCAGGACCGTGACCGGCACATGTTCGCCGGCCTCCGTGAAGACGCGGGTCATGCCGAGCTTTTGTGCGATGACGCCTGACCGCATGGCTTAAGTCCTAAAGCTTGATTTCGACGTCGACGCCGGCGGCGAGGTCGAGCTTCATCAGAGCATCGACCGTCTGCGGTGTCGGATCGACAATGTCGAGAACGCGCTTATGCGTTCTGATCTCGAATTGCTCGCGCGACTTCTTGTCGACATGCGGCGAGCGATTGACCGTGAATTTCTCGATTTTGGTGGGCAGCGGGATCGGGCCGCGCACCTGCGCACCGGTCCGCTTCGCCGTCGACACGATCTCCTTCGTCGACGAATCGAGGATCCGATGGTCGAAGGCCTTGAGGCGAATGCGGATGTTCTGGCCGTTCATGATCTCGTTCCCTACCGTCCGGACCGGGTTGAGCCCGGCCCGAACGAATTGCCGATCCTATTCGGTGATCGAAGCGACGACGCCGGCACCGACGGTGCGGCCGCCTTCGCGGATTGCGAAACGCAGCTTCTCTTCCATCGCGATCGGCACGATCAATTCGACGTCCATCGTGACGTTGTCGCCCGGCATCACCATTTCGGTGCCTTGCGGAAGCGTCACGACGCCGGTCACGTCCGTCGTCCGGAAATAGAATTGCGGCCGGTAATTGGTGAAGAATGGCGTGTGCCGGCCGCCCTCGTCCTTGGTCAGGATATAGGCTTCGGCCTTGAACTTCGTGTGCGGTTTCACGGAGCCCGGCTTGCATAGGACCTGGCCGCGCTCGACGTCCTCGCGCTTCGTGCCGCGCAAGAGAGCGCCGATGTTGTCGCCCGCCTGGCCTTGATCGAGGAGCTTGCGGAACATTTCGACGCCGGTGACCACTGTCTTCACCGTCGGCCGCAGACCGACGATCTCGACCTCCTCGCCAACCTTGATGACGCCGCGCTCGACGCGCCCGGTCACCACCGTGCCGCGGCCGGAGATCGAGAACACGTCTTCGACCGGCATCAGGAAGGGCTGATCGATCGGACGCTCCGGCTGTGGAATGTAATCGTCGACGGATTGCATCAGCCTCAGCACCGCGTCATGCCCGATCTCCGGGTTGCGATTTTCGAGCGCGCAGAGCGCCGAGCCCTGGGTGATCGGAATCTCGTCGCCGGGAAACTCGTATTTCGAAAGAAGCTCGCGCACTTCGAGCTCGACGAGTTCCAGCAGCTCGGGGTCGTCGACCATGTCGACCTTGTTCAGGAACACGACGAGCGCCGGCACGCCGACCTGGCGGGCGAGCAGGATATGTTCGCGCGTCTGCGGCATGGGACCATCGGCGGCGGAGACGACGAGGATCGCCCCGTCCATCTGCGCCGCGCCGGTGATCATGTTCTTCACGTAATCCGCATGGCCGGGACAATCGACATGCGCATAGTGCCGCTTCTTCGTCTCGTATTCGACATGCGCCGTCGAGATCGTGATCCCGCGCGCCTTCTCTTCCGGCGCCTTGTCGATCTGATCATAGGCGGTGTAGGTCGCGCCTCCCGTCTCCGCCAGAACCTTGGTGATCGCGGCCGTCAACGACGTCTTGCCATGATCGACGTGACCGATCGTGCCGATGTTACAGTGCGGCTTGGTCCGCGCAAATTTTTCCTTGGCCATGACTCGGCTCCTTCAAACCCTGCTTAGGCGTATTTCGCTTGTACCTTGGCGGCTTCGCCAGCCGGCACCTGTTCGTAGTGATCGAATTGCATCGTGTAGTTGGCGCGGCCCTGGCTCATGGACCGCAGCTGGTTGACGTAGCCGAACATGTTGGCGAGCGGCACCATCGCATTGATGACGACCGCATTGCCGCGCATGTCCTGCCCTTGCACATGCCCGCGCCGGCCGAGCAGATCGCCCATGACGGCGCCGGTGTAATCTTCCGGCGTCGTCACCTCGACCTTCATGATCGGCTCGAGCAGAACCGAATTACCGTCCCGCAGCGCCCTGCGAGAGGCGGCGCGGGCGCAGAGCTCGAAGGCGAGAACCGAAGAATCCACGTCGTGGTAGGCGCCGTCGATCAAGGTTGCCTTGACGTCGACGACCGGAAAGCCGGCCAGCACGCCGGAGGTCATGGCGCTGCTTACGCCCTTTTCGACGCCCGGAATATATTCTTTCGGTATAGCGCCGCCGACGATCTTCGATTCGAAGACGTTGCCGGCGCCCGGGGTATTTGGTTCGAACACGATCGTGGCCTTGGCAAATTGTCCGGCACCGCCGGTCTGCTTCTTATGCGTTTCGTCGATCTCGACGCGCTTCGTCAATTTCTCGCGATAGGCGACCTGCGGGGCGCCGATGTTCGCGTCGACCTTGTAAGTGCGCTTCAGGATGTCGACCTTGATGTCGAGATGCAGTTCGCCCATACCCTTCAAGATGGTCTGGCCGGATTCCTGATCGGTCGAGACCCGGAAGGACGGATCTTCGGCCGCGAGCTTCGAAAGTGCCACTCCGAGCTTTTCCTGATCGGCCTTGGATTTCGGCTCGATCGCGATCTCGATGACCGGATCGGGGAAATCCATCCGCTCCAGAATGACCGGCTTGTGCATGTCGCAGAGCGTGTCGCCGGTACGCGTGTCCTTGAGACCGGCGAGCGCGATGATGTCGCCGGCATAGGCTTCCTTGATGTCCTCGCGGTTGTTGGCATGCATCAGCAGCATGCGGCCGATCCGCTCGCGCCTTCCCTTCGTCGAATTGAGGACCGTGGTTCCCGATTCGATATGGCCCGAATAGACGCGCGCGAAGGTGAGCGAGCCGACGAAAGGGTCGTCCATGATCTTGAAGGCGAGCGTGGAGAAGGGTTCGTCGTCGCTCGCATGGCGCACCACTTCGGCGCCGGTGTCGGGATCGACGCCCCTGATCGCCTCGCGATCGATCGGCGAGGGCAGATAATCGACGACCGCATCGAGCAAGGGCTGCACGCCCTTGTTCTTGAACGCCGAACCGCACAGGATCGGGATGAAGATGATGGTCCTGACCGCCTTGCGGATCAGCCTTTTCAGGGTCGCCTCATCCGGCTCGACGCCGTCGAGATAGGCGCTCATGACCTCATCATCGAGTTCGACCGCCGCTTCGATCAGATCGTGGCGATAATTTTCCGCCTGCTCCCGCAAGCCCGCGGGAATCTCTTCGTCGTGATATTTGGCGCCGAGCGCCTCGTCCTCCCAGACGACGGCCTTCATCCGTATGAGATCGATCACTCCCTTGAAATCGCTTTCCGACCCGAGCGGCAACTGGATGCAGACCGGACGGCCGCCGACCTTGTTCTTAATGTCATCGACGCAGCGGAAGAAATCGGCGCCGATCTTGTCCATCTTATTGACGAAGACGATGCGCGGCACGTTGTACTTGTCGGCCTGGCGCCACACCGTCTCGGTCTGCGGCTCGACGCCTTGATTGCCGTCGAGCACGCAGACGGCGCCGTCGAGGACGCGCAGCGAGCGCTCCACTTCGATCGTGAAATCGACATGGCCGGGCGTGTCGATGATGTTCAGGCGCTTGCCGTTCCAGAACGTCGTCGTCGCGGCGGAGGTGATCGTGATGCCGCGCTCCTGCTCCTGCTCCATCCAGTCCATGGTGGCCGCGCCCTCGTGGACTTCGCCCATCTTATGCGACTTGCCGGAATAGAACAGGATGCGCTCGGTGGTCGTCGTCTTGCCGGCGTCAATATGCGCCATGATACCGAAGTTTCGGTAATCCTCGATTTTATGGCTGCGCGGCATGGAACAATTCCTTCAAAGGCTTTCTTTCACCAGCGGTAATGCGAGAAGGCGCGGTTGGCCTCCGCCATCCGGTGCGTGTCTTCCCGCTTCTTCACCGCATTGCCGCGATTGTTCGCGGCGTCCATGATCTCCGCCGAAAGCCGGTCGACCATGGTCTTGTCGTTGCGGCCGCGCGCCGCCGTGATGATCCAGCGGATCGCGAGCGCCTGACGACGTTCGGGACGAACCTCGACAGGCACCTGATAGGTGGCGCCGCCGACGCGCCGCGAGCGAACCTCGATGGCAGGCGCGACATTTTCCAGCGCCTGGCGGAAGACCGGCAGCGGTTCCGCCCGCAATTTGCTCTCGATCACGTCGAAAGCGCCATAGACGATCGACTCGGCCATCGACTTCTTGCCGTCGTACATGATCGAATTCATGAACTTGGCAAGGACGACATCGCCGAACTTGGCGTCCGGAATGACTTCCCGTTTCTCGGCCCTGTGGCGGCGCGACATAGCTTCTACTCTCTTGGTCGTCGTGGCCGGGCTTGACCCGGCCATCCAGTAGATCCCTTCAAGCGATCCTCGGGTCTCGCTTTGCTCGCCCGCCCTTCGCTTCGCTTACTTCGGCCGCTTGGCGCCATATTTCGAGCGGCGCTGCTTGCGGTTCTTGACGCCCTGCGTATCGAGCACGCCGCGCAGAATATGATAGCGCACGCCCGGCAGGTCCTTGACGCGGCCGCCGCGGATCATGACGACCGAATGTTCCTGCAGGTTATGGCCCTCGCCGGGAATATAGCCGATGACTTCGAACCCGTTGGTCAGCCGCACCTTGGCGACCTTGCGGAGCGCCGAGTTCGGCTTCTTCGGCGTCGTCGTATAGACGCGCGTGCAGACCCCGCGCTTCTGCGGGCAGGCGGCGAGGTGCCGGGCCTTCTCGCGATAGACCTTCTCCTGCCGCGGCTTGCGGATCAATTGACTGATCGTCGGCATGTTCGCCCTTCGTTGACCCTAACCGTAATCGCCAAGCGCGCGGCTCCAGCTTTGCCTTTTGCCCGCGCGGCCTGACCCACTCCGGCCCGCCAATTGGCAGTGCCGAACACAAACAAATCAGCGCCTTCGGCCCGACGGGGCTTCCGGCGCTGCGACATCGGCAGAGGACCGCGGCCATGCCGAGGTCTTGCCTCTCAGGGTCCGGGGACCCGACTCGATGACGTGTCAGTCGCTGAGACGACAGCGTTTAGGTTCCCTGTATTCAGGACGCGACGTCCCGAACGGTGAAGAACCTACGGCCTGTCGAAGTGCGCGGAACTTAGTCACGGCCTCGGCGCGCGTCAACCCCTTTGGGAGAATTTGGAAGCTCCTCTCCCCGTGAGCACAAGCGAACGGGTAGAGGCTGGGTAAGGGGCGAGGGGATTAGCTGCAACGGTGCTGCAAATCACCCAGCCCCTCACCCTGCCCTCTCCCCGCATGCGGGGAGAGGGCTAGGAAGCTATTTCGAGCCCGGCGCGGCCGGCGGCAATTGCAGCGGCGGCTGCGCCGCCTTGTGCGCCAGGATCATCTCGTCGCGGGTGGCCGCGATCCGGCGCAGCTTCGCCATCGCGGCGCCGGTACCGGCGGGGATCAGCCGGCCGACGATGACGTTCTCCTTCAAGCCCTCGAGCATATCGGTCTTGCCGTTCACCGCCGCCTCGGTCAGCACGCGGGTCGTCTCCTGGAACGAGGCCGCCGAGATGAAGGAGCGCGTCTGCAACGAAGCCTTGGTGATGCCGAGCAGGACCGGCGTGCCGGTCGCCGGCTTCTTGCCCTGCGCCAACACCGCCTCGTTGGCCTCCTCGAGCTCGATCTGATCGACCTGCTCGCCGGCCAGGAAGTCGGTGTCGCCGGGATCGACGATATCGACCTTCTGCAGCATCTGCCGGACGATCACCTCGATATGCTTATCGTTGATGTTGACGCCCTGCAGCCGATAGACTTCCTGGATCTCATTGACGAGATAGGCGGCGAGCTCCTCGACGCCCTTGATCGCCAGGATGTCGTGCGGGGCAGGATTGCCCTCGACGATGTAATCGCCCTTCTCCACGATGTCGCCGTCCTGGAGATGGATGTGCTTGCCCTTCGGGATGAGATATTCGACCGGCTCGGCGCCCTCCTCGTGCGGGATGATCGAAATCCGCGTCTTGTTCTTATAGTCGCGCCCGAATTGCACCGTGCCGGAGATCTCCGCGATGATCGCGTGGTCTTTCGGCCGGCGGGCCTCGAAGAGTTCGGCGACGCGCGGCAGACCGCCGGTGATGTCGCGCGTCTTGGCCGATTCCATCGAGATGCGCGCGATGATATCGCCGGCCCTGATCTTGCTGCCCGGCTCGACATTGAGGATCGCATCGACCGGCAGGCTGTAGCGCGCCTCGCCGCCGCGCGGCAGCTTCAAGATCTTGCCGTCGGGGCCCTTCAGCACGATGGCCGGCTTCAAGGTCGCGGAGCGCTGGTTGAGCCGCCAATCGACGACCATCCGCTTGGCGATGCCGGTCGATTCGTCGACCGTCTCCGACATGGACGCGCCTTCGACGAGATCCTCGAAATCGACGATTCCGTCGACTTCGGTGAGGATCGGCCGCGTATAAGGATCCCATTCGGCAATTCGCTGGCCGCGCCTGATCTTGTCGCCCTCGTCGACCTTGAGGCGCGCGCCATATTGGATGCGGTGCACTGCCCGCTCGACGCCGTCAGGACCTTCGATGACAACCGCGACGTTGCGCGCCATCACCATCAGATCGCCTTCGGAGTTGCGGGCGAGATGCCGGTTGCGGATCTTCACCGTCCCGTCGAAGTTCGATTCGATGAAGGACTGGTCGGCGATCTGCGCCGCGCCGCCGATGTGGAAGGTGCGCATGGTGAGCTGCGTGCCCGGTTCGCCGATCGACTGGGCCGCGATGACCCCGACCGCCTCGCCCATGTTGACCGGCGTGCCGCGCGCCAGATCGCGTCCGTAGCAGGTGGCGCAGACGCCGTTCTTCGCCTCGCAGACGAGGACAGAACGGATCTTCACCTCCTGAATGCCGGCGGCGTTGATCTGCTCCATGTGCCATTCTTCGATCATCTCGCCGGCGCGCACGATGATCTCTCCGTCGAGGTTCTTCAGATCTTCCGCGGCGGTGCGCCCGAGTATGCGCGAGGCGAGCGAGGCCACGACCTGGCCCGCGTCGATGATCGCCCGCATGCGGATGCCTCTCTTCGAGCCGCAATCCTGCATGGTGATGATCGAATCCTGCGCGACGTCGACGAGACGGCGCGTGAGATAGCCCGAGTTCGCGGTCTTCAGCGCCGTATCGGCGAGGCCCTTGCGCGCCCCGTGCGTCGAGTTGAAGTACTCAAGGACGGTCAGGCCTTCCTTGAAGTTCGAGATGATCGGGCTCTCGATGATCTCGCCGGACGGCTTGGCCATCAACCCACGCATCGCGGCAAGCTGCTTCATCTGGGTCGGCGAACCGCGCGCCCCCGAATGCGACATCATGTAGATCGAGTTGATCGGCTTGTCGCGGCCGTTCTCGTCCTTCTGCACGGACGAAATGCGCGCCATCATCTCGTCGGCGAGTTTGTCCGAGCATTTCGCCCAGGCGTCGACGACCTTGTTGTACTTCTCGCCCTGGGTGATGAGCCCGTCGTTGTACTGCTGCTCGTATTCCTTGGCCAGCGCGCTCGTCTCCTCGATGATGCGCTGCTTGGTCTCCGGCACGACCATATCGTCCTTGCCGAACGAGATGCCCGCCTTGAAGGCTTCGTGGAAGCCGAGCGCCATGATCTTGTCGCAGAAGATCACCGTCTCCTTCTGCCCGCAATTGCGGTAGACGACGTCGATCATGGTCGAGATTTCCTTCTTCGTCATCAGCTTGTTGACGACGTCGAAGGGGATCTTCTTGTGGTCCGGCACAAGTTGGCCGAGCATCATCCGGCCGGGAGTCGTCTCGAAGATCTTGGACACCCGGTTGTCGTTCTCATCGAAGGTCCAGGCGCGGCCCCTGATCTTGGTGTGAAGGGTCACCGCCTTCGCATTCAAGGCATGTTCGAGTTCGCCCATGTCGGAGAAGGCCATGCCCTGGCCCGGCTCGCCGTCACGCATCAAGGTCGAATAATAGAGGCCGAGGACAATATCCTGGCTCGGCACGATGATCGGCTGTCCATTGGCCGGATGAAGGATATTGTTCGTCGACATCATGAGCACGCGCGCCTCGAGCTGCGCCTCGAGAGACAGCGGCACGTGAACCGCCATCTGATCGCCGTCGAAATCCGCATTGAAGGCGGCGCAGACGAGCGGATGCAGCTGGATCGCCTTGCCCTCGATCAGCTTCGGCTCGAACGCCTGGATGCCGAGCCGATGCAAAGTCGGCGCCCGGTTGAGCATCACCGGGTGCTCGCGGATCACCTCGTCGAGAATGTCCCAGACCTCCGGCTTTTCCTTCTCGACGAGCTTCTTCGCCTGTTTGACCGTCGCCGACAGGCCTTTCGCGTCGAGCCGCGAATAGATGAAGGGCTTGAACAGTTCGAGCGCCATCTTCTTCGGCAGGCCGCATTGATGCAGCTTGAGCTCGGGGCCGACGACGATGACCGAACGGCCGGAATAATCGACGCGCTTGCCGAGCAGGTTCTGGCGGAAGCGCCCCTGCTTGCCTTTCAACATGTCGGCGAGCGACTTCAACGGCCGTTTGTTGGCCCCGGTGATCACCCTCCCGCGGCGGCCGTTGTCGAACAGGGCGTCGACCGCCTCTTGCAGCATGCGCTTCTCGTTGCGGATGATGATGTCGGGCGCGCGCAGCTCGATCAGCCGCTTCAGGCGGTTGTTGCGGTTGATCACGCGCCGGTAGAGATCATTCAGGTCGGAGGTCGCGAAGCGGCCGCCGTCGAGCGGCACCAGCGGGCGCAGATCCGGCGGGATGACCGGAACCTCCGTCAGGATCATCCATTCCGGCTTGTTGCCCGAATGGATGAAGGCCTCGATGATCTTCAGCCGCTTGGCGAGCTTCTTCGGCTTGAGCTCGGTGGTCGATTCGGCGATCTCGACCTTCAGCTGCTCGGCAATCTTGTTGAGATCCATGGCGCGCAGCAGCTCACGAATCGCTTCCGCGCCGATCATCGCGGTGAAGGAATCCTGCCCATACTCGTCTTGCGCGCGCAGATATTCGTCCTCGTTCAGGAGATGACGCTCCTTGAGCGGGGTCAGGCCCGCATCGATGACCATGTAGGACTCGAAATAGAGGATCCGTTCGAGGTCCTTCAGCGACATGTCGAGCAGCAGCCCGATGCGCGAGGGCAAGGACTTTAGAAACCAGATGTGCGCGACGGGCGCGGCAAGCGAGATATGACCCATGCGTTCGCGCCGCACCCGCGAGAGCGTGACTTCGACGCCGCACTTCTCGCAGATGACGCCCTTGTACTTCATCCGCTTGTACTTGCCGCACAGGCACTCGTAGTCCTTGATCGGCCCGAAGATGCGGGCGCAGAACAAGCCATCGCGCTCCGGCTTGAACGTCCGGTAATTGATCGTCTCGGGCTTTTTGATCTCGCCGTAGGACCAGGAGAGAATCTTCTCCGGGCTCGCGATCGAGATCTGGATCTGATCGAAGGCCTGCGTCGCAACGACGGGACTGAAGAGATTCATGACCTCTTGATTCATCATTTTCTCCTGATCTGCCCGCGCGGCTGAACGCCGGACCGCGAGCGAACATTCATCCTGCTTGGCGATAGATCATCGCCGGCAACGCAGGCTTACTCTTTCGATAATCGGCGGTTCGCAAACAGCTCCGCGCGCACCGCGTCACCAACCCAATTGATCCCGTCTCATTCGGCCGCCTCCGCCGGCGGCAGCGCCGTCGCCGGCTTGGCTGCCGTATTGAGTTCGACATTGAGGCCGAGCGAACGCATCTCCTTGACGAGCACGTTGAAGCTCTCAGGAATCCCGGACTCGAAGGCGTCGTCGCCGCGCACGATCGATTCATAGACCTTGGTGCGCCCGGCGACGTCGTCGGATTTCACCGTCAGCATTTCCTGCAACGTATAGGCGGCGCCATAGGCTTCGAGCGCCCAGACCTCCATTTCACCGAAGCGTTGGCCGCCGAACTGCGCCTTGCCGCCCAGCGGCTGCTGAGTGACGAGGCTGTAGGGGCCGATCGACCGCGCGTGGATCTTGTCGTCCACGAGGTGATGGAGCTTCAGCATGTAGATATAGCCGACGGTCACCTTGCGGTCGAAAGCTTCGCCGGTGCGCCCATCATAGAGCGTCACCTGGCCGGAGCTGTCGAGGCCGGCACGCTGGAGCATATCGACGATGTCGTGCTCGTGCGCGCCGTCGAAAACCGGCGTGGCGATCGGCACGCCGCGGCGGAGGTTTTCGGCGACCTCGAGCAAGGTCGTCTCGCTCAAAGCCTCGATCTCCTTCTTGGCGCCGTAGATCTCGCCAAGCTTGTTGCGTAGAGGCGCCGGATTCTTGTTCCGCAGATAGAGGTTCACGGCTTCCGAGACCTGCCGGCCGAGACCGGCGCAGGCCCAACCGAGATGGGTCTCGAGGATCTGCCCGACGTTCATCCGGCTCGGCACGCCGAGCGGATTGAGCACGATGTCGACCGGCGTTCCGTCGGCGAGGAAGGGCATGTCCTCCTGCGGCACGATCTTCGAGACGACGCCCTTGTTGCCGTGCCGGCCGGCCATCTTGTCGCCCGGTTGGATCTTGCGCTTCACCGCGACGAAGACCTTCACCATCTTCATCACGCCGGGCGGCAGTTCATCGCCGCGCTGCAATTTTTCGACCTTGTCGAGGAAGCGGCTTTCGAGCCCCTTCTTCGCCTCGTCATATTGCTTGCGCATCGCCTCGGTCTCGGCCATGAGCTGATCGCTCTCGACGGCGAAGCTCCACCATTGCGAGCGCGGATAGCTCTCGAGCACCTCCTTGGTGAGCTCAGTGTCCTTCTTGAAGCCCTTCGGCCCGGCAACAGCCGTCTTGCCGAGCAGCAGCTCGGAAAGCCGGCCGTAAACGTTGCGGTCGAGAATCGCGAGCTCGTCGTCGCGGTCCTTGGCGAGGCGCTCGATCTCCTCGCGCTCGATCGCCTGGGCGCGCTCGTCCTTCTCGACGCCATGCCGATTGAAAACCCGGACCTCGACCACCGTGCCCTGGACGCCCGGCGGCACCCTCAGCGACGTGTCGCGAACGTCCGACGCCTTCTCGCCGAAGATCGCGCGCAAGAGCTTCTCTTCCGGCGTCATCGGGCTCTCGCCCTTGGGCGTGATCTTGCCGCAGAGAATGTCGCCGGCCTGGACTTCGGCGCCGATGTAGACGATGCCGGCCTCGTCGAGGTTCTTCAGCGCCTCTTCCGAGACGTTCGGAATGTCGCGGGTGATCTCTTCGGGGCCGAGCTTGGTGTCGCGCGCCATCACCTCGAACTCGTCGATATGGATCGAGGTGAACACGTCGTCCTTGACGATGCGCTCGTTCAAGAGGATCGAGTCTTCGAAGTTGTAGCCGTTCCAGGGCATGAACGCGACGAGCACATTGCGGCCGAGCGCCAGATCGCCGAGGTCGGTCGACGGCCCGTCGGCGATGACGTCGCCCTTACGGACGAAATCGCCGACCCGCACCAGCGGCTTCTGGTTGATGCAGGTCGATTGGTTCGAACGCTGGTACTTCAACAGCCGGTAGATATCGACGCCGGGCTTGCCGGGATCGGTCTCCTCGGTCGCCCGCACGACGATGCGGGTCGCATCGATCTGGTCGACATAGCCGGTGCGGCGCGCCGTGATCGCGGCCCCCGAATCGCGCGCCACGACGGACTCCATGCCGGTGCCGACGAGCGGCGCATCCGCCTTGATGAGCGGCACCGCCTGGCGCTGCATGTTCGAGCCCATCAGGGCACGGTTGGCGTCGTCGTTCTCGAGGAACGGGATCAATGCCGCGGCAACCGAGACGATCTGCTTCGGCGACACATCCATGAAATCGACGCGGTCGCGCGTCGCCATCACCACGTCGCCGGCATGCCGGCAGACGACGAGGTCTTCGGTGAGCGTGCGCTTCGCATCGACCGGCGCATTGGCCTGCGCGACGTAGTGCTTCGCCTCCTCCATGGCGGAGAGATAGATCACTTCGTCGGTCACGCGGCCATCCTTGACGCGCCGATAGGGCGCCTCGATGAAGCCGTATTTGTTGACGCGGGCGAAGGTCGCGAGCGAATTGATGAGGCCGATGTTCGGCCCCTCCGGCGTCTCGATCGGGCAGATCCGCCCATAATGGGTCGGGTGCACGTCGCGCACCTCGAAGCCCGCCCGCTCGCGGGTGAGACCGCCCGGCCCAAGCGCGGAGAGCCGCCGCTTGTGGGTGATCTCCGAGAGCGGATTGGTCTGATCCATGAACTGCGACAATTGCGAGGAGCCGAAGAACTCGCGCACCGCGGCGGCCGCGGGCTTCGCGTTGATGAGATCCTGCGGCATCACCGTGTCGATATCGACCGAGGACATGCGCTCCTTGATCGCCCGCTCCATGCGCAGAAGACCGAGCCGATATTGGTTTTCCATCAGCTCGCCGACCGAGCGGACACGGCGATTGCCGAGGTGGTCGATGTCGTCGATCTCGCCGCGCCCGTCGCGCAGATCGACGAGCGCGCGCACGACCGCGATGATGTCGTCCTTGCGCAAGACGCGCATCGTATCCGGCGCATCGAGATCGAGACGCATGTTCATCTTCACCCGGCCGACCGCGGACAAGTCGTAGCGTTCGGAATCGAAGAACAGCGAATGGAACATCGCTTCCGCCGTCTCGAGAGTCGGCGGCTCGCCGGGCCGCATCACCCGATAGATGTCGAACAGCGCGTCCTCGCGCGAGGAATTCTTGTCGACCGCGAGCGTGTTGCGGATATAGGGGCCGATGTTGACGTGATCGATGTCGAGCACCGGGAGTTCGGTGAAGCCGGCCTCGATCAGCGCCGGCAGAGTCTTGGCGGTGATTTCGTCGCCCGCCTCGGCAAAGATCTCACCGGTCGCCGGATTATAGAGGTCGACGGCGATGTACTGGCCGTGCAGATCGACACTCTGCGCCTTGATGAACTTAACGCCCTTCTCGACGAGCTGTTTCGCCGCGCGCACGGTGAGCTTCTTGCCGGCTTCGAGCACGACCTCGCCGGTATCCGCATCGACAATGTCGAGGCGGGCCTTCATGCCCTTCATCCGCTCGGGATCGAAGGGCAGACGCCAGCTGTCGCCCTCGCGGACATAGGTGACCGTCTTGTAGAAGGTCGTCAGGATCTCTTCGCCGTCCATGCCGAGTGCATAAAGCAGCGACGTCACCGGAATCTTCCGGCGCCGGTCGATGCGCGCATAGACGATGTCCTTGGCGTCGAATTCGATGTCGAGCCAGGAGCCGCGGTAGGGAATGATCCGCGCCGCGAACAGAAGCTTGCCCGACGAATGGCTCTTGCCCTTGTCGTGATCGAAGAAGACGCCAGGCGAGCGGTGCATCTGCGAGACGATGACGCGCTCGGTGCCGTTGACGATGAAGGTGCCGTTCATCGTCATGAACGGCATGTCGCCCATGTAGACGTCCTGTTCCTTGATGTCCTTGACCGATTTCGCCCCGGTGTCCGGGTCGACATCGAACACGATGAGGCGCAAGGTGACCTTCAGCGGCGCGGCATAGGTCATGCCGCGCTGCCGGCACTCATCGACGTCATATTTCGGCGGCTCGAAGACATATTTGACGAATTCGAGCAGCGCGACATTGGCAAAGTCGGAGATCGGAAAGACCGACCGGAAGACAGCCTCCAGTCCCTCGTCGGGCCGCCCGCCTTGCGGCTCTGCGACCATCAGGAACTGATCATACGAGGCTTTCTGGACTTCAATCAGGTTTGGCATTTCCGCGACTTCGCGAAGGTGCCCGAAAAACTTGCGAACGCGCTTCCGGCCGGAAAAGGTTTGCGCTATGGATTGGGCCATCTTGCTCCTCGCAGGTTGGTATCGTACGGGGCTTGCACGCGCCCCGAAAATGCTTGCGCCACCGATCCCGGTTCGCGCGGGGCTTTGCCCCTATTCTTAGTCAAAACGTGCTGTAACTTCGCCGCGACAGGAACGGCTCAACGGCCCCGAAGCCTGCTTCGGGACCGCTCGAAAGGTGAAGAGGTCGCCACGGCGACCGCTTCGAAGTTCACTTGAGTTCGACTTTTGCGCCGACCTTTTCGAGAGTGGCCTTGATCTTCGCGGCCTCTTCCTTGGTCACGCCTTCCTTGACCGGCTTCGGCGCCGATTCGACGAGATCCTTGGCTTCCTTCAATCCGAGGCCGGTGACGGCGCGAACTTCCTTGATCACCTCGATCTTCTTCTCGCCGACCGAGGCAAGAACGACAGTGAACTCGGTCTGCTCTTCGGCCGGAGCCGCGGCCGGAGCCGCGGCCGGGCCTGCCGCGACCGCAACGGCTGCGGCCGCCGAGACACCCCATTTCGCTTCGAGCAATTTGGCGAGCTCGGCCGCCTCGAGCACGGTGAGGCTCGACAAGTCATCGACGATCTTCTCAAGATTGGCCATTGAGGTCTTCCTCTGAATTTGGGCGTGATCTTTGCTGAATGGGCGGCTTAGGCCGCGTCTTTTTCGGAATAGGCCTTAACGACCCGGGCCAGCTTGCTGGCCGGAGCCGTCGTGAGCTGGGCGAGCTTGGTCGCCGGCGCCTGAATGAGGCCGACGAGCCTAGCCCGCAATTCATCGAGCGAGGGCAAGGTCGCGAGCGACCTGATCGCCTCGACGTCGAGGGCTGTCTTGCGCATAGCGCCGCCGAGGATGACGAGCTTGTCGTAGTCCTTGGCGAAGGCCACGGCGACCTTGGCCGCCACCACCGGATCCTGCGAGTAAGCAAGCAGGGTCGGGCCCTTGAGCAGGCCCGCGATGCAATCCATCTCGGTGCCGTCGAGGGCGATCTTGGCAAGCCGATTCTTGGCGACCTGGACGGTCGCGCCGGCCTCGCGCATCTGCTTGCGCAGCATCTGCATCTGGGCCACCGACAAGCCGGAATAATGGGCCACCACGACGACCGATGCCTTGCGGAAGACCTCGTTCAGAGCGGTGACGCAGGCTTTCTTTTCAGCTCTGTCCACAATACTCTCTCTGTCTCAGGCGAGCGTGCCCGCCGGTTGCGTCAGCCGGCACGTGCCTTTCGGCCCGATTGCACGGCGCTACGCCTGTCCGCCGGAACGAGAGCATCGCCCCGGACAGAGGGATTCGACCAAAATCAAAGGTTGCAGGAACTGCCGCACCCGCGCACTTCGCATTCGTACCGACCCCGTCTATGCTGGCGTCTCGACAAGCCGGCCGGAACCGGAAGCAAGCCTTCGACATTAAGCTCGGACAAGAACCCCGAATTCTCGGGCGCCCGCGCGCCGGCAGTCTCGGACAGGACATGACCGGAGAGGACTGAAGCAAGACCTGGTCCACCGGCCACTCCGCCGCGCCTCAACGCGCCGGAGGAGTCCGGCGCGAAGGACGCGGAAGCTGAATCGGTTGGGGTCGCGGCGTTTGCCAACAACCCCGAACTGTCTATGTAACC
>Ga0209415_10002154_pt1 | contig 37199 bp, 35 predicted proteins | sample PeaSoiSIISIP2007_FD_187696 | JGI IMG/M metagenome (GOLD analysis project Ga0209415, IMG submission 187696) | Peat soil microbial communities from Weissenstadt, Germany - SII-SIP-2007 (SPAdes) (version 2) | ecosystem: Environmental > Terrestrial > Soil > Wetlands > Peat | place: Germany... | reverse complement strand
AAACCAATGAACTACTCAATAACGCGTTTCGCGCACACGTTAAGGTGAAGCACGTTCCCAATGCTCCGCGCGCGGATGCAGCATAGCCTCGGAGCCGGGCGATTGCCCTAATTTGGAGTTTCCGTTACCAACGGAATGTGGATGCCGCGCAGATTCAGATACGCCGCCTAGCGCCAGGTGATGCCGCCTTGTATCGCGACATTCGTCTGGAGGGCCTTCGATGCGACCCGCAGGCATTCGGCAGCACGTTCGAGGCTGAAAATGCCCGTCCTTTGGCTTTTTTCTCCGACCGGATCGGTTTCCAAACATTCGGCGCTTTCCATGGCTCGGAACTCGTTGGCATCACCGGGTTGGTGATCCATGAGGGACAAAAAGAAGCTCACAAGGGACTGCTCGTGGGCATGTACGTCCGGCCTAGCGCAAGAAACGTTGGGATTGGGCGGCGGCTGGTCGAGACCATAATCGAATTTGCACGCCACCGAGTGGAACTCATCCAACTGGCCGTGGTTAGCGAGAACGAACAAGCGCGGCGGCTATATGAGCGTCTGGGCTTCGTGGAATACGGACTCGAAAAGAATGCCCTGAAGCATGAAGGGCGCTACTACGATGAGGTTCTCATGGCGAAGGACCTCAAGCCCGATTGAAATTCGGATATCGCTGGACGCCGCAGACCCAGAGATCCGCCCCAAGCCGATCGGCCCAGAGAAGCGGGAAGAAATAATCCAGTACATGGTGGCGGACTGTTGAGCGGGACTTCACCCTTTTAACACGGGAGTTGCTTCTCTCATCTCATCCATGACGCTTTATGATCCCCAGTTTGACCACAATGGGCTGACGAATTTCGTGCGTCGTCCTGGGCTGCTTTCCTTTCAGCTTGGCAGATATCAGTAAGAACGGCCGTGTATCGTGGCATACCTCCTGCGCCAGACAGCGGGCGGAGCGCCGGTAATGCGGTGAATCCATCTCGTCATGTGGGCTTGGTCGGCGAAACCCGTGTCGGCCGCGATTCTGCACAGGCAGTCCGATCCCCTGGTGATGCGCAGCCACGCCGAACGGGCGCGCAATTCGGCGCGCAAAACCGATGGTGCAATCCCATACGCCGCTGTGAATCCTCGAGACACTGTTTCCGGTGCCAGACCGTTGACTCCCGCCCACAGGCCAATCTCCGTCGCATCATCTTTGGACAGGTCCATCAACAACAGATCAGGCCAATCATTTCGTTGCCCAGGTGAAGGCAAGCACTTTTTCCCGAGCGCGCGTTCCAGAAGACGCGTCGCCTCAATGACATCTTTTTCAGCGGTTCGCGCCAGTTCGTCAACTTCGTCCAAATGATAAAGCCCGCCAATTCCGGTCGCATCTGGCCAGTCGAGCCTTATCAGCTTAACCCCGGCAGATACCATCCGATTCGCATGACAATCCATCGTAGGATGAATCAGTACATCGCCCGCCGTGGCGTGAATGCGGCCACTGTAACCTGATTCCTCGAAGCTGCCGGCCAAAACCACGGTCGCATACGCGCGCAGGTGGCGATGCCGCGGCAAGCTGAAGCTGCATGGCAAGGTTTCGATTCCGGGTGTGACGCGGCGAAAGTGCGGGTTGTGGATCGGAGCAGACACGTTCAATCGTAAGGCGAAGACATCGCGACGGGCAAGGACAATCCGCCTCGCAACGCTTCCGCCAAGTCAAATGGGTTCAAGACAGCGCCAGCCTCGTGATTCATTCTGGTTGGAACACGGTTCAGGCATTTAAGGTTGCCCGGCGGAGCAAGCAGCCAATGGCCGCAATCACGCCCAGGCTGGAGACGCCATTGTTGAGGGCGATCCTAAGTTCTCGATCTGAATGCGGGCCTAAAGGTTTCATCTATGCACCAGGAAATCAAACTCGTTTTAAGCCAATCTTCATACGCCGTGCGTCTGGCGGAACCGCGCGACTCCGACAGAATCGCAGACTTGGCAGGACAACTTGGCTATCCGTGCACAGGGGAAGAAGTTCGCGAACGGCTCCGCCAAATGCAGGACGCGAACCAATACGCCGTGTTGGTGGCAGAACTTCCCACCGGCCAAATTGCGGGCTGGATCGGGCTATACGTCTTCCGGGCCGTCGAACTGGAAACCGTTGCCGAGATTAGTGGGTTGATTGTCGACGAAGATGTCCGCTCTTGTGGGATCGGAAAGGTGTTGCTCGACGCCGCAGACGAATGGGCACAGGGCGTCGGGTGCCATGTTATCTCGGTGCGGTCGAACGTCAAGCGGGATCGCGCTCATCAGTTCTACACAAACAATGGATACGAGCACATCAAGACCCAGAAAGAGTTGCGCAAGAAACTCTGATTGAGCTTTGCGCGCGCAAGCGTACGGCAGGCTCCAACGCACAGAGAATTCATGATGACCATATCTTCCTCAGCAGAACTTTTGAGCCAGCGTGGGTGTGAGTCTGAGGAAGGCGGCGCGGCCATCACTGAAGGAGATCTGAGCTCTGCGCGCTTGCGCAAAGAGTTGAACGTCTTCGATGCGGTCGCGGTGGTCGTTGGTACCGTCATCGGGTCGGGAATTTTTCTTTTGCCCAGTTTCGTTGCCGCTCAACTGCACTCCCTTGGCGCGGTCTTGCTGGTATGGCTGGTGGGCGGGATCCTAAGCCTGTTTGGCGCGTTATCGTTGGCTGAACTCGGCTCCATTTATCCAGGGACAGGGGGCCTGTGCACTTACCTGCGCCACGTCTATGGCCCACTGCCTGCCTTCCTCTATGCCTGGGCGCTGCTTCTTATGATTCACACCGGCAGCATCGCCGCGTTGGCTGTCGCTTTCGGCATTTACGTTGGTCAGGTTCTGCCTTTGAGCATAGTTGAGCAGAAGGTGTTGAGCGCGGGACTGATTTTGGCGCTCACTATCGTGAGCTGCCTTGGGATTCGCGGCGGAAAGGTGGTTCAAAACCTTATCGCCGTTGCCAAAGTCAGCGGGCTGGCGGGAATCATCCTTTTGTTGAGCGCCAAAGGTTTGCGTCCGATCCACTTTTTCGAAAGTTCAGTGAGTGCCCATGGTCCAGCATTTTCGATCGCGGGATTTGGTATCGCTCTGGTAGCTGTGCTGTGGGCCTACGAGGGCTGGCATGTCCTATCGTTTATTGCCGGAGAGATGAAAAGGCCCAAGCTGAATTTGCCGCGGAGTCTTTTTTACGGCTGCGCCATCGTCATGCTGATCTATTTAGCGGCCAACCTCGGCTACTACCACACACTGTCTGCGGCGGAGATTCGCGGAAGCAACGCGGTGGCCGCTCTGGCAGTCGGAAAGCTTCTTGGCCCGATCGGTGCAAATTTCATTTCTATTTTGATCGTGGTTTCGATTCTTGGCTCCATGAATGGATTGATACTCAGCGGACCTCGTGTCTCCTTTGCGATGGCGCGAGAAGGAATATTTCCTGCCGTTTTCGGCCGATTGAGCGCTCGCTACCGCACGCCCATGGTGGCGTTGACGGTCCAAGGCGTTTGGGCGGCCATGCTGGCTGCTTCCGGCAGTTACCAGCAGCTTTTCACAGACGTCATTTTCACTGCATGGATCTTTTACGGACTGGCCGTTGCGGGCGTTCTGGTGCTCCGGCGTTCTCAGCCGAACATGACGCGTTCCTTTTCCGTTCCCGGATATCCGTGGCTTTCGCTGCTCTTCTGCGTTGCGGCCGCGGGCGTGATTCTTGGCACCTTGATAGCGCGACCAATCGGTGCATTGATCGGCATCGGGCTAGTGGGCACCGGTATTCCAGTCTATTTGTTTTGCATCAAGATGCAATCGGCGACTACGGCAGAATGACTGGTCTTGCGCGACATACAAATAAAGGGGCGCATCCGAATGATTGGAACACTTTGTGTTGGAGCGATTCATCTTCCACATGCGGCATTAAGAGATGCGCACGGGTTTCTTCAGTTCTCGCCCACGCTGGCGTTGGCTCTGCCTGTCTGGTTTTCATGGGACCCATTGCTATCCTATTTCGCCGCGGTGTTCCTGTTGGTTCTGGGCCTGAGCATAGCGATTAAGAGGGCCCCACCCCAGGCGAGCGCGCTGGATAAAATCATCCTCTGCGGTCCTGTGTTCATCGCCATGCCGATGGCTGTGTTCGGCACTGAGCACTACTTAGCCCCCACAGAGGTAGGCCGGGCCATCCCTGCCTGGATTCCGGCGCATACGTTCTGGGTTTATCTGGTCGGAACGTGCCTCATTCTTGGGGGCTTGAGCATCGTGCTCCAGAAATATGCCTGGTTGTCGGCAGGACTCTTTGGGGTCATGCTTCTGTGCTTTGAGGCACTGATGCACATCCCCAGAGTAGTGGCGGCTCCTCACAACCGCCTTACCTGGGCAATAGCTTTCAGGGACCTTTCTTTCAGTTGCGGTGCTTTGTTGTTTGCCGCAATGCGCGGGCAAGGATGGCGGATCAAAGGCTGGCATCAGCTGATCGCTGCGACGCGCATTGTTATTGGAATTGTCCTGCTTTTCTTCGGCGTCGAGTACTTTCTTCACCCCGAACTTCTTCCGGGAGTTCCTCTCAGGCAACTGACGCCTAATTTTATTCCGGGCAATTTGCTGTGGGGATATTTGACCGGTGTAGTCTATGTGGTTGCTGGCACGCTCCTGCTTATTAACAAGAATGTACGCTTGGCGGCGGCATCGATCGGGTTGTTTGTTCTTCTTGCTGTGATCTTTTTTTGTGTGCCGATTATGGTCCAGTACGGTTCTGACATCGGCAGAGGATTGAACGTTCCAGTCGACACTCTGCTATTGAGTGGAGCGACGTTGTGCCTGGCTGGAAACCCAACGGGAAGCGTCGGGAAGTCCAAACAAGAAACGGCTAACGCTGGCGACCGGACCAACGCGGCAGAAGGTCAGTGGCCGGAGCACTCAAGGAGAACGTATGGCAATTAGTGGACGGAGATTCAAAGTCTGGGCGCGATACCTTACAAGAGTGAGACCGATCGTCGGGGTTCTGACGATCGCCATTCTTCCCGTTTCCCTGTACGCGCAAAGTATGCCCCCGGACCAAAGCGCCGATCTCAAGCCGAGCAAAAGCACTACCGTGACTTTCAAAGGGTATGTCCGCGACATGGCTTGCCTAATGAAATTCAACGAGGCATTAAAGCCTACCAACGATTGCGCCCTGATGTGCGCGCGCGCTGGTTCGCCATTGGTCGTCGTAACGAAAAAAGGGATCATCTACGTCCCGATGTCAGCAGAGATTCCGGATACTTCGCAACGCGAGAAGCTGATGCCCTTCGTAGGGAGTTACGTAGAAATCACGGGAGAGATGTACCAACGATCAGGTATCAAAGCAATTGTCATTGCGCAGATCAAGAAGGATGACCGACCGGAGGTCGTAAAGAACAAGAAATGACCAGAAAATTCGCTCTCCTTATTGTCGCGCTTGCCGCATTTTGTCTGTTGTTCATGGTTGCTCGCGCCAACGAGCGCTCGCATAAAATCAATCTTCCCACGAGCAAGGCACTCACGTTGCCCGTTTCGGGTTTCGTTGCGCGCACCAACAGCTACCCCGCAACCATCGCTCTAAGTCCGGATGGTCGTTACGCTGCGCTGCTCAATCAGGGATACGGCACGGAACAAAGTGGGGTGCGGCAATCGATTGCGATTCTCGACCTGAGCAACAACCAGTTGCACGATTTTCCCGACGAACGCCTGCGCGGCGACGAAAAAGCAACGCTGCAGAGCTACTTTATTGGGCTAGCCTTTTCAACCGATGGCCGAAATCTCTATGCGTCGATGTCATCGATCACGCAGAACGGCATCGCGGTATACCACTTCGCAGACGGGCAAGTTACGCCCGCACGCTTCATCACGATTCCTGCGCAACGGCTTGCGCCCGGGAAAAAAGTCACTTACGACACTGGCGGAACTCCTGAGGGAACTGCGCCACCGTATCCAGCCGGGTTTGCTGTTTTACCTTCTGCCAACGGCGATCGGGTGCTCGTAGCCGACAATCTCTCTGACAACGTCGTTCTGCTCGACGTTACCTCCGGCCAAATTCTTAGCTCCTTCGATGTGAGCACCAGTAAATACATTCCGGCGGCGTATCCATATACCGTCGTCGCCAACAAGGCCGGAAGCAAAGCATGGGTCAGCTTATGGAACGACTCAGCAGTGGCCGAACTGGATCTACTAAAAGGGAAGATCACGCACCGGATCGAGCTATGGCATCCTTCAGACCCCGTGGCATCGGGTTCGCACCCCACGACCATGCTGCTGAGTCGAGCAGAAGACATTCTCTACGTCGCCATGGCGAATGCAGCGACCGTGACAGCAGACGGCGTCGCGGTTGTGGATGTAAAGAAGGGCGTGGCACTGCGTTGTTACCGTGCCGCTCTCGGCAAGGACGATGCGGCTGGCGCGGCTCCGATCGCTATCGCTCTTTCCCCCGACGAAAGCCATCTTTACACCGCCAGCGCATCGCTGAATGCCGTGGCAGTATTTGACACCAAACGCGAGAGGCAGACGCCGGATTCGACCGCCATGGAATCGCCCGTGGGCTTCATCCCCACGGAATGGTATCCGAGCGCCCTCGCCATCGCAGGAAACGATTTACTCATCGCCAATGCCAAAGGCCAAAGCAGCGGGCCGAACAATATGGAGGCAGCGGTGCAGACTGGACTGCATCCTAACCAGCATCCTTACATTGCCACGCTGATCGGCGGCTCGATCCAGCGGCTAAGCCTCGGTGACATCGGGAAGAATTTGCCGGCCTACACACGGCAGGTTGAAGAAGACAATCTTCTTCGCGCCGATTCCGGCAAGATTGAGTTCGCGGGCGGGCACAATCCCATCCGCCATGTGATCTACATACTCAGAGAAAATCGCACTTACGATCAGATCCTCGGCGATCTTCAAGTCGGCAACGGCGATCCTTCGCTGACCATGTTCGGCGCTGAAATTACGCCCAATGCGCACAAACTCGCCTTGCAGTTTGGAGTGCTCGACAACTTTTATGACAGCGGAGACGTGTCTGCCAATGGACATTTGTGGTCTGACGCCTCCGCCACGTCCGACTACATCGAGAAAATTTGGCCCATCATTTATCGAGGAAGTGAGCGTCCGCAGGACTACGGCAATGCTCTGGAACAGGGCATGCCCGTGATGGACGATCCGGGAACCGGTTTTCTCTGGGACAACCTCGCCAAGCACAACTTCACCTATCGCATCTATGGAGAAATGATGGATGTAGTTTGGTGCAGGAGCGAAAAGGTGACTTCACCCCGCGAAGGCACGCCATCGCCGGGCTCCGGTCCGTGTCCGACTACGGAATTCAAGAAGGGAGATTCGTTGCCGTCGAATGTTGGCAACCCTCGTGGTGGGGCAAGCCCGTGGCCATGGGCGGTTCCCAGGTTAAAAGCCGTCCATCCGACAAAAGAGGCACAACGCGATCACCTCGATCCTCTGTATCCGGATTTCGCGATTGACTATCCTGACCAGCTTCGCGCTGACGAATTTCTTCGTGAATTTGACGAGTTCGTGAAGGGGCGCGGCACCGCGAAGGAATTGCCGCAGTTTATTCTGCTGTATCTTCCGAATGATCACACTGGCGGAACACGCGTCGGCAGGCCCGCACCGCCGGCATCCGTCGCCGATAACGATCTTGCAGTTGGACGCGTGGTCGATGCCGTGTCGCATAGCTCATACTGGGATGACACGGCGATCTTCGTTGTCGAAGACGATGCACAAAACGGAGCCGATCATGTCGACGCGCATCGCTCGATTGCATTGGTGATCAGCAAGTATTCGCCACGTTCGGAGACGCCTTTTATCGACCGCCATTTCTACACCACGACAGGTATGATCCACACCATGGAGAATCTGCTTGACCTTCCGCCGATGAACCTGTTTGATGCGCACGCGCCGTTGCTCGCGTCGTTATTCGCCGGTTCCGGAACACAGCCGCCCTATCAAGCCGACGATAGCAACCTGCGCAGTGGACTTCTCTACCAAATGAACGACAAAAAAGCTCCCGGTGCGAAGCAATCGGCCAGGATGGACTTTTCCCACCCCGATGCGGTCGACGCGCAGGAACTGAACGCAATTCTCTGGCAGAACGCGCTTCACGACATGCAAAAGTCCGATAAAGGTCGTTCGCAATCCCGATCATCGAACTAGTTCACAATTCATCCGTCGACGCACCATCGAATGCACGGGTTTCCGGGCTGGTCATTGCTTCGGGGAATTCCGGAGTTTCTTTGCTGCGTTGCGGCCGAACGCTGTACTCTAACCACAATGAAGGTAAGGGTGATCGAATCCGACACAATAGCTTTTCTCGTCTGCCAGTCGGTGGGACTTCAGACCTCGACCGCATCCGTCATCCACGGCAGCTACAGCGTCGAGGGAGGCTTGGACGCTTGCCGCAGTAGACAAAACAAGCCACGGCTTTTGACTGCCTGTAACTTTCTGACGCCCGGCGAATCTTATCTCGGCCGAGCTTGGCTGAAGGAGTACTCATGAACTCGCGCACTGATGAAAAAACATTCAGGCGTATCAATCGGCGTGAATTGTTAAAGTTGACCCCGGTGTTGGCGCTGGGGGCGTTTGCGATTCCCACGTTGCAGAAGCCGCTGCTCAAGGCCGGACTTGGCTTTAGCGACTGGGCATCGGGAAAGCTTTTTCGTTCGGGGCACCTGGCACAAACATTTGCGGACTCAGACCTCACTCCCTTCAACCAATTTCCGATCAACGGCTACGACGTTGACGACCCCCAAGTTGATTTCGACAAATGGAATCTGACGGTGACAGGCGCGGTGAGCAAGCCCGCTGACTACACCCTTGCGCAGATTCAAACTTTGCCAAAGTTTACCCAAAACACAAGGCACGTTTGCGTAGAGGGTTGGGACGTAGTTGGCAAGTTTGGCGGCGTACGCCTTTCTGACTTCCTCGCGATGATCGGCGCCGATACGACAGCGCGGTTTGTTTACGTCGAGTGCGCCGATGATTATTACGAATCACTCGACATGGCGACGGCCATGCATCCGCAGACTTTGTTGTGCTACGAGATGTATGGGCAACCGCTGACTCGCGCGCACGGTGCTCCTTTGCGCCTGACCATTCCAACCAAAATCGGTTATAAACAGGCCAAATATTTGACTGATCTGAAAGTGACTAACGTATTGGAGCGAGCCGGATACTGGGAAGATCAGGGCTACTCGGAATTTTACGGGCTGTAGTGGCGCGGAGGAGGTTTATGTCGACTCAGGCGATTGCAATCGAGAACGCAAAAACCCGCGAGCTCACAGAGGCAGTCTACGAGCATCCGTTGATCGTTCGCTTGTGCCACTGGGTGAACGCGGTAGCGCTATTTGTGATGGTGGGCAGCGGACTGCAGATTTTTCGCGCCTTTCCAAGTTTCGGAGCCAAGATTCCGCAGAAAGACCTGATCAATTGGCCGAAGTCGTTTGCCATCGGCGGATGGCTGGGCGGCGCACTGCAGTGGCACCTGACTTTCATGTGGATATATTTGGCGACCGGGCTGATATACGTCGGCTATCAAGTTTTCAGCGGCAACTACAAGCAGGTTCTTTTCGTGCGGCGAGACCTGCCCGGAGTTTGGCCGATGGTGCGCCATTACTTTTTCTTCGGCCCCAAACCGCCGGTAAGAGAAGCCTACAATCCGCTGCAGAAACACGCTTACACGTCGGCAATCGGACTGGGCGTGCTGTCGGTTGTGACCGGGTTCGCAGTTTGGAAACCGGTGCAGTTTTCCTGGCTGGCATGGATGATGGGTGGTTTTCATCTGGCGCGGGTGTGGCATTTCCTGATCATGTGGGCCATCCTTGGCTTCGTATTTGGGCATTTGGTCATGGTGGTCCTGCATGGGTGGAATAATTTTGTCTCCATGTTGACTGGCTGGAAAAAAGATCCGGAATACCTATCGAAATAGTTGTTCTTCGCGACTTTCGTGATTTCATTATTGCGGTGCGAGTAATGCCGGCAGAAGCGATTTCGCTGGACGATCCAGCCGATAGAATGAACGAAGAAATGCTGATCCGGCGCATCCGGGACGGCGAGCACGAACTCTTCTACGAACTGATTCGACCCTACGAACGGCGCGTGTACTCGGCCGCGTTTGCGATCCTGCACAACGAAGCGGATGCCGAAGACGTAGCTCAAGAAGCCGTGCTAAAGGCTTTCAAGCACATCCGGCAATTTCGCGCGGAAGCGCGATTCAGCACATGGCTGATCCAAATTACAGTCAACGAGGCGCGCATGCGAAGAAGGAAGGAGCATGCCGAAATCATGCAGCCCATCGTTGACCATCAGGACGAAGAGGGAAACTATACGCCTCGCGACTTCGCTGATTGGCGCGAAATTCCGTCGGAAACCCTGGAGCGAAGCGAGGTTCGACAGAAACTGGCGGAGGCGTTGGTATCGCTCGGCCAGAAATACCGCGAAGTTTTTGTCCTGCGCGACATGCAGCATTTGAGCATCGAGGAAACAGCCAAAACCCTCGGTGTGTCCACGGCGTCTGTCAAAACCCGTCTGCTGCGGGCGCGGCTGATGCTGCGCGATCTGCTGGCTCCGGGTCTCGGCGGCAGTTGGGCCAGCAAATTGTCGTTCGCTAAGGGGACCAAGCCATGGTAGTGACCTGCGAGCAAGTGTGGCACGAGAGTTCCAGCTATCTCGACGGCGAAACCGGATCAGACTTGCGCGCTGCCATCGAAGAGCATGTCCGCGGGTGTAAGACGTGCGGCGCGGTACTCGACGGAACTCGAAATGTGATCGGCCTGTATGGGGAGGATCGTATGTTTGAACCACCTCCAGGATTCAGCCGGCGCCTGCACAGAAGGCTGGAAAAGAACATGCCGCGTCGGCGAGGAACGGCAGTTGGTTGGATGGTCGCGGTAGCGGCGGCGCTCTTGATTGTGGGAAGTTTTGAAGTGGGCGACTCCGCCTCGTTCGTCCATCCCCAACTTCGATCGAAACTTGCACAGCCCGGCAGCGGCATCCCCGCTGACATGATGGTCGTTGTTGCGGAAGATGGGAAAACATTTCATGTGGCTGGGTGCCGGTTCATTCACGATAAGGCAAAGTTACGGACAATCCCGGCGGGGCAGGCTTTGCGGGAAGGTTACATGCCGTGCGTGCGGTGTATGAAGAAGTATCTTACAGAAAGCGCGCGCCGCAATGCGGTTGACGCTGACGATGGAGAATTTGCCCGTTCGGCCGAGCCTGTTTCAAAGTAAAAGATTGCGACTTTGTTGAGAGCCGGCGTTGAAGTCTCCGGGTAGCCAGCTGTAGAGCCGCTCCGCGGCTACCCGAAAGTCAGATTGGACAATATGTCTGCGCCGGCTTAGTTCTGCTTCATGCTGTCGTCGTGTTTCATGGTGTCGTCTTTCTTTGTGTCGCTTGACTTGGTCTTATTAGTCTTCGTTTTCTTCGCCTTGCTGACCTTCTTGCCGTTCGCCATGTCATCGTTCTTCATGGTGCCCTGTTTCGTGCTGTCCGGCTTCATGGTGTCCTGTTTCATGGTGTTGCTGCCGGATTGGGCAAAAGCCGCGAGGGACACTGCCAGGAAACACATCGTCATCAAGCTGCAAATCAACTTTTTCATAAGATCCTCCTAGTTTTCTGTTTTGAAGTTTGGGGTCGGCACACTTCGATCCCGGCGATGAGATTCGCTCACAGCAGCAAAGTTACACAACCGGGAAAGAGCAGCCATTGTAACCTGCCGCGAGAAGGAGTTTCATTTCAATTCTTTTGGGCTGACAATGCCGCAGTCGCGCCAACTGTTTGCTCAGTCGCTCCGATCACCCGGCCCTGGTCGGGTTCCTGCACGAACGCGATTAGCCGTAGATTGCCGGCGTCAGATCCGGGATCGAATTTCAACTGAACGTCTTTCGTGAAGGCTTGTCCCTGCCGGAACTTTCCCACCTTTACAATAGTTTTAACTACTGCGGTATGCGCCAACTTGCGTCCCGCGTTTTCGCCGCGAGCGACTTGCGATTCCGCACGGTTGAGAGCGACGGCAACATAGACGTCCGCTTCGCGCAAGCCGAACGATGGTTGCAACGCACCTGTTTCCAGATGAGCAAGCAAAAGTTTCGTCGTGCCCACGGAGACGGACGACAACTGGACAGCAATCTTCGGCTTGGTCAGTTCTTTGGTAAAGGCCTTGTCGGCCAGCGCCGCGTCACTACCGGTAAACTGGATGGTCCCGTCCACGACCATCTGCGGGGTGTAGATGCTCTCCAGGCCGAGACGCCGCGCATACGCGCCCTGCCGATCACTATAAAAAGGTGCGGAATACGGGTCCTTCCAGCCGTCGTGATTCCAATAGTCGACGTGCTCGCTGAGAACAATCATCTCCTCGCCAGCTACCGGTTGCCCATCCAGTTTCTGCAGGAACGCATCCGCTGGAGGACAACTCGAGCACCCTTCCGAAGTGAACAATTCGACCAATACCGGAGTCCGCGCATCCGTGCCAGACGCTGTTTCAGACGCCCACGTCAACGCTCCGGCCGCAACCAAAATCAGGGCTATAGTTGAAACGAGCAGGATCTTCACGGCGCCCCCCAAGTTGTGTCACCCTTATTACTGGATGCGCCACCGGAAGGAAGGTTGCCCGACGCGCGCGCTCGGAAGCGCTTTGCAACTTTCGCTGGTTTCGCGAGTCTAAGGGAGAGACCACGCAATCTGCGAAGCAGGTCTGAAGGAGTTGGCTATGAGTAGTTTTTTACGGGTATGTGCGGCACTCTTCATACTCACCTTTGCCGGCACAATTGCCTGCAACGCCGGTGAGCAGTCAGTCGCGGCCGTGCCGAAGCCTGCCGTAGATGCGCCTATTGCCGCGAGCAAAGGAAAGCAGTCCGTAGTCGTAGCGGGCGGTTGTTTTTGGGGGATCCAGGCTGTTTTCCAGCACGTAAAAGGGGTGACTGAGGCGACCTCAGGTTACTCCGGAGGCGCGGCGAACACTGCGGAATACGAAGTGGTGAGCACCGGCCAGACCGGACACGCGGAATCTGTGAAGATTACCTACGATCCTTCACAGATCACCTACGGCCAACTGCTTTGGGTCTTCTTCTCGGTGGCGCATGATCCCACTGAATTGAACCGGCAGGGTCCTGACACCGGCAGTCAATATCGTTCGGTTATTTTCTACACGAACGATGAGCAAAAACGAATTGCCGAGGCCTATGTTGCACAACTGGATAAGGCCAGGATTTTCCCGCGTCCGATCGTCACTCAGATCGTTCCGCTGAAGGCTTTTTATCCAGCCGAGGCTTATCATCAGGACTACGCTGCGCATCATCCGGACAATCCATATATCGTTTACAACGATGCGCCGAAGGTCGCTCATCTTCACCAGCAGTTTCCTGAGCTCTACGCCGGCAAGTAGCGTCGAGGAGAATGGTTCATGTTTGAATCTGAATTGGAAGAGGGATCGACTAAGTTGAAACGGCGGGCGTTTCTGTTGACTTCGGTTTCAGCAGTGGCGGGTCTGGCGGTGTGGTCGATGCGAAAGCCGCAGTTTGTCGAGGCCATGGGATCGAAAGACGCGCCCCGGGACGTTACGATCGTTCAGTTCTCCGACGCCGGTGAACGGCTGAAAACGGTGAGTGTGCCGAAGGTCGTCAAGAGCGACGACGAGTGGCGAAAGCAGTTGACTCCCAACGCTTTCGATATAACACGCCGCGCGGATACAGAGCTCGCATACTCGGGGAAATATTGGAACCTGCACGACAAGGGCCTTTTCCGCTGCATCTGTTGCGACAATGCCCTATTCAGCTCCGAGACTAAGTTTGATTCGGGGACAGGCTGGCCGAGCTTCTGGGCCCCGATCGCAAAGGAAAATGTTCACACGACGAGAGACATCAGCCTGGGCATGGTGAGGACGGCCGTGTCCTGCACGGAATGTGACGCCCACCTGGGCCACGTATTCGACGATGGTCCAAAGCCGACTTATCTGCGATATTGCATGAACTCGGCGTCGCTCCGGTTCGTGGCGCTAAAGACCGCGTGAGAGGCTGGCATCGGAGGCGAGACGTTAGGTCCACCGAAACCAGCGCAAAGCGAGAGCAAAGGAAATCCCTCCCCAGAGTAAAAGCACAAGCAGACGCCCGGCCTGCGATGTCAATGAAGCCCCTTCCAGAATGGTGGCGCGCAGAGCGTCATTGAGCGCGGTCAGCGGCAGCGCTTTTATGAAGGGATGAATCGCCGCCGGGAAGCGTTCGTACGAAAAGAAGACACCTGAGAATATCCACATCGGCATCATGATCAGATTGATGAGCCCGCTGACACTTTCAATTTTCTGGGCGCGGCTGGCTGTAAGCAGGCCTAATCCAGCAAATCCCACGGCGCCGATTGCACTCAGCAGCAGAATCGAGAGCAACGACCCAGGCACACGAATGTGGAAGACCAGCGCGCCGAAGCCGAGCAGAAGCCCGACCTCGATTACCATGAGAACCAAACGGCCGCTGGCTAACGCGAGCAGGAAATCGCTTCTCCGCATGGGCGTTGCTACAAAACGCTTGAGCAGCTTACGCTGGCGCATGTCGACCAGTGCAAACCCGATGCTCCACATACCGGAGTTCATCAGGTTCATCCCGATCAGCCCTGGAATGAGAAAGTCAATGTAGCGCGATCCGGGTTCGTCCGAGACAATAGCGGAAGTGGGCAGCGGGTCCGTGCGACCGGCTGAGACTTGCAGAGCGTCATCCACTTCGGCACGTGAGAGCACACTCTCGGGACGAGCAGGATCGTAGAGATACTGGAAACCGCCTTTGCTATCGGGTTCGACCACGAGATCGTACTTGCCGAGACGAAACCCTTTGAGCGCTGCGGACTTGTCGAGCACTTCGGCGCGAATGGAACTCTTTTGCGGCGAGCGCTCGAGCAAAGATAGTACGTACCGCGACCCGGGGCCGTCTACGACAGCGATGGATGTCACGTTAGCAGGTTTGTTGCGGAAGGCAATCCCCAGTCCCAGTGCCAGCAATAGCGGAAACCCGAACACCCAGAACACAACTTCGGGCTCACGCTTGAGCTCTTTCATGCGCACCACCACGAGGTGCGTGAAGGCCGACCAGCGGCCGTTGCGGAGCGCTCGGCCCCGGGCTGGGGTAGTCGGAGTTTCTTGTGCGAGGCTCACGGTTGGAGCTCCATTGGCCGACGGGTCCTACAACATTGGCTGCCAAGCCCTGGACGAAGCGAAAACCCCTCCCCACACAAACCTAATCCACGCATCACTGTTCCCTCAGATGACGGCCAGTCAGATTGACGAACACATCTTCCAGGCTGGCCTGCCGCGTAGTCAGGTGCAGAAGTTGCGAGCCATTCTGCCCGACTGCATCGAGTAGCGCGGGAATCGTCAAGTGCGGTTCGCGCACGGTGAGGCTGACCAGGCCGTCGTCGTTGCGGACCGACTCCACACCGGGCAGTACTCGCCAGCGATCGTGAGCTGCGCCGTCGGTGGAATCGCCGCTGGTCTGGAACTCAACCACATGATGCCCGCCAAGGCGTTCGATCAGGTCGGAAGGCGAGCCTTCGGCGATGACCTGGCCGTGATCGACGATCGCCAGGCGGTCGCACAGGCGCTCGGCCTCGTCCATATAATGCGTGGTGAGCAGCACAGTTCCTCCGGCTCGCTGAAAGCTGCGAATGATGTCCCAGAGCTGGCGACGGCTCTGCGGATCGAGCCCGGTCGTGGGTTCGTCCAAAAAAAGTATTCTAGGATTCCCCACCAGCGCGGTGGCCACGGCTAGACGCTGCCGTTGTCCGCCGGAAAGCTTGCCCACCATCGAATCCGCTTTTTCGCCAAGTTGCAGATCGTCGAGCACCTCCTCCGCTGAACGAGGCTCGCGATAGAAGCTGGCAAACAGTTCAATGGTTTCGCGAACCGTCAATTTCTCTGAGAGCCGAGTCTCCTGCAGGGAAATGCCCAGCCACTCCCGAACTTCTCGTGAATTCTTGTGCCAGGTGTGACCGAGAATTGTGACCTCGCCAGCGGTGGGTTCGAGCAAGCCCTCCAGGATTTCAATGGTCGTGGTCTTCCCTGCTCCGTTCGGGCCCAAGAGACCGAAGCATTCCCCGCCCTGGATTTCAAGGCTCAGTCCGCGTACGGCTTCAACTTTGCCGTCGTAGGTCTTGCGCAAATCACGACACTGAATGGCGGAAGGCACAGGAAGATTTTAACTGAAGAATAGCGAGATTTTGTCAGCGCGGTTCGTGAGCGCAACACAAGGTTACAAACAACTTCCTGACTCTCATTTAGAATATCAATCGGCTTAACGTACGAAGGGAAACTGCTCATGCTTAGGAAGGTCTCGTGGCTGGTGTCTTTGTCGCTGCTTGTGTGTGCCGCGATGGCCTCGGCGCAGGAGACGCACCATTTCACATTTCACTATAGCTTCACCGTGAAGGACGTTTCCTCCGGCGAGAAAGTGCGAGTCTGGATCCCGGCGGCGCACTCCGATGCATTCCAGACTGTAAAGATCGAATCCGCAACCGGCGATCTCTCGCTCAAGAAGACTCACGAAGCAAAACGCGGAAATGAAATGTATTACGCTGAGACTTCGAAAGCCAAGCAGCCGGAACTTCATTTCGAGGTTGTGTACGACGTCGTCCGCCATGAGCGCCTTACCCTGGGGACCTATTCTCCGCACCTTGAAGCCGTCACGCTTAGCGACAAGGAACGAAAAGAATATCTCGCGCCGGATGCGCTCGTGCCCACCACCGGATTGCCGGCAGAATTGGCTGTGAAAGTCACCGAGGGCAAGACCACGCCGCTCGACAAAGCGCGCGCCATCTACGATTACGTATTCACGACCATGCGTTACGACAAGACCGGCACGGGATGGGGACGTGGCGACGTGCTCTACGCTTGCAATGCCAAGAAGGGTAATTGCACCGACTTTCACTCACTGTTCATCGCCATGGCGCGTTCACAGGGCATTCCGGCGCGATTTGAAATCGGGTTTCCGCTGCCGCCCGACAAGAATTCAGCAGAGATTGCCGGATATCACTGCTGGGCGGATTTCTTTGAGCCGCAGCACGGATGGATTCCTGTGGACATTTCCGAGGCGTGGAAGCATCCCGAGAAAAAAGACTTCTTCTTCGGCGCGCATGATGCCAATCGCGTGGAGTTCACCATGGGACGCGACCTGGAATTAAGCCCTAAGCAGGATGGCAAGCCGCTGAATTATTTTGTATATCCGTATGTCGAAGTTGCGGGGAAAGAATATCCCAACGTCTCGACAGCGTTTTCGTTTGCCGATGTCGCTAATGGAGCGACGCCTCAACGCTGAAACTCACGTAGCGGCGGACGAGGCGTCCGGTCTACGTGATTCGGCTCGGATTCAGTCGTCATCCGGCTGGGGGCGGTTGCCAAACACGGCGTGCTGCGCTGCGGGCATCGGCTTATCTCCCTTGCGATCGCGCCAGAGGATTGCATTTAGCACCGCCGCGTTCGCCGCATCCGGACGAGAAAAGTCCATCTCAGCCGATTCACCCGCTCCCTGAGGTTTCGCGGGGTTCATCTGATAGAGCAAGCCGTTATCACGATTGCTCCAGTCGGCAGTAAATGGTGGTTGATTGCCCAGACCTGAAAAGAGTGGCGACATCACGGGCGCATAGGTGTCGTTCTGATTCATCGGCGGTAAACCCAACAACGTCTCAATCGTGTGGATCAGGCTCACGGTGGTGTAGAAATGATGGTCCACGAATGGGTGGTCGACGGAACCGGGCGAATACTTGCTGATGACGAAGGCGGTAGAGCGGTGCGCGTCCACGTGATCGGCGCCATCCTGGGCATCGTCTTCGAGAACGAAAATCGCGGCATCGTTCCAGTAAGGACTGTGCGACAGGGCTTCTGCCACGCGGCCGACTGCGAGGTCATTGTCGGCCACGCTTGCGGCTGGGCGCGGCTTTCCGGGCGTGGTGCCGTGCGTGTGATCGTTCGGCAGATACAGCAGAGTGAACGCCGGTAATTCGCTTCCGTTGCCTTCCTTGCGGGCACGAACAAAACCGTCGAACTCATTCAGGAATTCGTCGGCGCGGAACTGGTCTGGATATTCGGTGTTGAAGTCAGGAAACCGCGGATCGAAATGGTCGCGCAGTACAGCCTTGGTCGGCTTTGTGGTCTTCAACATTGGAACGGCCCACGGCCACAGACTCGGCGAGCCGTGAGGTTGGCCAATATTCGACGGCAGCGGCTCTCCTTTGTTAACCGAGTCCTTCGGGCACGTCGAGTTCGGCGCAGGAGCATCTTCATGCACCGTCATCTTGCTCTCCGTGGGCTCGCACCAGACACCACCGATGAATTCGCCGTAGTCGCGATAGCTGAGGCCATGATTGGCCACGTTGTCCCAAATGTAGCCCGTAGCTGGCTCATTGACATCTGGCTCGCCCTGATCGAGTGGATATTCATCCGCCACGATGCCTTGGAAATCGTAGGTGCGCTCTTTGCCACGGTAGGCAATCTGCCAGGTCTGCTCGTTGTAGTCGCTGGTAATGGCGGCGGTCGACCAGTTGTGTCCGTCGCCCGAAACTTCTCCACTATCGTAGAAATTGTCGAGCACTCCGAATTGCAACGCCAGCTTGTGCTGGTTCGGAGTTACGTCAGCTCCGTACATTGTGAGCGAGGGATCGCCGTCGCCGACTTTCAAGTCGCCGAGCACCTGGTCGTAGGTACGATTCTCTTTGATGATGTAAATTACGTGGCGAATCGGGTTAGAGTTTTGTGGAAATTGAATTTGCCCTGCGCTGGAGAGCAGAAGGTTATCTTGCTGAACTCTGCGCGTGAGTTCAGGAAGTTGCTTTTCGATGTCCTGGATTTTGAGGCGAGCAATCGACCCGTAGAGCACGGTCGGGATGTAAGGATGGGCGCGGTGCCTTCGCTCATTTCTCAGATTGTTCACGCCACTGTTGGGGCCGGTTCCATGGCCTTTGGAAGTCGCAATCAACAGTTCACCGCCGACTGTTGCGAGAGCGCTGGGGTACCAGTCGGTAGGAATGAAGCCGGACGCGGGTTGGAGTGGAAGGTCTGACGGCCCAGCTGGACTATGGAATGTGACGTGTGTGTAGAAAGTCGCGATCGCATCTAGCGCAGCGTCGGCAACAAAAAGGTATTCGCCGTCTCCCGATAGGGCCAGCGCATTGGGATTTGTCCCGGCGTATTCCTGTCCGGAGATAAGCGTCTTGAGCAGTAACTGCGGCTTGGCCGTATCAGTTGAGACGACCGCAACTCTGTCCGCGTTCGATAGCGCCACGTAGAGCAGCTTCTGATCGGGGCTCAGCAGCATCGCCGTCGGATGCGATCCCGGCGCGACCGGATCCTTAGGCTCAAGCAGTGGAATCCAACGTCTGACAGTTCCCTGCTCCAGATCGAGTTCGGCGACACGCGACGCATTCCACAAACTGCACCAGGCGCGACGGCCATCTCGCGATGCGACTACGGTGTATGGAAAAGCAGACGGAATCATTTCGTTCGTGCTCAGATCGAATTGTTTGAGCACGCGACCGCTCGCTGAGTCGATGAGAACGACGTTATCGGAAAGATTGTTAGCGATCAGCAGTTTGTCCGGGACGCCTGAGCCGGAGATCACGGCAAGGCCTGCGGGATAAGAGATCGCGGTTCCCTCTGCAGTCTTGTGCACTCCTTCTGCGACTTTCTTGCCCGTAGCAATCTTCTGTGGCGGAATCTTAATGAAGCGATCCCAAGCGACTTTGCCCTCATGAAAGCTGTAAACCGCAATCCCGTTTCCTGTGTCACCCGGCTTTTCGCCGGTCGCGTCGGTGATGGAACCAATAGAAGCATAAAGATAATTGCCGCCCGAGCTGAATCCCAGCCCGAGAAAGTAGCTTTGGCGAGCGTCTTCCAGCAGGCGCTCTTCCGGAAAATCGGTGATTTGGTCCGTGCTGAGATCGAGGACGGCGATGGATTGGTGCGCCTGGTTTTGCTGCGTACCGAAGCCGTCGTTCAGAATCGCCGCGTAACGCCTGTCGGGGCTCACCGCCATGGACGCTGCGAAACCGTTCAGCGGACCCAGAACACCCGGAGAAGGAACCGTCAGGGTCTTGCTCGTCGAGAGCGCGATCTGCGGCGGTTCTTTCTGGTTTTGTGCGATGAGAAGACTGAGTGTGGCGACGGAAAACAACAGCACAACCGGACAGGCGATTCTCCGCAAGCATTGCCTCCGTGGGAAGAATTCTTAGCGTACCACCGGAAAACAAAACCGGTCAGGCTCGCTGACCGGTCTTTTACACCAACAACGTTACGCTCTGGCAACACTTCAATGAGTGTCGGTACTCGCCTGATGCACTGTCGCTGGTTCTGGCGCCACATTGTGACGAACATCCGCTCCGCGCACCCAGAAAATTACATCCTCCGCAATATTCGTGGCGTGATCGGCAACGCGCTCCAGGTTGCGCGCAACCAGCAAGGCATCCAACGCCTGCCGGGTGACTTCAGGCCGGTCGTTCATGGTCTTGACCAGCGTGATGAAAGCTTCATCTTTCATGCGATCAACGACGTTGTCCATTTCGAGCACAGCTTGTGCGAGCTCGGCTTTTCCCTCTATAAACGATTCCAGCGAACGGCGCACCATGGCTGAAACCGCAGCAGCCATGCGCGGAATGTCGACCGGGAGATCTGCCTTGGGAAGTTCCACCAAATCCATCGCGCGTTCAGCAATGTTGACCGCCTGATCCCCGACGCGTTCCAAGTCGGAGTTGATCTTGGTGACGGCGAGGATAAAGCGTAGGTCCACGGCGATCGGCTGCTGAAGTGCGAGCAGATCGAATGCCAGTTCGTCGATTTCGCGCTCGGCCACGTTGATCTGAAATTCGCCTTCGAGCACCATGTGGCAGCGCGCAAGATCGCGGTCAATATAGGCCTGGCAGGCGCGATCCACGGCCTGCTCGGCCAACCCGCCCATACGAAGCAAACGGGTTCGAAGATCGTCGAGTCCTTGTTGAAAGCGGGTGCGCATTATCCAAACCTGCCTGTAATGTAGTCCTCCGTGCGTTTGTCGGAGGGAGTCGTGAAAATCTTCTCAGTCTTGTCGAGTTCGATAAGCTTGCCCAAAAGAAAAAAGCCGGTGAATTCCGCTACACGCGACGCCTGTTGCATGTTATGCGTCACAATTACAATTGTAAACTTTTCCTTGAGCTGAAAGATCAACTCTTCGATCTTACCCGTAGAAATCGGATCGAGAGCCGAGCAGGGTTCGTCCATGAGCAGGACCTGCGGTTCAACGGCGAGGGCACGGGCAATGCAGAGCCGCTGCTGCTGTCCGCCCGACAAACTGGCGCCGGATTTCTTTCGCAGAGAATCTTTCACCTCATCCCACAAAGCCGACAGTTGCAGAGAGCGTTCGACGATCTCGTCCAGACGGGCGTGGTCGCGGAAACCATTGAGCTTCAATCCGGCAGCCACGTTATCGTAAATCGACATCGTAGGAAAGGGGTTGGGCTTCTGAAACACCATTCCGATGCGCCGGCGAATCTGCACTGCGGCTGTGCCGTTGTACACATCGAGTTCGCCAATCCGGACTCTGCCAGTGGCGCGCGCGTCGGGAACGGTCTCGTGCATACGATTGAGGCAGCGCACGAAGGTAGACTTACCGCAGCCGGAAGGTCCAATTATGGCGGTCGCGTGGTTGGCTGGCGCCTCCATGGAGATGTCGTAGAGGGCCTGAGTCTTGCCGAACCAGGCGTTCAGCTTTTCGACCTTGATCCCGACTCCCATGACTCAGTTCGCTCCCTTGAGCATTCCACGGCTCGCCACGACGCGGACCGCACTCACCGCGACTACGATAAGCACAATCAAAATCAATGCTCCGGCCCAGGCCTGGCGATGCCATTCGTCGAACGGCGAGATCGCGTAGGTGAATATCTGCAATGACAGCGCGGCCGTCGGCTGATTGATTTTCCAGTTCCAGTATTGATTGCCGAATGCGGTGAACAGAAGCGGGGCCGTCTCACCCGCCACACGTGCAAACGCCAGCATAACACCTGTAATCACACCGGAAGTAGCTGTGCGCAACGTAATCGACAGAGTGGTGCGCCAGCGAGAGACGCCCAGACCGTAAGCCGCTTCTCGCACCGTGTTTGGGACAAGCAAAAGCATTTCCTCGGTGGTGCGGGCAATGGTCGGAATCATCATGATGGCCAGCGCTACTCCGCCTGCCAGCGCCGAAAAATGTCCCTGCGAAAGCACCACAATGGCGTAAGCCACGATACCGACGACGATCGAAGGTACGCCGTTAAGGACGTCCGCGGTGAAGCGGATTACGTCTCCGAAGCGGTGCCGGCCATATTCGGCGAGGTAAATGCCCGCGCCGATTCCGATGGGCACGCCCATCGTGCTAGCAATCAGAAGAATCCAGGCAGAACCGGCAATAGCGTTGGCCATGCCTCCGCCGGTCTCGCCGACAGGTTTTGGGATTTGCGTGAGAAAAGCCCAATTGATCGAGCCAATGCCCTTGTAAATCAGATAACCGAAAACGGCGCCGAGCGGAAGCAAAACCACAACCACCGCCGCGGCGGAGGCGAAGGTCGCAAAGGAATTAATACCCCGCCGCCAGAGGCTGATCGGAGCAACGGCAATGTCGGAGGTGGCCGTGACAGTTTCAGGCATGGCTTCTCGCAGGAGTTCCGCGCGTAACCGTCCAAACCAGAAATTGGGCCAGAATATTTACGATGATGGTGACGATAAACAAGGCCAATCCGACCTCGATGAGAGCGCTCAGGTAAGTATCGCCAGTGGCCTCGCTGAATTCGTTGGCGATGACGCTAGCCATAGTGTAGCCGGGAGCGAAGAGGGAACGCGCAATCTCCGGCCGATTGCCGATCACCATAGTGACGGCCATGGTCTCGCCCAGGGCGCGACCTAAGCCCAGGATGACGCCGCCGAGAATCCCCGCACGCGCGTTTCGCAGTACGCCCGTCCGAATCATCTCCCACCGCGTTGCCCCCAATGCAAGAACGGCTTCCCTCTGCTGCTGGGGTACCGCCGTCATCACCTCTCGGGTGATCGAAGAGATAATCGGGACCACCATGATCGCCAGGATGATTCCCGCAGCCAGCATTCCGATGCCGTAAGGAGGTCCATCGAAAAGTCCCGTCCAACCGAAATAACGCGCGCAAAAAGGCTCTCCGTACTGATGCAGAAGGGGCACAAGCACGAAGATTGCCCACAGGCCGTAAATGACACTGGGGATTGCCGCCAGAAGTTCGGTTGTGAAAGCCAGCGGCCCTTTCAGCCATCGCGGACACATTTCAGTAATGAATACCGCAACTCCGATGGCCAGAGGAACCGCAAACACGAGTGCCAGGATGGAAGACACAATCGTGCCATAGACAAAAGGCAACGCCCCAAATTGCTCGTTGACCGGGTCCCATTCACTGCGAAAAAAGAACTTCAATCCAAAGGCGTGCCATGACAACCGCGACCCGCTCATCAGTTCGTAGACAATCAGGCCAACGAGTGCGAGCACGCAGAGCCCGCAGGCAAGCATCGCAAAGTGGAACACACCATCCGCAACCCGGCTGTCGCCGGTCGTGAGAAGAGGCTCAGCCTGAACCTCTGAATTGGCCACAACCTCAGGTTTTGCAACGGGTTGAGGTCCCTTCAAACGTGGCGCTCCTAGAGCTTGGTTGGCCATCCATAGGCAGGCTAGCAGAACCGTGTTACAGCAGTGTTAAAATACCTGTTCGCTGTCCCGTGGGTGAGTGTAACCTGACTGCGGTTCCAGAGGAAGACATCCGTCGAGTTTCCTCGATTGCATTTTGCCGGATTCCCTTGTAGTTTTTCTTTCTCTCGGTATCTAGTGCCGTATATGCCAGTTGACTTAAAACGTAGCCGCTTGGCTTTTCAAAAACTGGGCCGCGAGCTGACTAAGCTCACGATGCATCCAGCTCCGGAAAGCGTACACAAATTTCGCACCAACAGCCGTCGAGTGGAAGCGCTCCTGAGCGAAGTGCTCCCTGAGCTAAATCGGAACGACAAGAAACTGCTCAAGCTGTTGTCGCGACTCCGCAAGAAAGCCGGGCGAGTGCGGGACCTGGATGTGGAAATCTCTTCATTACGCAGCTTGAAGATTCCCGAAGGCAACGGACACAAGTCACAGTTCGTGGGCGCTTTGGTGCAGGAGCGCGTCAAACATGAACAGAAACTCGCGAAAGCTTTCAATCGTGAAGCCGCGAACGAAGTACGGAAACGACTGAAGCGTGCCGCCACCGAGATTGAAATCCCGAAGAATACGGAACCACTGACGTTGACGCTCAGTAAGCTCGCCAAGCTCGGACGAGAGCACGTCACCCTCAGCGAAAAGACCTTGCATCGGTACCGCATTATTGGCAAGCGGGCTCGCTACATCGCTGAACTGGCTGTCGGCGACCCGGAGGCTAAACGGGTTGTCGACCAGCTCAAACACATGCAGGACGTCATTGGCGACTGGCACGACTGGCTGAAACTGACGCAGAAGGCGGAGGCGCTCTTCGGCGGGGTTCGTGACTCGGCACTGGTAGCCATGCTGCGAAATGTCACGCAGGCAAAGTTTCGCCAAAGCGTGGATGCGGTTGCGGAAACCCGAGCCGCCCTTTTTGGCAAGAAACCGGAGTCAGCTCTCAGTGTTTCCGCTCCAGTTCGCAAACCGTCAACAGGATCTGCCGCAGCCAGCGCCGCAGTAGCCTGAGATGAGTTTTTTTGCCGTTGATTTTTTCTCCGTGCCCATCGCTCTTCGGCGGTACACTGTTGCCCTTCCACCATGCCGACCTTTGCTGCCGTTGACATCGGATCGAATTCTGTTCGGCTAAAGATTGCTCGTCTCACCCGTCACCGGCTCACCAATATTCTCGAAGACCGCGAAGTCACGCGATTAGGCGATTCCGTATTCCGCAACAGTTTCTTGTCTCCCGAGGCTATAGCCACAACGGTAAAAGTGCTGCGGCGGTTTCATCGCGCCGTACAGAATGCGGGCGCGGATTCCGTCCGGGCCGTTGCCACCAGTGCTTTGCGAGATGCCCGCAATGCCAGGGCGTTTCTGGAGTGGGTCCGCTCGACCACCGGCTGGGACGTGGAAATTATTTCCGGATTAGAGGAAGCCCGACTGATCCACTTAGGCCTGATTTCAACGCTGCGAGTGAATTCCTCGCCGGTGCTGATGGTCGACTTGGGCGGAGGAAGTTGTGAGCTAACCATTTCCGGCGACGGGCACATCCGCAATACGGTCAGCCTGCCGCTTGGAGCGGTTCGTCTAACCAACGAATTTCTCCGCCACGATCCTCCACGCAAATCCGAGATGCGGCAGTTGCGGGGATTCATATCGCGCGAAATCGAGCGCACCGCCGACAGGATCAAACGCTCGCGCCCGAAAGTGGTCATTGCGACATCCGGCACCGCAGAATCGCTGGCTGCAGTTTGCCATGGTATCTACAAAACCAAAGGCTCGCGCGCCACCACGGTTTCTAAGACACAAATGCGACGGATCGCCAAGCTGCTGGCGCGACTGCCTCTCGAAGGGCGCAGAAAACTTTCCGGAGTTGGCCCGCGGCGCGCTGAGATTATTGTGCCCGGTGCAGCGGTTTATCTTGGACTGCTGGAGCGTTGCCAGCTTCAGGGATTCCGCTATTCCCCGCTTGGATTACGCGACGGGTTGCTGGCACAGATGGCCGCCGAGTACGATCGCACCACCCGGTCAGGCAAGCAGCTAGAATCTGAACGCTGGGATTCGATTCGCGCGGCCGTAGCGCATTATCGAGTGGATATGAAGCATGCGCTGCATGTGCGTGCCTCGGCCATGCACCTGTTCGCTGCTCTGAAGTCGGTCCACGGTTTGCCTCAGGAGTATGCGGAGTGGCTTTCCGCAGCCGCCATGCTCTACGAGGTCGGCGATTACGTGAATCGCAACGGCAGGCATCGGCATGCCTACTACATCATTTCGCACTCCGAAATTCTTGGGTACACGCCGGAGCAGAGACGAATCATTGCAGCGATTGCGCGCTACCTTGGGAAGTCACGACCGGCGCCCAGCGACGCTCCCATCAAAGCTCTGCCCAGTGCCGATCAGGAATGCGTACTCAAGGCCTCGCTTCTCCTGCGGTTGGCTCGTGCGCTGAATCTTAGCCGTACCGCCGCGATCCGAACTGCGCGCGTGCGGGTTCACGAAGGTGAAGTGAAACTGACTCTGGTCACCAAGCAACGAAGCAGTCTGGATCTGGAACTATGGGCGGTGGAAAAAGAAAAAAGCTATTTCCGTGAAGTCTTCGGACGTGAGCTCTCGGCCGCGGCGGCATAAATGGAACGCAGAACCTTTGGAGTCAGACACCACTGCAGTTGCGCCGAGTTGCGCCCCATCTCAACTTTCGCCACGGCTCCTTTTTTCAATTCCGTGCCAGCTTCGCATCCGGTTTCACTGATACTGCGTCCCAGACATTCGCTCAGATTTGGATTGTGGCCGACGACCATGATGGCTTCTTGTTTCGAATACTTTTCAAGCAGCCTGCGAAAGTCCGCGAAGGAAGCGCCGGGCCTTAGTCCGTCCTCAAGTTGCAGCTTGCCCTCGTAGCTGAGTTCATTGCCCACGAGGGAGGCGGTCTGAGCGGCGCGCTTCAACGGGCTGGAAATTATTGTATCCACATGGACATCTAACGCAGCCAAGGTTCGTCCCACCATTCCGCACTGCTCGATTCCTTCTTTGTCGAGAGCGCGTTTTTCATCCTTCTTCAGGTTGGCCAACGGCTCACCTGCATTGGCGTGGCGCAGAAAGTAGACGATCATGCCGCGTTACCGCTCCTTTCCAACTGCGGTTCTCCTGGTTCTTGGACTGGGCGCGGCCGGAATTCCTTCCAGCGGCTGCTTGCCTTCCGCCAGGCTAATGAGAAAATCCTGCGCACTGAAAGCTGCTTGCCCCGTCGGTGGTTTTCGTTTGCCCTGCGCCCGCCAGGCGCGAACGTAACTCCCGTCCTTCTGCAGAAAGCGGGATTTCAAATTGTCCGCCAGGTAGGATTCCAGAATCTCCTGCCGCACCCGCTCTCGCAATAGCTCATCCTTCACCGGGAAGATCACTTCCACGCGTTCGTACAGGTTGCGCGGCATCCAGTCGGCGCTACCCAGATACACTTCCTCTTCGCCTCCGTTGGCAAAGAAAAAAATGCGGCTGTGCTCGAGAAAACGCCCTACGATACTGCGCACCCGGATATTGTCACTCACGCCCCGCACTCCCGGGCGTAAGGCGCACATTCCGCGCACGATGAGATCGACCTTCACGCCGGCCTGCGAAGCCCGGTACAAAGCGGTGATGATGTTTTTATCCTGCAGAGCATTCATCTTGGCGATGATGTGAGCCGGTCGGCCGTGACGCCCGTGTTCCGATTCGCGGGCAATGAGCGCCAGGCAATGCTCGGCAAGATTAAGCGGCGCGACCATGAGTGGCCCGTAGTTCGGATGCTCCGCGTAAGCAGTCAGAAAACTGAATACATCGTGAACCGCGCCCGTAATTTCCGGGTCAGCTGTCAGCAAACTTATATCCGTGTAAATGCGAGCCGTAGCCGTGTTGTAGTTGCCGGTGCCAAGGTGGGCGTAGCGACGCATCACTCCGTCGGGATCGTGGCGAACCAGCAACGACAGTTTGCAGTGCGTTTTCAGCCCGACCAGGCCGTGGAACACTTGCACACCAGCGTCTTCCAGATCGCGCGCCCAGCGGATGTTTGAAGCTTCGTCAAATCGCGCCTTCAACTCCACCACCGCTGTCACTTCCTTCTTGGCTGCGGCCGACATGAGCGCAGGAACAATCAACGAGTGTTCGCTGGTGCGGTAGAGCGTCTGCTTCATGGAGAGAACGCGCGGATCCTCGGCCGCCGCTTCAATAAACGAAACTACGGCGTCGTAGGAGTCGAACGGATGATGAAGCAGAACATCGTGCCGGCGAAGCTCTTCAAAGAGATCCTGCGACTTGGCGGTGAGGCGAAGTTCACGGGGAAGAAAAGGCTTGAACTTAAGTTCCGGATGCTCCGTTTGCTCGTAAATATTGAACAAGCGCGAAAGATTAACCGGTCCGTTGACAGAGAAAACCTGCCACGATTCCAGCTCGAAGTTGGTGCGCAAACGCTCGATGATTTCCCGATCAGCTTCGGACTCGATCTCCAACCTCACAGCGTCGCCCTTGCGCCGGTTGTGCAACTCGGTCCTCACCGACTCCAATAAGTTGCGGGATTCTTCCTCTGCGAGATAGAGATTGCTGTTACGAGTGACCCGGAACGCCGCCGAAGACACGATGTCGTAACCGTGATACATCCGGGCCGCGTGGTAGGCCACGAGATCGGCGAGAAAGATGAAATCATCGGTGCCTTCCGAAGGCAACCGGATCAGCCGCGGTAAAGCGCGCGGCACCGTCACCACGCCGGTGTAGGTCATCGACGAACGCCGCCGGCGGCGCAACAGAAACGCCACGCACAGCGCCTTGTTGATCACCCGCGGAAAGGGATGCGCCGGGTCGACCGTGACCGGAGTGAGCAGCAGGTCCAGTTCGCGTTCGCAGTAATCGGCGACGAAAGCCCGCGCCTTGGCATCCAGTTCGTGCAAGCCGAGGACGCGAATGCCAGCCTCCGCCAGCATAGGACGCAGCTTCTCATTCCAGCATAGATACTGGTCGTCCACAAACTCGTGAGTCACTCGCGAAACGACATCGCGCTCTTGCAGCAGAGTCAGGCCATCCGGCCCTGCTTCCGTATATCCATCTTCAATCTGCTGCACCAGGCCGGCGACTCTTACCTCGAAAAACTCATCGAGATTGCTGGCAGTAATGGATAGAAATTTAAGACGCTCTAAAATCGGGTTGCCATCGTCTTGTGCTTCCTCGAGCACACGCCGGTTGAAAGCAAGCCAGGAAGCCTCGCGATTGATGTAATAAGCCGGATTATCGAGCGAGGTGCGAACCATAATCTAAGAAATGACGAAACCAAGCGGACGCTCAAGCCACAACCGCGGTATCACTTCTTCGGAGACGGGGAGTCTGAAACCTGCTGCGCTGGCGCGACTACACGTTTCGTAATCACAAATTGCAACTCGGTCCCAGATGGACGCATAAGGTACATGTAATGCTTTTCCAACCTGAGCCGAACCTCGGCTTGGGGCACGTTCCATTCCTCAGGCAAAGTGTCCGCAGCGTGACGCGGGCTGTAGTCTCCGATGTAAATCGTGTCTTTCACCTGCACCGAAACCTCGAAATAGGGCTCGTCTTTTGTTATCGGAGTGTCAACCTGGTAATACAGAATGTGAGTTGTCTTTTTCTGTTGAACATCCACGATTTTGCCTGTCAGGTAGGGTTTTTCAGCCGCATGCAAACCGGGAATCGAGACCACAGCCAGAAGTAAGACACAACAATATTTCATGGTAAGCAGTATAAGGCATCGCTGACTACGATGTCGTTCTGCAAGAAGAGCGCCAGTTATGTGGCTGGCGCCCCTGATTCTCTTCTCACTGCCTGGTCTTCAGCCTGGTCTTCGCGCATTCAACGTTCATCCAACTCTACCGTTGAGGCGGGGTTTCAACTACCGTACTTGCTTTATTTCATCCTTGACCTTTTTGGCCACGCTTTCGGGCAACGGCGCATAGGTTAGATCCGCGGTCATTTTCTGTCCGTCATCCACCATCCAGTTCAGGAAATCGGCGATGATCTTGCCCTTCGCAGCGTCTTTGGATTGGGCCGGAATCAACAACCAGGTAAAACTCGAAATGGGATATGCATCTTTTCCCGGAGCATTGGTGATCGAGACACGAAAATCCGCAGGCATGCTTTTGACCGAAGCGGCGGCAGCGGTAACACTGTCCAAACTGGCTTTCACAAACTCCCCGGCAGCGTTCTTCACCGTCCCATAGGTGATCTTGTTCTGGACGGCGTAAATCAATTCGATGTAGCCAATCGAACCTTGCATCTGCCGAATCATGCCAGCCACACCCTCATTGCCTTTGCCGCCGAGACCCACCGGCCACTTCACTGATGTCCCCTTGCCAGCCTGGCCTTGCCAATCTGAACTTACTTTGGAGAGGTAGTCAGTGAAAATAAACGTCGTGCCGCTGCCGTCAGAGCGATGAATGACGACGATAGGCTCATCCTTCGGGAAGCTGACGCCCGGATTCGCACTGGCGATGGCCTTGTCATTCCAGTTCGTGATCTTGCCCAGAAAGATTCCGGCCAGCACGTCGGGAGTGAACTTGATTTCCCCGCTAACTCCGGAGACGTTGTAGGCGGGAACCACCGCGCCCAACACTGTGGGTACGTGCAGGATCTTCGTTTTGGCTTCAGCCAACTGCTGGTCTGTCATGGGACCATCGCTGGCGCCAAAGTCGACCGTCCCGGCTAAGACTTGGCGAATCCCGCCACCACTTCCGATCGATTGGTAGTTGAACTGAATATCGGGATGCGCATCGTGGTACTTGCTGAACCACTTTGAATACATGGGATAAGGAAATGTTGCACCAGCCCCGTTCAACGTGGTCTGCGCAAGGGCGGGAAGGGAGAGGGCAAGACACAAAAGCGCGATGCGACGAATCACGCGGTGACTCCTCCTGATAGGATTGTTCTCTTAACTAGGTTCAGCGCTGATTATTACAGGATGGTTACAGAATTGTAAATTTCCAATGAATCCCAAGCAGCACTTGGATTTTACGGACGGTTCGCAGCCAGCGGTCGAGTGTCAAGGCGCGCGATCTCCTTCGAATACTTCAACTACTTTTGATGCCTGTTAGCACCGGGCCTGAGTCCGCTTGCAAAAAGATTGTAAAAGAAACGACGGTTGACGCCTCACGGCCCTTTGTCAGGTTGGGCCGTTTCCTCTACCTTATAGACTGCACCGGTTTGCATCCTGAAGCGGAAAGAGAATCCCATGGCACTAAAGTTTCGAGGAGTGGACTTTATCGGCTTTGACGCTCTGCTCAGTGACGACGAACGCCTTGTCCGCGATACGTCCCGCAAGTTCATAGAAGACAATCTCATTCCCATCATCGAGGAATGCAATCGCGCCAGCCGCTTCCCTCGCGAACTGGTCAAGCCCATGGGCGACCTCGGCTTCTACGGCGCCAGCCTCAAAGGCTACGGTTGCGCGGGAATGTCGAACGTCGAGTATGGCCTGGTGATGCAGGAGTTGGAGCGCGGAGACTCAGGCGTGCGTTCGTTCGTGAGCGTGCAGTCTGCATTGGTCATGTATCCCATTTACGCATTTGGCAGCGACGAACAAAAACAAACCTGGCTGCCCGCCATGCAGAAGGGCGACAGGCTCGGCTGCTTCGGACTCACCGAACCCGATTTCGGTTCGAATCCCGGCGGCATGCGCACTCGCGCCCGCAAAGTTGGGAAAGAATACGTCCTCAACGGTGAAAAAATGTGGATCACCTCCGGCTCCATCGCCGACGTGGCGGTCATTTGGGCCAAAGTCGAGGACGAAGACAACAAGGTTCGCGGGTTTCTGGTAGAGACCGACCGCCCCGGATTCAGCGCTAAAGACATCCACGGCAAGTGGTCGCTACGCGCCTCGGTGACGTCAGGCTTGTCCATGCAGGACGTTCACATCCCTGAATCCAACCTCCTGCCGAAAAGCGGCGGCCTTAAATCTCCGTTGATGTGCCTCAATCAGGCCCGCTACGGCATCGCGTGGGGAGGGATTGGCGCGGCCATGTCCTGTTATGACTGCGCCTTGCAGTACGCGCAGTTACGCAAGCAATTCCACGATAAGCCCATCGCCTCCCACCAACTGGTCCAGGAAAAACTCACCTGGATGATCAACGAAATCACCAAAGGCCAATTGCTGGTCTTACAGGTAGGACGCCTCAAAGATCAAGACAAAGCCGGAGCGCAACACATCTCCATGGCGAAGCGAAACAACGTATGGATGGCGCTGGAATGCGCCCGCATGGGCCGCGACATTCTCGGCGCCAATGGGGTAGCTGACGAATACCCGCTAATGCGCCATATGATGAACCTGGAATCGGTGAAGACGTATGAGGGCACGCACGATATCCACACGCTGATCATCGGCCAGAGCGTAACTGGGATTGACGCGTTTTGAGGTACTGTGAAAAAACGCGACGATCTGGATGATGTAATTCGAGAAGAGAGCAGCCGCGGGAAAAAGCGACCTACCAACACCGCCGCAATCAATCAGCAGGCCGAAAGAAGAGATGCGGTATTGCGCATCCTTCGCCGCGGTACGCGGGAAGATCTGCGCACTCTTCTGAAAGTTTGGGGTTATTCCAGCCAGGAAATCGAAGCCGCACTCATCGAGTACGACGCTGCACTCGGGCAGCAATCTTTTTAGTTTCAGAATCGGCCCGGGCCCGCTCCTCAGGTGTCATTCTACTGGCGCGGTCGTTGATCTCGGTCGCGATACGGTCGGCCAAGTCCTCGAATTGATCTTCCTTCGGACGCTTTAGTTTGGCTACAGCCATCGGGGATCCTTCTGTCTACCGTGGTCCTGCTCTCATTATCGCTTGCGGGTTTTGATGATGCAAGACTGACTTTAGTAACGTGAGGTCATCGCCGTCCTCCGCCTTCTCGGAATCATGGATACGAGCACGAGCAAGGGCGCTTGCGCCTACACGAAATCGGTGGCCTTCCCTTTACAATGCTCCCGTGCGAATTCTCATTTCTGCGGGCGAGGCTTCGGGTGAAATGTATGGGGCGCAACTCATCGAGGCTTTGCGGCGCCGCGATCCGTCCCTCGAATTCTTTGGAGTTGGCGGGGATCGCATGCGCGCTGCTGGGTGCGACACCGTGGTCGACGCGAGGGATCTCGCGGTCGTGGGCATTTCTGAGATCGTCAGCCATCTTCCCAAAATCTATGGTTTGTTTCATCGGTTGATTGCGGAAGCGGATCGACGGCGGCCCGATCTTGCCGTCGTTATCGATTCCCCGGCCTTCAACTGGCGAGTGGCTCGGCAGATGCGCAAGCGCGGGATTCCAGTTGTGTATTACGTTTGTCCGCAGTTCTGGGCATGGCGGCAAGGGCGCGTGCGGTTGCTTCGCAGGTATGTCAACAAAGCGCTGGTGATTTTTCCGTTTGAAGAGAAGTTTTATCGCGAGCGTGGTGTGGATGCGACGTTTGTTGGCCATCCGCTGGCCGATCTTTCTCCGCCCTCAGTCGATCGGGAAGCCTACGCTGCGACCTACAACCTCGACGCCGCGAAGCTCTGGATCGCTCTCATGCCGGGCAGCCGGATGAAGGAAGTGCGGATGAACCTGCCCACGATTCTGGAGTCGGCCGCGAGGATGGGCTCGGACTATGAATTCCTGCTTCCGGTCGCGCCTACGCTGGATCGCAGCTTTCTCGAATCGCTGATTGGCGGGCATTCTGCCATCCGATTGGTTAGCGAAGCTTTGCCCGCGCTGGCTCATTCTCGCGCCGGGATCATCGCAAGCGGCACGGCTACTGTCGAGGCCGCGATGATGGGCCTGCCGTTTGTGATGGTCTATCGTGTGTCTCCGCTGACGTATTTCCTCGGACGGTCGCGGGTCAAGGTATCGCACTTTGCGATGGTGAATTTGATTGCCGGAAAAGAGATTGTGCCGGAGTTGGTGCAGCAGGATTTCACTGCCGAGAACGTGATCGCGCAGGTGAATAAGATCCTGGTCGACGGCCAGTTACGCACTCGGATGGTAGAAGGTCTGGCGACGGTGCGAACCTTGCTTCGAGGCTCGAATTCGGACGGGCTTCATCCGGCGGAACGGGCGGCAGAGGCCGTAGAAACGCTATTGCGCCGATCCCCTGTCGGGACCTAGCTCGATACGTCTCAGGCAGCGAAATTAGCGCCTCAGGCGTAGCCAATCTACGTCTCTACCGCGAAAAAACACCTAACCCTTGTCCTGGCAGCATCTTTTGCGTAACAATCTGAATCAGAGAGATTAGAGACCTGCGGGATTTCCCGGGAGACGTTCCTGAATGTTCTTTGAACCTCGGCGCCAGCGTCGGGCACTTGCTAACTTTCTGGTCCTATTGATTCTGTTAGGTTCGCTACCTGCCTGGGCGGCCGAGAAGACGCGGCTGCGGGTGGACGACTACCAGATTGACGCCGAACTCACTCCGCACATTCATAAAATCTCTGCTCGGGCGAAAGTGAAATTTACCGCTCTGGAAGACATCAACGCGGCCGTCTTTGAGTTGAACAACGGATTGAATGTCAGCAAAGTAACGGATGAGAGTGGGCAGGTGCTCTCCCCGGAGCGTATCTCGCAAGATTCCACGGTGCGAGTGCAGTTGTCGAAGCCCCTCAGCAAAGATACTTCGACCACGCTGACGTTTGATTACGATGGCACGCTCGACTCCGCCGACGACAGCCCCGTGCAGGGACTCAAACTGGCGTCGATCAACGATGAAACTAGTTATCTGCTCTACGCCGGACGATGGTTCCCCGTGAACGCCTACGGCATTAACCGCTTCACCGCCACGATGAATATCACCGTGCCGGCTCACATGGTGGTCATTGGCAGCGGGAAGGAGACGGTCGGTGGTCCTGCTCCGTCGAAAAAGGGTGGGGCAGGCGCATTGCCCGGCAAGACCTACACTTTCGTCTGGGACAAACCGAGTTTCCCTGGGAGCATCGTTGCGGGGACGTTTCAGGAATTCAAGAGCGATGAAGCGGGGGTTGACCTGCACGTTTTTTTCAAGCCGGTTCACCAGAACCTGGGCGCAATGTACGCCGAAACCGCGATCAAAGAATTTACTTATTACGTAACGCTGTATGGCGCCGCGCCTTCGACCACGCTGAGGGTTGTGGAGATTCCGGATGACACGGTACCGTCGGCGTGGGCTCCGGAGATGGCGGCGATCGCGAGTCGCGCGGTAACCGAAAAAGTAAATTATCGGCTGCTGGCGAATACTATCTCGCATCAGTGGTGGGGAGTTTCGGTGAGTCCGAACTCTATCGATGACTGGTGGCTGTGCGATGGTTTTGCCCGGTACTCGGAAGCTCGCTACGTCGAAAACGCCGCGGGAAGTTCCGGCCTGGAAGAAGTGGTGAAAGACATGTCGGTCGGAGCGCTGGCTTATGATTCCGTGCCGCTGGCGACGATTGGCAAGCTGGATATGTTTTCTCCCGAATTCCAGTCGCTGGCGACGGATAAGGGCGCGATGATTTTGCACATGCTGCGCTGGGTCGAGGGCGATCAGAAATTTGATCAGACGATGCGCACCTTTGCCTCGAAATATGCGGGCAAGTCGGCATCGCTGGACGATTTCTCGACCATCGCCGAGCAGACCTACGGCGATAAACTCACCTGGTTTTTCACTCAATGGCTCGATTCGACGGGCGCTCCCGAGTTCAAGACCAAATACACGGTTTACCGGCTGGGCAACAAATGCCCCGCTAATCAAAAGTGTCCGGGGTTCCGCATCGTGGGGCAGATCACCCAGGATCTTGATCTCTTTCGCATGCCGGTAGAGTTGAAAGTGGACACGGACGGCAAAACAGAAGAAAAGCGGATTGACGTGGTGGGTACGGATTCGGCGTTCACGCTGGAAACCTTCGGCAAGCCGCGGCGGATTTCGATTGATCCGGAGAATCGCGTGTTGCGAAACTCGTCTGACGTAAAGCTGAGGGCTTCTATTCAGCGCGGGCAAGCTTTGGTTCAACAGGGCGATTTCGCCGGGGCGCTCTCCGAATTCAATAAAGCTCTGGACGTTAATAAGAACAGTTCGCTGGCGCACTATCGCGTGGCCGAGGTGTTCTTCCTGCAAAAAAATTATCAGGCATCGGCCAACGCTTACCGCGACTCGCTCAACGGGGATGGAGATCCGCGCTGGACCGAGGTTTGGAGCCACATCCAGCTGGGCAAGATTTTTGACATCACCGGACAGCGCGAACGCGCGACCAACGAATATCGTCAGGCTCTGCAAACCAACGACAACACCCAGGGCGCATTAGACGAGGCGCGGAAGTATCTGCAGAAAGCTTTCGAGCAGCAGAAGAGCAGCGGCGGCGCGAACGGTCAGTAGGATCAATACGCCCAGCGCAACAACGTGGCCCCGACGGTGAACCCCGCGCCTACGGACGCGAGCAGCACTAGATCACCCTTCTTCAATTTGCCTTCCTGACGCGCCGTTTCCATCGCCAGTGGAATCGTGCCCGCGGTCGTGTTTCCGAAGCGGTCGATATTGATGATCACGTGTTCCGGGTTCATGGCCAGCCGCTCGGCGGTTGCCAGGATGATCCGCTGGTTCGCCTGGTGGGGAATGAATGCGTTCACGTCGCTGCCCTTCAAACCATTTCGCTCCAGGATTTTCTCGCAGACTTCGGCCATCTTGCGGACGGCGTACTTGAATACCGCCCCTCCATCCTGGTGAACGTAGTGCATTTTCTGATCCACGGTTTCGTGGGTCGAGGGATTGAGGCTGCCGCCCCCAGGCATGTACAGGGAACATCCTCCGGAGCCGTCGATTTCATGAATGAAGTCAATCATCCCGAGCGAATCGTTGTCCGCCGGTTCGAGGATCACCGCGCCCGCACCGTCGCCAAAAATTATGCAGGTCGCGCGATCCGTGTAGTCGATGATCGAGGACATGGTATCTGCGCCGATAACCATGACCTTCTTGTGGGCGCCCGTCGCGATGAACTGCGCTCCGGTCTGCAGCGCGTACAAAAATGCCGAACAGGCGGCGGAAACATCGAAGCCCCACACGCCTTTGGCTCCGAGTTTGTGCTGCACCAGGCAGGCGGTTGAGGGAAAAAACATGTCGGGAGTGACGGTGCCGACGATGATCGCGTCCAAGTCGGAAGATGCGATGCCGCGTTGCGAAAGGGCGTTTTTTGCCGCTCCAACGGCCAAATCGCTGGTGGCTACGCCCTTGTCGACTATATGACGCTCGCGGATACCGGTGCGTTCCATGATCCACTGGTCGCTGGTTTCGACCATCTTCTCGAGGTCGGCGTTGGTTAGCAGACGGGGTGGGACGTAAGTTCCAAGGGCGCTGATCTTGACTCTGGCAACACCTGCGCGCGCAAGTTGGCTCACTCTATGAGTTCTCCAGGGTGAAATATGAATGCTGAAATATTAAGGCGCTATTCTGACGTACTCAGAGGGCAATGTCCAACCTGTAAGACTGAAAGGCGGTTGCGTGAGTTCAACCTGCACCGCCAGTCACTGAACGGATCTCAGCGGGAACCAAAAAGCCAGACACCGGCGACCCACTGCACACGCAAGAGCCCGTTACCGTTGCTTCCTTCCGGACCTGGCGGGGTTG
>Ga0209415_10002153_pt1 | contig 37223 bp, 41 predicted proteins | sample PeaSoiSIISIP2007_FD_187696 | JGI IMG/M metagenome (GOLD analysis project Ga0209415, IMG submission 187696) | Peat soil microbial communities from Weissenstadt, Germany - SII-SIP-2007 (SPAdes) (version 2) | ecosystem: Environmental > Terrestrial > Soil > Wetlands > Peat | place: Germany... | reverse complement strand
CGCCGAAATGAGGAGAACCATCATGAAACCGAGCACAAAGGATCAGATCCAAGGCAAACTTCACGAACTCAAGGGCAAGGCCAAGGAGAAAGCCGGACAAGTCGCGAACAATCCCGATCTGACTGCCGAAGGCGTGGACGAGAAACTGGGCGGAAAAGTCCAAAAGAAGGTGGGCCAGATCGAGAAGGTCTTCGAGAAATAGATCATGCTCCTGCTCATCATCATTTTGATATTGTTGTTTGGCGGCGGCGGTGGCTACTATGGCTACGGCCGTTGGGGAGCCGGTGGCGGAGCCGGCGTCGGCCTTGGCACCATCTTGGTTATTCTGCTCATTGGCTACCTGCTGGGCGTTTTCAACTGACGCCGCGCCCTGCACTGCCATAACTGCGTTGGTGCAACCAAGAGAGAAAAAATGACATTCTTTCAGGATGCCGCCAGCCCAGCCGCGAGCGATAGAAACGGCCGTTCCGGTGGACGCCTGGATATTCCAGCGCCGTGCCCATCCGGGAGTTATGCTATGAGAGATGAACAAGCTCATCCCGCTCCTTTCCGTTCTGACCGTTTCCGGATTCTTGCAGCCGGCTTTTTCTCAATCCGCTGCCCCCGCTCAGGTCAATCCGATCTCCACGTCGTTGCGCAACCTGTACATGGGGAATCGCAACAACATTGTGCGAACCGCGGAGAAAATGCCCGAAGAAAACTACGGCATGCGACCCGGCGCACAAACGGAAGTGCGCACCTTCGGCCAGCAGGTGACGCATGTCGCCACGTACAATTTCCTGTGGTGTTCGCAGGCCAAGGGCGAAAAGAATCCCAGCCCGCCCGACCTCGATAAACTGACCTCCAAGGCCGAGATCATGAAGGTGCTGAACGACGCGTTCACTTACTGCGATAGCGCCTATGCCGCACTGACCGACGCCTCCGGCGCGGAAACCATCGACGTCACCCAGGAAAACGGACGTCAGACGCGCAGCCTGCGGATGCAGCTATTAACCCTGAATTACGGCCACAACAACGAGATTTACGGAAGCATGGTGGTATATTTGCGGATGAAGAATATCGTTCCACCGGCTTCCGAGCCTCGCGGGCCGCAACAGGGGAAGAAGTAATCAGGCACAGTGGAGCAGGTCTGCGACCTGCTCGCCGCACTCAGAAATAGAAGACCTGGATTTGCTTCAGGATCGTGGTGAATTTTTCGCCGCCGTCATAGTGGAAGTATTGGAATTGACCTCCGGCTTCGTCGCCATTTAAGACCGGAATGGCCGCGGCGACGTTGCCTGACCGGCCCTATTGCGGGTATCCGGCGACGCGCAGCGAATTCTTCGCGGTTGCTGTCGCGCTCGCCTTGGAATAGTCCGGTGCGGTACTGCAAATGATTGTCGAGGAAGAACCCACGCGCTTGCAACCCTCCGTCGCGAAGCGCGGAAGATTGGGTGGAAGTGTTGCTCACCGTGGCCAGGGGACTGATATCGAAAGTATAGAAGCTGGCCGGCGACTGCAGCCCGTTGCGCGAAAACGTCACGAACATCAGCCCCCCGTCCAAGCGGAATGCGTTGAGGGCTTTCCATTCGACGAAAGCGTCCTGCGCCAGGAAACCGGAGTTCCGAGCTTTCGGCGTCTTGCCGAGGTTGGGCTGGTCGGTGTCAAAGACGAACGTGACGTCTTTTGCGACTTGCCCGCCAACCAGGAGGCGAATGCGGCGGAGGTACAAATTTTGCTGGTCACCCGCTAAGCCGCCCGGAGCGGCGGTCTGATTCCAATCGCCCCACGCCTGGGCGAGGAAGCCAAAGCTGAAGTTCACGTCCTCGCGTTGGAGATCCCGATCTAGGCGGTCGAAACCGGCGCGCAAACCAGAGTCAAAAATAGAGCGGCGCGGAGAGTTCGCATTTGTTCACCTCTTCGCGTCTCATCGTCCTCAGCGGCGGTTCCTTGAGCGTCTGGATTTTTCCTCAAGCGCGGACCCTGTCTGCCGATGTGAATCTTGCGGATGAATGCGCCCTTAAATGGCGGCCACTCAAACACTTATGTAAAGAAGACAAGCAAGAGGACAAACGAAATGCGGAAATGGTCGATTGGCAGAAAGCTGGGGACGGGGTTTGCCGGTCTCGTCGCCGGCCTGATGGTGCTTGGTCTGGTTTCGTTGCGGGCGGTGAGCGGCCTCCGGGTTCTGCAGGTCCGCGAGATGATGGGGCTTCAGGATACAACCACGGCGCCGAATACGCCGCCCTCCGTCCGGGGCGTGATCGACCTGCGCGGTAAAGTGATCCCGGTGGTGTGCCTGCACTCGAAATTCGGAACGCGCGCGGCGGAAGCCACCTCGGTATCGTGCATCATCGTGGTTCAAGTGGAGAATCAAGGAGCCATTCCGATGGGAATCGTAGTGGACGCGGTCTCCGACGTGCTGAACATCGTTCTCGGCGAAATCGAAGACACTCCGGACTTTGGATCGGGAAGAACGACGCCCTACTTGCTCGGAATGGCCAAGGTAAAAGCCAAGGTGAAAATCCTGCTGGGTATCGACCGTGTGGTGCAGGCCGGCGAACTGGCGGAGTTGGGCGAGCTGGCCCATGAGCAGGATGCCTGAGACCAAGCTTAATACGACGGCTTTCACGAAGCTTTCGACCGAGGGGGATTCTCTGCGGTTGCTGCAGGCCGCCGTGGACGAGTTGGCCACCCGGGCCATGCTCGACGAAGGCGCGGTGAATGCCGGGGCCAATGCCGTTCCCGCGCTGCTCGCCCTGGCCAAGGACGCTAGGAGCGCGGGGCTGGCGGGGGCTGGGGACATTGCCGAGGAGCTTGCGCTGGCTCTGGCGGGTCCGCACTCGGAAAGCCAACTGACCCTGCTCGATGGGCTCGCAAAGATCCAACTCGCGATGGAGAAGAGTTCCGCGGAAAGTCCTTCCCAGGTTGGCGGCGCGGGCGCTCTGGCTTTGGGGACCATCGCCGAGCCGCCATCCTGGGGATCCGACCCGGAGTTGCTGTCCGACTTCTTCATGGAATCCGGCGATCATCTGGCGTCCATTGAAAAAGAACTGCTGACGCTTGAGCAGGACGCCGGAAGCAAAGAAGCCGCCCATTCGGTGTTCCGCAGCTTCCACGCCATCAAAGGTCTGGCCGGATTCCTGAGACTTCCCGCCTTGCAGGAAGTGGCTCACGAGGTCGAGACTCTGCTCGATTTCGTCCGCCAGGACCGCTTGCCGGTTACGCCCGAAATCATCGACGTCGTTCTGGCCAGCGCGGATCATCTGAAGCGGGAAATCGACCGGCTGCAAAAATTGGCATCCGGCAAACCCGCCGGCGAGCCCGCCGATCACGGTCCGTTGCTCGAAGTGGTGCGGGCGACGCGGGATAGAAGGGACGCTCCGAAACAAGAGAGCCGGCTGTGAACGGCCCAGCAGACCGCCGGCGTTCCGCTAATCCCAATCGCCCCGGTCGCGCCGGCCGCGAATTCGCCGGTGCCGGGACCATCGCGCAAGACCAGGCCAGCTCGGTCGTGTTCGGCATGCCGAAGGTGGCCATCGAGATGGACGCGGCCCAGCAGATTCTGGCGCTCTCGCAGGTGGCTCAGGGCGCGCTGGGCGCGTTATTACGGCCTCGCGGCGGAAGAGGAGTATAGGCGTACCGCTTGCGGTCGCGCGCGGTTCTGTAAGCTGTCTCCGGTCAACGAAGCTTTTCTGAACCGCGACGGTCACGGAGCGGTCAGCAGCCTCCCGGTGGCTCGGTCCGGGTGGAAAGTTCGATACTCTAGAAACCATGCCCGACACCAAAATCGACCGGCCTCTCGGCTTCAACACCCGCGCGCTGCACGCCGGGTTCGCGTCCGACCCCACCACCCACGCTCGCGCGGTTCCCATTTACCAAACCACATCGTTTGTCTTCGACAATTCCGAGCACGCTGCCGCGCTGTTCGGCTTGCAGCAGTTTGGCAACATCTATACGCGCATCATGAACCCCACCACGGACGTGCTGGAGCAGCGCGTGGCGTCGCTCGAAAACGGGGTCGCGGCGCTGGCTACCTCCAGCGGCCAGGCGGCCCAATTCGTCGCGCTGAGCAGCCTGCTCGAGCCCGGCGACCACTTTGTTTCCGCCTCCACGCTCTACGGCGGCACCTTCACGCAGTTCGACGTGAGCTTCCGCAAGTTCGGCTACGACGTGACCTTCGTCGAGCCGGACGATCCTGAAAACTTCCGCAAGGCGATCAAGCCCAACACCAAGTGCATCTTTGGCGAGACCATCAGCAACCCTCGCGGCAACGTGCTGGACATCGAAGCAGTGGCCCGCATCGCGCACGCACACAGCATCCCGTTGGTGATCGACAACACCTTCGCCACGCCTTACGTGTGCCGGCCCATCGACTACGGCGCCGACATCGTGCTGCACTCCCTGACCAAGTTCATGGGCGGGCACGGCAACTCCATCGGCGGAATCATCGTGGACAGCGGCAAGTTCGATTGGAGCAAGAGCAAGCATCCGCAGATCAACCAGCCCTCGCCCGCCTATCACGGCATGAACTTCAGCGAAGTCTTCGGCGCCATCGCGTTCATCATCCGTTGCCGCGTGGAGGGGCTGCGCGACCTGGGTCCGTGTTTGAGCCCCTTCAATTCCTTCCTGTTTATCCAGGGTATTGAGACGCTGGGTATGCGCATGGACCGGCATCTTTCGAACGCCTTGGCGGTCGCAAAGCATTTGGAGAAGCATCCCCTTGCCTCATGGATCAAGTACGCTTCCCTGCCTGGCAATCCGTATTTCGAGCTCGCCAAGAAGTACACGCCGGCCGGCGCGGGCGCGGTGTTTTCCTTTGGCGTCAAGGGCGGCTTTGAATCCGGCAAGCGTTTCGTGGACAGCCTTAAGCTGCTATCGCACCTGGCCAATGTCGGCGATGCCCGCAGCCTGGTAATCCATCCAGCCTCGACCACGCATCAGCAGCTTGCCGCGAAGGAGCAGGAAGCCGCGGGCGTCACCGGCGAATTGGTCCGGCTCTCGATCGGTCTTGAGGATGTTGACGACATCTTGTGGGACATCGATCAGGCACTCAAGGCCTCCCAGGGATGACCGCGTGTTGACATGCTCCGCATTGATAATGCTCAATGCTTGCGCGCGGGAGCCGCCACGAATGCCACGCACGCAAGGTCGATGGCAATGGTCACAGCGAGAACGGTAATGAAGAGCATACGATTCCTCCGCTATGCGGGTCTGCCTGATGACGGCGGCTCCAGCTTATGGGAGCTAATCAGCCTATTCCAGCTGGTCACGATCGGGTCCCAGAGGCCGACGGCCTTGAGTACACCTACGCAGGTCGCCACGACGACGACGATGTTCAAAATCACCCTGATGCTTTCCGCCATGGGTATATAGCTGTTGATCAGAAAGAGAACAATCCCCACAACCAGGAGTGCCAGCACGATATTCGGAATCGCCTGGATTGGTCCGTCCGCTGGAAGGTAAGGTTTGATCCCCCGCGCCACCAGGGCGATAACGATCAGCGCAATAAGGAGATAAAGAACCGGTAACATGAGCACCTCTCGTAAGATAGACAAGCAATTGGAGCGCCACCAACGGCGAGGAACGATATCGTCCCTGGAATCAGTGAACGGGCCGGAAGAGTCGCGGGCTCGGTGTCGCGAGCCCTGGAAGTAAATCCTGCCTGCTGCAAGACTGATTTATGCTGGGATATGCTCGTTTCGAGCTTCGAAACCCCAGCAGAGTTTAAGCAGGTGTCTTGGGAGTGGCTGGCCCGCGCGCCGCGACGAAATAACCTCATTCTGACCATCCTACGTCGCTCGGTGAAATTAGCGGAGCCCGCTCGCGGCTGGCTGGTTACTTCGGACAGCGGTCCGGAAATCGCGCTCCTGCAAACGCCGGGGCCCTCCGGCGATCTCCGACGGGAGCGTCGAAGCTGCCCGATCGGCGGCGCTGTTTCTTCTCCCCAATCTGCCTGGAATCGTCGGGCCGTCCGAGGTCGCCGACGCCTTCTCCGCCGAGTGGCGTGCTCGAACCTCCGGAACCGCTCACCTGCACTGGGAAATGACCTTCTACACGCTGGATCGGGTCGAGCGGTTCGTTCACCCCGGCGGCACCCTTCGTCGCGCGACCTTGGCCGATTTGGACGATCTGCGACCGCTCGCCATCGCGGCCGCCAAGGCTATGAACCTTCCCATGCAGGAACAGCAGCCCGAAGAAATCGAAAAGCGCATCCGGCGCAACATCGACGGCAATCGCCAATTCCTGTGGACCGAGGGCTCTTCCATCCGGGCCATCGCTTCCTCCGCCGAATCGCTGGAAGACGCGGGCGCGCGCATCGGCCTCGTCTACACGCCCCCGGAGTTCCGTGGTTGCGGCTATGGAACCGCAATCACCGGATCACTCGCTCAATTGCTTCTGGACCAGGGGCAGGCTTGGGTTTCACTCTTCGCCGACAACGCCAATCCCGTGTCTAACCGCATCTATCAGCGCCTCGGGTTTCAACCGGAACTGGCCTACCGCACCTGGCTGTTTGGATAGTGTGGCGCAGGCCTCTGGCCTGCGAGGCCTGTCTCCTCACGGCTTCGGCGGCGCGCAGACGAAGTTCTCCGCCTGATCCGTACTTCCGCTGCCCTTCCACTGCGCCTCCTGCGGGAACGGACACAGCGGACGAGTTCGATCCACCTTGCCGCCGGTCGAATGCGACGCCACCATCTGCGCCGGAGCCTTGCCCAGCTCCACCCATTGCTCCAGCGCCTTCACCGTATCGAAGGTGTTCGGTCCCGGCCCGCCGTTGCAATGCAGCATTCCCGGAACCATGAACAGGCGATAGAAACTCCTGGGGTCGCCCATGCGCTGCTCCACGCTCTGGTAATAATTGATGCTGTTGAGCGGCGAAATATCGGGGTCGCTGTAGCCGTGATACTGGATCAGTTTCCCGCCGTGGCTCTGGAACGCCTTCAAGTCGGGATTGATGTTGTTGAAGATCGGCCCCAGCGTGGCGTCGATCGAATCCATGTCGCTATCGAAGTCCTCGGTGCGATCGAAGCGAAAAGTTCGGAAATCCCACTTCGGATCGTTGAACACGAAATAATTGAAGACCGGCATGCCCAGGGTCGTGTGCGATCCGCGGCCCGGAGCCGCGCCCGTGATCCAACTGGTCCATCCCCCTTGGCCGGCCTCGCCGCCGGGCAGGATGCCGGGGAAAATCTGCTTGCCGTCCGAAGTCCGCCCGCCCTGATAAATCTTCTTGACCGTCTCCACTTGAGCGGCGGTCAGGCAGTCGGGCGCGTCGGCGCCCTTGCACAGCAGTGTTGCGGGATCGAAGTGGCACTTGCGAGGGTCGTTGATAATGCCGTCCTTGATTCCATCCAGAGCGTCGCAAGCGGCGTAGACCGCGTCGCCGATCGTCTGCGTCTTGCTCGACGGAATGTAACTGTCGGGATTGGCCAGCAGCGCCTGCGTGATCCACAGGTGCGCGCCCGTCATCAGGTGCGTCCAATAATTGGCGGGATCGCCGGCGATGATGCCGTCATAATCTTGCGGATAGCGTTGCGCCTCCGCGAGAGCTTCCTGGCCGCCATTCGAACAGCCATTAAAATACGAATGCTGCGGAGGCGCGCCGTAAAACGCGCGGATGATGCCTTTGCTGGCCTCGGTGGTAACGTGAACGCTGCGATGCGCGAAATCGATCACCCGATCCATGCGCCCCTGCGCCCAATGGCCGTCGTTGTCCGCAGTGTGGCCCGTGTCGGTGCTCGCGGTGGCATAGCCGCCGGCCAACGGCGCAACCATCGCGGCATAACTGATCGTCCCCGCGAGTCCGCCGTTGCCCACCATGAGAAACTTCCGATTCCAATTCGCCGGTAACCAGGTTTCGAATTTGACTTCGGGCCTGACGAAGCCCGCCACCCGGCAGAACGCCGGCACCGTGGCGCTCGCCCCTCCTCCTCGGCCTCCAGGCACGTTGAACGGACCTGCCGCAACCTCTACCGCCGAGGTGATGGTCACATCCGGCAGCGTCAACTTGGTCAGGTTTTGACATGGCTGCTGCTGAGCCGCCAGCGGTATCGCGGCGCACGCCAGTGGAAGGAGTAATGGATTGAGCTGTCGCACGGAATGAGGATATCGCAATTTACGGCCATTCGCGATAGCATGTCTGCAATGAAACGCAGCACTCACCGCATTCTCACCACCCACGCAGGCAGGCTCGATGGGCCGCCCGAACTCAGGGAAAAAACCGGCGCGATCATGTCCGGCAGCCTCTCCGATCTCGACTCCGTTAAGCCCCTGGTGCGCAGCGCGATGGTCGACGTTCTCGGCAAACAAGCCGACGCCGGCATCGACATCGTCAGCGACGGCGAACTGGGCAAGCTGGGCTTCGGCCGCGCTTATTATGGGCGGCGTCTCAGCGGCCTGTCCACGCGCCCGCTCAAACCCGGCGAATCGGGATGGATGGGCCAAGGCAGCGGTGAGCGCGCCGAGTTCGCCGACTTCTACAAAGAACTCAACTTCATGCCCGATCGAACCGAGTGCGCGATTTGCTCCGGCCCGATCGAATACATCGGCCAGCAGGAGGTCGCGAACGATCTTCAGCTTTTCAAGTCCGCGCTGGCGGCGGCGAACGTTAAGCCGGAGGAAACTTTCATGTGCGTGCTGGCTCCCGGCTGGCTGGAGCACTTCTTCCACAATGAGCATTACGCCGACGACGAACAGTATCTGTTTGCCCTCGCCGACGCCATGAAGCACGAATACAAGGCCATCGTGGACGCGGGTTTCATTCTTCAGATCGACGATCCCGCGCTGCCCGACACCTACGACATGATCGTGCCCAGGCCGTCCATCGAGGAGTATCGGAAATTCGCTGAAGTGCGCGTGGATGCCGTGAATCACGCTCTCGGTGGCCTCCCGGAGGATCGCGTTCGCTATCACATCTGCTGGGGGAGCTGGCATGGTCCGCACACCCACGACATTCCGCTGAAGCACGTCGTGGATCTGATGTTGAAGGTCAAGGCGGGGGCTTACTCGGTGGAAGCGGCAAATCCGCGCCATGAGCACGAATGGAAAGTGTGGAAGGACGTCAAGCTGCCGGACGGAAAGATCCTGATCCCGGGCGTCGTCAGCCACGCCAGCAACGTGGTCGAGCATCCCGAGCTGGTGGCCGACAGAATCGCGTTATACGCCGGCCTGGTCGGCCGTGAGAACGTCATCGCCGGCACGGATTGCGGCATGGGCATGCGCGTGCATCCTCAGATTTGTTGGGCCAAGTTGAAGGCGCTCGCCGAAGGCGCGGCGCTCGCTAGCAAACAATTGTGGAGCCGATAAAAGCGGGTGTAGCAGGGTCATGGAGTCTGCACGTCGGCCGCGGCTGGAACGCCGGCGAGTTTCTCGAGTGCTGCCAGGCGAACCCGCATCGGCCTCAGCTCCTCTTCGCCAAGCCGTTCGGCGCACCCCTCGACGATTCGTCTTCCGTGATCGTAAAGAGTGCGGCGAAACGCCGGTTCCGAATTCGTCCAGGCAATATCGCCGAGCGCGCGCAGCAGCCGCAGGCTCACGGCGACATCCGATTTCGAGTACAGACGGATTTGCTCAAATGCCGATTTCAGCAGCCCTTCGAAATCGATCCACGGAATACTCGCCCGCGCGATGCCGGGCGGGTCATAGAGGACGGGCGCGGGCAGATCCCGTGACGTGAAGCGGATCAGGATGCGGCTTAACTGGTCGACGCAGGTGACCGCCGTGGTCGGATCGTTGACCGCTGGTGAGATCGCCTTCAACGCGATATCGACAATCTGCAAGACGCCGAACTCAACGTCCTGCTGGAGCGTTCGCGACGGCCCCATGTCGAAGGCCCCGAGAACCTCGCTTGCGTCCTCGGGGGACAGCCGATTCCCCTTGTAAGCCAGCATCAACGGCGTGCCCGCCGGAACGAATTGACCCACTCGCCGGACGACCCGGATCTTGACATGATGTTGCCTTGCCAAGGTGACCAAACGGCTTGTGTCGACGAACCGGATATAGCCGGACTCGCGGCTCAGCAGCGGGATGTCCCAAGTGCTCAGTTCCGCGAGTTCGCCCTCCTGCGGTATCCGATTTCCGCGGGGCTGTGGCATGAGGTCGTCAATGATGGCTTCCGTCTCCGACGCGATCCGGTCGACAATATGACTGACGCTGATGCTTTGCGAGATGTGGTGAATGAAGTACAGCAGCCACGCCACGCAGGCTAGCGCGAGCAGCATCGCTCCGAAGACAGTAAGCACCGGCGCAAACGGGCGCGGGAGCGACCGCGCGGCCGGAAGCGCGGCCATGCAGTAACAAAACGTGCCCAGGAATATACCCAGCGTCCATTGCGTCACGCGGTCCCTAGAGAAGCTGACGATAATCCGCGGCGAAAACTGCATGGACGCCAGCGTGAGCGTCATCAGCAGGATCGCGAAAACGATCGAGACCACCGTCATGATGGACGATGCGATTCCTCCCAGAATCACCTGCGCAATCTGTGGATCCGCGTGGGACGGAAACAGCGCCGCCGGGACCAAGTCGCTCAGGCCCGGAAAGGTCTCCTCCAGCCATGTCAACAACGCGCCCGCACAACCCAGGCTCAGCGCGATGATCAGCGGGCGGAGCAGAAAGCCGCCGCGCAGGTTGTACAGGGCGTTGCGGAGCCAGAATGGTAGGCGTCGATCCATGGTTCTATCTGCGTGCGTTTGGGGTGCTATAAGGTCAGTGTAGCCGCTAGCGGCGGATGGCCTGAAATCGAAATGAGTAACCAATCCCGATGAAATGATCGACCGCCGCTGAGGAGAGGCCGATTCCGAAGTGGACGTCGAGCTGCTGTCGAGCCGCAATCTTATATGAGGCGCCGAAATGCAGCAGGTGCCGCGGCCCACCCCTCTCAGGAAAGTCGCCGGCGTACTCGATGAACCCGTCCAACGGTTTTGCGAGTTGCCGGTCCAAGAGGAAAGTGGACTCGCCCGTAAGATTGCGCGCCTCTCCTTGCGTCGGCCAGTACACTGCCAGCTGTCCCGCGGCGGTCCAATTGGTAGAAAGCTTTCGCGACCATGGCAGTTGCAACCCCGGATCGTATCCATGGCTCGACACCGCGTGTGCTCCCGTCGGCATGCTCAAGAAAGCGATTACAGATACGTCAAATCCACCCAGCGTCGGGCCGAGCTGTTGTTTCATGCCCAGCGCGATGTCGCCGAAGCCTGAGCTCGCACCCGCTCCTGTGGGCAGGTCGTAATAATAGTCCGGAACGGAAAGGCGCAGCTCGGTGGTGCTGGCCACGCCAAATCGAACCGAAGTTTCGGGACCGTCGAAGCTGCGCTGCCCCTGGCTGCTGGTGACCAGGAATCCGTTCTCGAATTGGATGCTGCCATTCGGAACCACAACGCTGGAGTTGGCAACGGACGGCCGATCGGTCGCGATTGGTTCGTCGCTCACAGGCTGGCTTTGGCCGCGAAGGAGCGCGGATCCTCCCACCAGGGCGATTAACCCAACGCTAGAGATGCGTGCGGGCAAAGTATCCTCAAATTCCTACCTTGACATATTCTCCATGACTTCTTCAGCTCTGGCGGCGTACAGTAGGAGGTTGATCTCAAGGCTCCCCGAACAATGCTCCGTGAACAATTTCGAACGGCCATCCTGGGCGTAATCTGGCTCACGCTGTTAACTGGCTGCGTATTCCCATTGGGGCTGTTCGCTCTGGGACACTTCCTGTTCCCCGGCCGCGCGCAAGGAAGTCTGCTGACCCGAGGCGGAATCGTCGTCGGCTCCGAATTCATCGGTCAAAATTTTACTCGGCCCGAGTATTTTCATCCACGCCCCTCGGCCGCCGGCGCAGGCTATGACGGCACCGCCTCCGGCGGAACGAATTTCGGCCCCTCCAACCGCAAGCTTATTGAGGACGTGCGGCGCTTGGCGGAGGAGTATCGCGGAAGCAACGGACTGCCGCCGGACGCAATCGTTCCCATTGATGCGGTCACACGCTCGGGCAGCGGCCTGGATCCTCACATCAGTCCCGCCAACGCGGCTCTGCAAGTCCCCCGCGTGGCACGCGCGCGCGGTCTCAGCGAGGAAGCCGTTCGCCGTCTCGTTGCGGATCAAACGCAAGGACGGCAGCTGGGATTTCTCGGCGACCCTCGCGTGTCGGTACTGGAATTGAATCTCGCTCTTGATGGCTTACGCGCTCCTGAGCTTCCTCTCATCGCCCCTCGCTGAGAATCCTATGCGCTGGTTGGAATACTTCGTCTTTCTCGCGCTCGTCGTCGGATTGGCGCAGCCTGCCGGCCTTTATCTGGCAGAGGTGTTCGAGCGAAAGCCCACCTTCCTCGATCCCGTACTTCGCCCGGTCGAATTCCTTCTATATCGGTGGTTGGGAGTCCGCAGCGGCCAAGAGATGTCCGCCCGGACATACACCCTCTGCTTCCTGCTCTTCAGCGCCATAGGGACGGGAGGGTTGTTCCTTCTGCTGCTGGTCCAGCGATGGCTCCCCGGCGGACCCGCTGATCGTTACCTCACCACGCCCATGACGTTGGATCTCGCGGCGAACACCGCCATCAGTTTCGCGACCACCACAACGTGGCAGGCTTATGGCGGCGAAACCACTCTACGCTATCTGACGCAATTGTTTGGATTGGTCTCGCAAAATTTCCTCGCCGGTGCGGCCGGTTTGGCCGTGGGGATCGCCTTTATCCGAGGCCTCGCGCGGGAACGCTCCGCTACTGTGGGCAACTTCTGGGTGGATCTCATTCGCGCCCTCCTTTGGGTTCTCCTGCCCCTGTCTCTGGTGGGCAGCATGATCCTGATCTGGCAGGGCGTGCCGCTTAATCTTGTGCCGTATACGGAAGTCCACGCCTTGGAGGGCGGAGTTCAAACCATCGCGCAAGGACCGGTGGCCGCGCTGGAATTCATCAAGAACCTGGGAACCAACGGCGGCGGCTTCTTCAACGCCAACGGCGCCCACCCTTTTGAGAACCCGACGCCGCTGGTCAATTTCCTTGGGCTTCTGGCCATCGCTGTGTTGCCTGCATCGCTCACCATCACGTTCGGCCACATGACCGGCAGACCTCGCGCGGGTTGGGTCTTGCTGGCGGTGATGGTCGTGCTATTCGTCGGAGGTCTGGCGCTATGCGATTTTGCCGAATCCGCGACTCCGCCGCAACTCGCCGGTCTCCATATCTCTGGCGGGAATATGGAAGGCAAGGAAGTGCGCTTCGGGATCGGCGACTCGGTCCTCGCAGCGGTGGTCACCTCCAACACTGCCACCGGTTCGTACAACTCGATGCACGACTCCTACCGGCCTTTGGGCGTGCTGGTGCCGCTGGTAAATATGCTGCTGGGCGAGGTGGTCTTCGGAGGTCTGGGAACCGGCCTGTACAGCATGCTCATGATCGCGCTTGTGGCCGTCTTCCTGGGAGGCCTGATGGTCGGCCGCACCCCGGAATACCTCGGCAAGAAAATCACCGGCGCTGAAACCAGGTTGGCCGTCCTGTACGCCCTGCTGACGACAAAAGTGGTGCTGGTGTTGACCGGCCTTGCGCTCGCCACCGCCGCCGGCCGTGCTGGATTGGTCACCAACATGGGAACGCGCGGCTTCACCGAAGTGCTCTTCGCCTATTCCTCCTCCATGGCCAACAATGGACAGACCATGGCCGGCCTCAATGCCAACACCCTGTTCTACAATACGACCACCGCCGTCGCCATGCTGATCGGACGCTTCGGCTTGGCTGCACTCGCGTTGGCCCTGGCGGGACGATTCGCAGCCCAGCGGCGCTGGCCCACCAACGTCGGAACGTTACCCAGCGATTCCGCGACCTTCGGAGTCTTGGTTCTCGGGACCATCGTGCTGGTAGGGGCGCTGAGCTTCCTGCCCGCCCTGGCGCTCGGCCCCATCGCAGAGGCGCTCCAACACTGAAATCCGGCGCACTCCAGCCCGCACGCAAAAAGCTTTCTTTAGAAATTCCTTAGGCTTTCCTTATGACTTCTTAAGCCTCTCGCGCTCATAATCCCAGTCGTGGAGGTTGGATGAGACCATCATGAAGTCGAAATCTGTCAGAATTGCCTTGTTACCAGCCTTGATGTTGATGAGTCCTATGATCGGCTTCGCCGGAGGCCAACACTTAATCCGTGTGCCCAGCAAGGACGAGGCGCAGGACCGTTCCGGCATCACACCAGCCGTGCAGTATGGAAAGGGCACGGGTATGACGCGTAACGACGGAGTGCGCGCGAACGCCTTCCGTGAGCAAACGCCAGCAGAGAGCCAAGTGGTTAAGGATCAAACCAAGCCCGGACATCCCAACTGGAGCGACACGGCTCTTCGCAAGTAACCGGCTGTGCGCCGGCAGGACACCTCGTTTCAGGTTGAAGGCGCCATGCTCGCAGGATCTGCGCTCGGCGCCTCCGGATTGGACCAGCAACCGCCCGCCTCTCCCACCAGCCGCGTGGCCTCCGCCGGGCCCCATGTGTTCTGCTCATACTCATAGACCGGCGTGGCGTCGTCCAAAACCGGCTGTACGATTCGCCACTGGGCCTCAATCTCGTCTTCAGTAGCGAAAAGTGACTGGTCGCCGTGCAGGGCGTCTCCCAACAGGCGCTCATAAGGCGACATTTCGCCCGCGGGTTGACGGGCCGCGATCAACTCCACGTCCTCTCCTTCCATCGCTTCGCCGGAGCGTTTGACGCGCATGCCCAGCGCGATCACAACCTCCGGACTCAAGCGCAGGCGCAGCCGATTCGGCAAACCCTTCGTTGTCTCCGAAAAGGTCTCTCGCGGCGGATGCCGGAGGCTCACGATGACTTCCGTGCAGGTGACCGGTAGACACTTTCCGGCCCGGATGTAGAAGGGCACGCCGGCCCACCGCCATGTATCGATGAAAAGCCTGATGGCTGCGAACGTTTCCACGTGCGAATCCGGCGCGACCCCTTCTTCCTGCTTGTATCCTTTAAACTGCCCGCGGACGATATCGCCAGGGACCAGCGGCCGGACGGCTTTAAGGATTCGCGCCTTCTCGTCGCGAATCGCATCGTGATCCTCCCCGGTGGGAGGATCCATCGCTAGACACGCCAGCACCTGAAATAGGTGGTTCTGAATCACGTCGCGGATGGCGCCCGCCTCTTCGTAGAATCGCCCGCGCCCTTGCACGCCGAAGTTCTCCGCCATATTGATTTGTACGGAGCGGACGTGGGTGCGATTCCACAGCGGCTCGAGAAACAGATTGGCGAAACGTGTGTAGAGAATGTTCTGGACCGGCTCTTTGCCCAGGAAGTGATCGATCCGGAAGATCGAGGGTTCGGGAAAGAACTGATGGAGAATGCGCCCCAGTTCCCGCGCCGATTCGAGATCCCTCCCGAACGGCTTCTCCACCACCACGCGAGCTTCCCCGTCTTTGCCGGACGGTGCCAGTCCCGCCTTCGCCAGTCCTTCCGCCACCGCGGCAAACATACTCGGCGGGATTGCAAGATAATGCAGAGGCAGCCGAGCCTGCCCCAGAGCCTGGCGCAACTGCGTGTAAGTCGCCGCGTCGCGGTAATCTCCGTCCACGTACCGGAGCAGGGCGGCGAACTTCGCGAAGTCCGCCTCGTTCAGACCGCCGTGCTTGGCGATACTGTCGCGCGCCCGCGCTTTAAGCTGATCCAGGTTCCACCCCGCCTTCGCCACCCCCACGATGGGAATGTCCAGGTTGTGCCGTTTCACCAGTGCTAGAAGGGCGGGGAAGATCTGCTTATAAGCAAGATCCCCCGTTGCCCCAAAGAATACGAGGGCGTCCGAACGTATAGCATCCATCGCTTCATTTATCGCACGGACAGAATGAAGTGGCGACGGGTGCGCGGCGCGTCCAAATCCGATAGAATCTTTGGTGGTTCCAACGGGACCACGAGCCGACACATATGCACAGCCCACGCCAGATTGTCTTTGGATTCCTGATCGCTTCGCTGGCCTTGGCCACAAGCGCGAACGCGCAATCGGCCGGCCAGAGAGTCGTCCGCAAAGCGCCGACCGCCGCGGATTGGGATGCCATCGCAAAGCTCCCCGATTTCACCGGCGTTTGGGAAGCCGGCGGTGGAGGCGGGGGTGGAGGAGGAGGTGGCCGCGCCGCGGCTCCAGCAGCCGCCCAAGCGGGTACTCGGGGAGGCGCTGCTCCAGCAACAGGCGCCCCCGCAGCGCGTGGCGGAGGCCGTGCCGGCGGACGTGGAGGCGCGGGCCGCGGCGGCCCCTCGCTCACCCCCGAATACGCAGCCAAAGCGAAGGCCACCCCGCCTCCCGCCGCCGAGGAGAATCTGACCGCCAATTGCTTGCCGCCCGGCCTGCCGGGCATCATGACCCAGCCCTACCCTTACGAGTTTCTACTGACCCCCGGCCAGGTGACCATCATCAGCGAGGCCTACACCGAGGTCCGTCATATTTACACCGACGGCCGCCCGCTGCCGGAAGATCCCGATCCCAATTTTTATGGCACCTCAGTCGGCCATTGGGACGGCAACACTCTGGTGGTCGACACGGTGGGATTCGCCCAGGTCCCGCGCGGTCTCAATTTTCCCTATAGCGACAAGTTGAAGGTCACGGAGCGATTCCAGCTCACTGATCCCGACACGATGAGCATCGAGACCACCATCACCGATCCGTTGGCTTTGACCGCGCCCTACTCGATGGGCACCCGAACCTTGCGGCGGCATCGCAATTGGACCATCGCCGAATATATTTGTGAAGAGAACAACCGCAATGGCGTGGACGAAAACGGTAAGGCGCACATCAACCTCGCCAACCCCGAGGCTTCACCCAAATGACGAGGCAATGACGAAAGGTATTCTTATGACCATGAATAAATCCGTGCGGAGGGTAATTCTCCTGGCCAGCCTCGCGGCGGGCATAGCCGGGCTGGCGATGGCCCATCATTCCTATGCGGCTTTTGACGTCACGACGGAGAAGGTGATCGTCGGCTCGATCAAGAAGTTCGATTGGAGCAATCCGCACACCTGGGCCTGGATCGACGTGCCCAATGAACAAGGCGGCGTGGATACCTGGGGTGTGGAAGGCATGAGCCCCAACTACTTGGCTCGCCGCGGCTGGAGTAGGACCACTCTCAAACCCGGCGATAAGCTCACCGTCACCATTCGCCCCATGAAGGACGGCAGCAAAGGCGGCATGTGGGTGACCGCCAAGCGCCCCACCGGAGAAATCCTGCTGATGGGCGGAACCATTACCGACCCCTAATCTGACTCCGCCCATCGACCAAAGCCTGACGCTGCTTTACTGCTACTGCCCTTTAGGGATTTCGAGCTTAGTAGCCAGGTTATCCATCCTCTGCTTTGCGTTGCCATAATTCACGAAGTCCGCGATCATCGCCGCCAGGTCCGTAGCATAATCGGCGTTGGCTTCGAGATAGTCGTTGTATTCACCCACGGTGGGCCTTTGCTCCCCAGTGAAACGGTCGATGACGGCAGCGGTGTAGCCGCCCAACTCATCCAGGAACGGAGTGATCCGGTCAATGGCCGTCTTTTGCCAGGGCGAAGCCTCGCCGCGCACAGCTTTAAGCTTGGCGGCTTGCCTTCCAAGCGCGTTGACGTGCTCTCTCATTACGTTAATCGCCGCCTTGTGAGTATCCGTGCTGACGTTCATCCGAGTGAAACTCTCCATGGTCACGGCGTCTTCCTTGACCTGAAAGGCCATGGTCTTGGCTTCCGACAGAAGCTTCGAGACTTGTTCAGAATCCGGAACATCGGCCGCGCGCACCGTGAACCAGGGCGCGAGGAATCCTGTTACCAGAAACATAGAAGTCCCCATTCGAGCGATCAATTTGCGTTGATTCATACAATCCTCCCTCTTGGTCTGCGTACTGCTTGTCGCGTTCATTAAGAGCACGCAAGACTCCACCCCAACACCTACTGAAAGCGCCAGTTTCCTAAGGGTTTCATCGCGGAATCTCCAGCTTTTGCGCGATTGCACCCAGAAAATGCGCGAGGCTGCGCACATTTTCGAACAGGCGGTGACGGATTGCGCCGGATGTTAAGGAAAGTTGCATGGCCGTGCAGTTGCTGAACCGTCTATATAAAGGGGAGGACCTATGAATAAATCGATTTTGGTCGTAGCGGGGCTTGCGGTGGTTTCCGCGCTTCTGTTATCTCAGGAGTCTCCCGCTCCGAACGTGCCTGTTCAGGTAACTGTGACGGTTGAGGCACAGCATGGCAAGAGCGTACCGTCGTTGAGCCCGCAAGATTTCATGGCCTACCAGCACCATGAGCGCCTTCAGGTGACGGATGCCGTTTCCCTTCAGGGCGACCACGCCGGTCTGGAACTGTTTTTCCTGCTCGACGACGCCTCCGCATCCAGCCTCGCGACTCAATTTGGGGATCTGCGCCAGTTCATCAAAGCGCAACCGCCAACCACGGTGATCGGCATCGGCTACATGCGCAATGGGACCGTCGATATCGTTCAAAATTTCACCGCGGATCACAATCATGCGGCGCAAACCTTGCGCCTTCCGCTATCCTCTTTCGGAGCGATGGCGAGCCCCTATTTATCCCTCAGCGATCTGATCAAGCGATGGCCTGGTAACTCCATGCGCAGGGAAGTTGTCCTGGTGAGCAGCGGCGTCGACCCGCTTGGCGGTTTGGGGCCCATCGACCCGTACCTGGATAACGCGATTGCAGATGCTCAGCGGAATGGAGTCATTGTCTACGCGATTTACTCGCCGGGTCTTGGCCATTCGGGCCATAGTGTCTGGCGGATGGATTGGGGCCAAAGTCACCTCGCGCAAATTGGCGAAGAGACCGGCGGGGAGGCATACATGCTCGGATTCGGTGCCCCGGTTTCTTTCGAACCTTATCTGGCGGAGATAGCAGAACATCTCGGTCATCAATTCCGCGTGACCGTTCTGCTGAAGCCCGGAAAGAAAGCTGGCTTCCAGGATTTGAGGTTTGTCACGGAGGTGCCCAATGCCGAGGTCGTTTCAGCCCATAGGGTCTTTGTTCCGGGGACTTAAAAGGAATAGGAGTATACTGACAATTTATGCAGAATCGCAGAAACGCCGTAATGGTTGTCGTGATTGTCGCCGTGTTGGTCGCGGCCGGAGCCGGGCTCGGGGCTTCGTCCGCTCTGGCGGCGGACAAGCCAAAGGATAAACTGACCATCGGAGAGGCCGACGTCAAACAACTATTGCTCCTCATGGATGCCGACAAGAACGGCAAAATCTCCAAAGAGGAGTACATGCGGTTTATGGAAGCCGAGTTCGACAGACTGGATATCGATAAGAATGGCGAACTCGACGTCAAGGAGCTCACGCAGTCGACGTTCCGCGTGAGCCACTCCGGACACCGCTAGCACCGCTGCCCGGAATACTGATTCTGCGCCGCGACCATTCTGAGCCGCGACCATTAGGGAGCGGTTTCGGTCTAATTCGAAACCGTCATCACCGGATTCGGATACACCCCGCCGAGCGTGTTCGACGCTTGCCCGCCAATCGTGAGCACCACGGGGTAAGTCCCCTTGGCGATTTGCGGAACCGTAAAATTGGCCTGGTACAAGCCCACGGATCCCGGCGTCAAACCGACGTATTCGACATCCGGGGAGGCGATTCCTCCCACCGTCACGCTAGCGCTTCCGGTTACAGGCGATTGCCCGGGGGGTGAGGCCCCGCCGGTCGATAGCTTTCCGGAGGCCGTCACCGGTCCTCCGCCTGTGAAGTAGAGCACCACTTCATCTCCGACCTTGGCTGTATCAGTCGAGGAATTCACATTGCCATCCACATTCACCACCACGGCGCGATTATTGCCGTAGAAACTGAGCCCCGGTGACGCGCCGGCGGGCACAAAGACCGCCGCGGCATTGCTCGTCGCGCTCCCGAAAGTCACCACCACGCTGGCGACTGTGCCCGGCGGAATATCCAGGGGCATCTGCGCGTCGATATCGCCCGAATCGACGTAATAGAGCGGAGCCAGTTCTCCGTTCACCTTCACGGAAGTGGTCAGCAACGTAGTTGGCAGCGGGACGTTGGAAGCTTGGGCTGTCTTGTTGGCTGTGGCCAGCCCCGTCCCGAACAGCGCAAAGACGCTTCCCGGCGGACTGGCGTTGATCGCGTAGCTGGCTACATTGCCGATAGATTGGGCGGGATTCAGAAATGCCGAATGCGCGGCGCCGTCTCGGACGAACCCGGAATTGGCCTCCAATAAAATGGTGTTCTGGCCGTAGGCCGCCTCGATCACGAAGTTCAGCGTGTTCGCTTTACCCGCCGAATCGGTCAGCGTGGCGGACGCGAGGCATCCTGAAGTAACCGAGTAGGTCCCCGTCGCGGTAAGCGCTTGGGGCGTCGTTCCGGATGACGTGATCGTGTAGTTGGCCGTCACATTGCCTTGTCCGTCGAACTGCAACACCCCGGCCTCATCGGCGGAGCCGATCTGCGCCGTCCCCGACGCCAGGAATCCCGATGCGTCGTAGCTGTACAGGCCGGAAAGTGTGGGCGTCGCGCAGCCGAGGGGTCTAATGTTGCTGCCGCTGCCGGAGTAGACGTAGGTGGCGTCCGAGCCGGTCATGTCGTACTGAGCCCCATTGCTCCAGACCACCAGCGCGAATGTCGCCGTGCTTCCCGTGGTGAGGGTGATCGTACCGAAGCAATTGGAGGGGATCGTATACGTCCCTGAATAGTTGAACGGCTTTCCAGAAGCCAGATTCGTGTTGACAGTCCCGGTCATGGTAACGTTGCTCACGCCATCGAACGTAATTGTGCCGGCCCCTTGGTAGGAGCCCGCGAAGCTTCCCGCGGCCGAGATCGCCCGCCCACTAAGAGTCAGCGAGTAGGTTCCCGTCAAATTGGCAGCGCTACAGCTCCCGCCGGTTATGGTTTGGGCAAATGCCGGCGCGGCTAGCAGGAAGGCAAAAGACAACAGAACCGCGTTGCGTGCGTTCTTCATATTGTCCCCCCCGAAGCCGTCGCCGTCGGCTGACCATAGACTACGTGTCCGGAGCCACTGTTCAGAAGCTTCCCGCTTTCAGCCAAAATCACGTCGAAGGCCCCGTTGGCCGTCGAGGAGTTGGTGATGCTGAAGGCCGCCACCAAAGAAGCGCCGTTCGCAGTAGTGAGAGTGGCCGATCCCACGCAGGTACTCGATATCGAATAGGATCCTGTGGCGGTCCCCTGCGTGGTGGCATTCCCGCTCCCAGATTGAGTAATGTTCACCGTTACGTTGCTGACTCCGTCAAACTGCAACAAGCCGGCTCCGTTCGCAACGCCGCTGACCGAGCCGTTCGACAAGATGTATCCAGTGCTGGTGAACACGTACACCCCCGAAAGCGTAGCCGCTGAGCAACTGGCCGGCTGCGTGGCTCCAGAACCCGAGTATGAGTAGGTGGCGTCATTTCCGGTCATCAGAAAATCCACGCCCTGGTTATAGGACACGAGATTCAATACCGCGCTGCCGCCGCTGGTGATGGTCACGACCCCCGCGCAGTTGGACTGCATCGTATAGGTTCCCGACCAGTTCAACGGCGTCCCTATCGACTGTAGCGTGTCCGCGGTCAGTGTGATTGTGACCTTGCTCAGCCCGTCGAAATTCGCCGCGCCGTTGGCCTGCAATACATTCGTGAAGTTCCCTGCGGAAGTGACCTGTCTCCCCGTTAGGGTGAAGGAGTAGTTTCCGCTCAAGTCTCCGGAGTCGCAAGTATTGCCCCCGATCGCCGGTTGCGCCGCCAAGGGCGCTGCCAAAAGGCAACTTAGAATTAAAAAGTTACTGCATGGACGCTTCATGCGTGCAGTTCCTCCGCATTGCATTATACCCGCAAATTCAATTTTTGTTGTGGTTTGGGAGCCAACTAGGGGAAAATCGCGCATTGCCCGCGACATATCGCGGCTCACCTGATCCGATTCCACGACATCGCAAGGCGTAAGGCCGTCATTCCCTTTGTTTCAATTGCGTTACCATTGGAGATTCGCGTGCATCTGGTATGTCCCGGGAGATAGATGTCCATCGGAAAAATTCAGGTTTTGGTTGTTGAAGACGACGAAGTAAACGCGCAGGTTGCCCGCACGATGCTGGAGAGATTGGGATGCAGGGTGGACTTGGCGGCCCACGGCGCGAAGGCCATCGAGCTCTTCGCGAAGGAAGCATATGACCTGATCTTCATGGCTTGGCAACTGCCTATAATGGACGGCTTGGAAGCAACCGCGAGGATCCGCAGCATGCCGCGAGGCCAAATGGTTCCCATAGTCGGCACAAGCGCCAGGATAGGGCGGCTGGAGTGTCTGGCGGCCGGCATGAACGATCTCATGCCGAAGCCCTTTCGGCTCGAGGGCTTGAAGCTCGAATTGTCGAAATGGACGCTCTGGAAAGAAGCCACCCAAGCGGAATCGGGGAAATAACACCCTGACGTTTCCGGCGCCGCACAAATGCGAGTATGCTGGAAGCGAGCCGTTCTCAGCGAGGGAAGCAGTCGGGGGGCGCCATGCTGGCAGTAGAACCCACCGGCGATCTGGAACGCATCGTCTTCGAGATCGCCAAGGGCGTCTGGAGCGACACGGGAGAAGATTTCTTCCGCTCGCTGGCTGGTCAACTGCTCCGGGCGCTTCATGCCGATTTCGTTCTGGTCGGCGCGCTTCAGCCGGGCGGTGAGCGTATCCGAACCTTGGCGGCGTATACTCCTAACGGCGAAAGACCAAACTTCGAATATGAGCTTTCCGGCACACCCTGCGCGGGGGTCTGCGACAAACGCGTTTGCTCCTACGCGGAAGGCGTTTACCGGTTGTTTCCCGCAGACACTCAATTGGCCGAGATAGGGGCGGAAAGCTATGTCGGATCGCCTTTGCTCGATTCCGAAGGCCATTGCCATGGGTTGATCTGCGCCATCACTCGCCAGCCTCTGGCGAATCCCAAGCTGGCGGAAGCCGTGCTCCAGATTTTCGCGGAGCGAGTCACAGCCGAGCTGAAACGCCAGGAGTACGAGGAAGCTCTGGCGCGTGCCGAACAACGTTCGCGCGACTTTGTTACCCACGGCAACGAGGCCATGTTCCGCATCGCTTTGGAGCAGCCCATCGCCCTCGACGCCTCTGAGGACGAGCACATCGAACATTACTATAGGTACGGCTACGTTGCCGATTGCAACGATCGGGCGGCCGCGCTGTTCGGTGTGAAACGCGCGGCTGAGTTGATCGGCGCTCGTTTTGAGGTCACCGCTCCCCGCTCCGACGCCGCACAGATCGATCGGCTCCGCACGTTCATCCGCGACGGTTGCCGCTTTTCGCAAGTGGAGCGGAGTTTTGCCGGCCGCACTCACCTGATGACGCGCGAGGGCATCGTCGAGAATGGCAAGTTATTGGGAGCGTGGATCACCACTCGCGACATCTCGCCCTTGAAGGAAGCCGAAGCGCAGGTGCGCAGCCTGAATACCGAGTTGGAGCGCCGCGTGGAGGAGCTCAGTCAACTGCGTGCGCGCCTGGAGCAGGACAATGCCTACCTGCGGGAGGAAATCCGCGAGGACCTTCACCTCGACGAAATGGTGGGATCGAGCCCGCGTTTTCTGGATCTCGCCAATCGCGTTCAACTGGTGGCTTCCACCTCGGCGACGGTGCTGATCGCGGGTGAAACGGGAACCGGCAAGGAACTGGTGGCGCGCGCGATTCACAATTTGGGTGAGCGCCGCGAACGTCCGCTGGTGAAGGTGAACTGCGCGGCGATTTCGGCGGGGCTGGTGGAAAGCGAATTGTTCGGCCACGTGAAGGGGGCATTCACCGGCGCGACGGAGCGGCGCATCGGACGCTTCGAATATGCCGACGGAGGCACGCTGTTCCTGGATGAAGTGACGGAGCTGCCGCTCGAGATTCAAGCCAAGCTTCTGCGCGTGCTCCAGGAACAGGAGTTCGAGCCGGTCGGTTCGAATCGAACCGTGAAGGTGGACGTGCGGTTGCTGGCCGCCACCAACCGTAATCTGGTCGATTGTGTGCGCGATGGGCGCTTCCGCATGGATCTTTATTACCGCTTGCTGGTGGTGCCCGTGGAGGTCCCTCCACTGCGCGAGCGGCGGGAAGATATTCCCGCGCTGGCCGCGCACTTTGTCGCCAGGTACAGCCGCCAGTTTGGCCGGCGTGTGGAGGGAATCTCCGAATCCATGATGCGGCAGTTGATGGCCTACGATTGGCCGGGCAACATCCGCGAATTAGAGAACTTGCTGGCCCGCGAAGTGGTGCTCTGCCGGAAAGCGATATTGGATGCTCCGTTGTTTCTGTCCGCAGCGGGTGCGGGCGCTTCCGGCGCGCCTCCGTTGAGCATGGAACACGCCGAACGAAGGCACATCGAGAACGCGCTGGCGTCGGCGGGATGGGTGCTGGAAGGGCCGAAGGGCGCGGCCGCGATGCTCGGCTTGAATCCCAGCACTCTGCGCAGCCGCATGAAGCGTCTGGGCATTAAGCGGCCGGCGTAGCGCCGCATACGTCCATCTCTCCCGAAGCTTTACAAGGACCAGATTATCGGCGGAGCGGGCGGCGGGTACCCTACCGACGGTCCGACCAATCCGTCTCCATCGTGTGATAATGTTTGACGAGGAGATCAATCCAGATGGGACGCAACACCTGCTTGAGTCTTCTATTCGGCGCACTCGTCGCTGGCGGTGGGGCACGCGCCGGCACTATTTTGGTATCGAACAACAGCGGCAGCACCATCGGCGCCTACACGACGTCGGGCGCCACATTGAACGCCTCGCTCATTACCGGGCTGAACAGTCCAGACAGTCTCACACTTTCGGGCTCGGACCTGTTTGTCGAGCTCGGGGGCAACACCATCGGCGAATACACCACCGGGGCGCGACCCTGGACGCCGCGTTCATCACAGGGTTGGGCAATGTGCACCAAATCAGTTCCTTCGGCTCGGACATCTTTGTCGCGAACGGGAGCCCGACCAACACCATCGGTGAGTACACCACGGCAGGCGGGACCGTAAACAGCGCCCTCATCTCAGGCGTCGACGTGGCCCATGGCGTCGCATCGAACGGCTCGGACATCTTCGTGGCGAACAACGACACCGGCGCTTCTGGCACCGGGTTTATCTCGGAATACACGACATCGGGGGGCTTGGTGAACGCCTCGCTGATTACCGGGTTAAGCAGCCCAGAGGAGATTCTCATCCTAGGCTCGGATATCTTCGTCACCAACTTCCTTACGGGCATTGTGGGTGAATACACCACTTCGGGAGGCACCGTGAACGCCTCGTTGATCTCCGGGCTTGACGGACCCCTAGGCATCGCGACCGACGGCACGAATCTATACATCACCAATCCGCTCGCCGGCACTGTATCCGAGTACACCACGTCAGGGGTTTTGGTGAACGCAGCGCTGATCTCGGGACTAAGCGGTCCAACGGGCATCGTCGTGGTTCCCACAGCGGTCCCCGAGCCCGCGAGTCTCGGACTCCTGGCTGTCGGTCTGGCGGGTCTCGGATTCTTGCGGCGGAAACGGGCCGCTTCCAGTCCTAGCGCGAACTGAGAATGCGCTGATGTCGGCGCGGTGGGTCCTGGAAGGGCCGAAGGGCGCGGGCCGCGATGCTCGGCTTGGATCCCAGCACCCTGCGCAGCCGCATGAAGCGTCTCAGTATCCGGCGGCCGGCGTAGCCGCCGTCACTTCCCAAACAGTGTCGTCGGCCGATTGAGTTCCTTCACGGTCTGGATCTGATGGAGCTTTTCGCCGAGCCAAAGAGCAAGTCCGGAGCCTACGACCCATAGCCAGTCCCAACGCCCACCGACCTGTTGGTGAATGAGATATCCTGCCGTCCAGCCAAGTTGAAATCCGACAAGGCTCCAGAAAAGACGTGGGAGCCACCCGCGGGGAGCTTCCAACCCGGTCGCTTTGAGTTCCCGGCAGGCGATCAAAAGCGGCACCCACGCACCCAGTCCGATCAGCATGGCGGCGTCGGCAAGCCACCACGGCTTCAACACCAGCGGCACGAGGCTGAAGATCACAGCGAATCCCAACCAGAAATTCTTGCGCCCCAGCAGCCGCCGGGTCCGCTCCAGGGATCGCATTTCTAAACTGGCGGGCGCTTCGAGTGGAGGCAGCGAAAACGTACCCGCGGCTTCCACGATCTGCCGAAGTTCCGCGTCTTGCGCTAGAAACGCCTCCACCACGGCGCGCGTATCCGCGCTGGCATCTCCTGCGAGATACACCGGCAACAAATCGCGAACCACATCTTTAGTGACCTCGTGTGCTTGCATGAACTGCTCCTTTCCGGCGCTCCGCCAGAAACAGGCGGGCGCGATGAATCTTGACCTTGACCGAGGAAAGCGACAACCCCAGAATGCGCGCGATTTCCTCGTAGGAAACGCCTTCCTGCGCGCGTAGCAACAGAGCCGCGCGATCCGTCTCCGGCAGCCTTTGTAAAGCGGCCAGCGTATCGCGGAGCGCTTCTTTCGATTCCACTTCTCGCACGGCGGTTTCGGCGACAGCGTGGGTATCTTCTAACTGGTCCTGCTTCCGCTTGCGCCGCAGGTCATGCAGAAAAAGATTGCGCGCGATCGTGAAAAGGTACCCGCGCACCGTCTCCATGCGAACTACGGCAGCCGAGTCCCAGATGCGCAGAAACGTCTCCGAGACGATATCCTCCGCCTGCGCCGGATCGCCGCTCAAATACAAAGCGAATTGATACACCGCCCGGGCGTGGTTCCGGTACAACTCTGAAAAGCTGGCCGCCTTGGGAGTCGCGCTCGCGTCTGACATCTCTATTCAGACTATCCATGCGGCGGCAGAAAGTTACGTTCGGGCGAACCTCCTTCTGCACGTTCGCCGCGCGCACGTCGTCTAGACCTCCAGGAGAGGCATTGATGAGCATGCGAAGACGACTGGCCTCACCGGTGGCAGCGATGGTGCTTCTTGCGGTTGCCCGTGCTCAGCCGCCACAAGGTAAATCCGAGAGTGCGCCGAAGCTTGAGTTCGAAGTCGCATCCGTGCGTCCATCGGGTCCTCTGCCGCGCGGCATGATACTGGGAGGACGCATCTCGGGGGGGCCGGGCACAAACGATCCCGAACGCATGACCTACGAGTATGTACCATTCGAGCAGCTCGTCATGGCGGCGTACGGCGTCCAGCGCTACCAAATAAGAGGACCGGATTGGGTGACGCCCAGCGACCTTCGCGGAGCGGCTCGCTTCGACATTTCCGTGAAAGTGCCTCCGGGTGCGACCAAAGAGCAGGCGGCGACGATGCTGCAAAACCTGCTGGCCGAGCGCTTCCAGTTGACCCTGCACCATGAATCAGCGCAGTTTTCCGGCTTCGCATTGGTGGTGGCGAAGGGCGGGTCGAAGCTCAAGGAAAGCCGAGGCCCAGTTGAAGAGTCGGAGCGGGCCAAGCGAGCGGTGGGCCGCGAAACCGAGAAGGACGGTTTTCCAAAGTTGTTTCCCGGCAGCAATATGGGCGGGTTGTTTGAGAGGGATGGGGCCGTTCGCCTCCGATTCCGCGACTACCCGCTCTTTGACCTGACGCAGCAAGTGTCGTTTACGTTGTCTGCTCACTTAGTCGATAGGACGGGGCTCGCTGGGAAGTACGACTTCACCCTGGAGTTTGCGCTTCCGCCGGAGGGGCTCATCCTCGTGGGAACCCAGGCCACACAGCCGCTTTCCCCGGGTCAGACAGCTCCGCTTTACAGAGAGCCGAGTCCGGCTGAACAGGACGCCGTCGCGATCGTTTCCGCCGCGATGGAAAAGCAGCTCGGGCTGAAGCTGGAGGCCACCAAAATAACGATGGATACCCTGGTGATCGATCATGTGGAAAAAACGCCCACGGACAATTGATATGGAGCGGCGAGTCCGCTCCATTGTGACTGAGCGCTAACAACGGAGCCAAAACCCGCTACCTGGCACTGGAGCGTTTTCGCCTGCTCGGACGCGCCTGGAGCAAAACCAGCCGGCTTAGAGCTGCGGCCCTGGCATCGAATCATGCTCGCGGGCGTAAGATTCCAGAAACCCGCACTGATTGCAGCGATAGACGCGGATCTGGTAATGCACCTTACCGATGGTTTTGACTCCCGTCCAAATACTCCGCTCTAACGGTCCTTGATACCAGGCGCTCGGAACAGAGCCTCCAGGAACGGCGTCCCGAATGAAACCCTCTTCCAGGCTTCCGCCACACTTAGGGCACTTGGTAGTTTGGTCCATGCCAACATCCTCAGGCGTGAAGCAAGTGCTGTCAACTCAGGAGCCCAAACCTACGTCCGACGCCGCGTCGATCCGTCCGAGCACCGGTAATGGCCGCCCGAGTTTGGTCGTTGAACCGCGGCTTGACATAGCGACATCTGTCGCAGTATGCTACATTTGTCACTCAGGATGCCGATACCCAAAACCAACCCCACATTGCTTACCCGGCGCGAACGGGAGATCATGAACGCCGTCTTTGCGCTGGGCAATCGCGCACCGGCGGATGAAATCCGCGCGCGCCTGACCAACCCGCCCAGCGATTCGGCCGTCCGCGTCATGCTCGCAAGGCTTGAAAAGAAGGGTTGCCTGAAACACCAGCAGGACGGCGCTCGTTATCTCTACTCAGCCACAATCTCGCCGGCAGTCGCAAAACGCACGGCACTACAGCAGTATTTACAGACGTTCTTCGGCGGCTCGCTGCGCCAGATGATGACAGCTCTCGTAACCGATGCGTCTTGGACTGACGACGATCTCGACGCGCTGAAGGACGAAATCGATCGCGTTCGCAAGGAAAGGAAGAAGCAGTCATGACACCCGCTATCAATGAATTAATGCTCTCGATTAGCGGTTCGTTGGCCGTGTCGATTGTTGCCAAGGTGACCGTAATCACGGCCTTGGCCCTCTTTGCTGCCTGGCTCGCACGCGGAAGCCGCGCGGCGGTGCGCCATGCGTTCCTCGCCGCGGCGTTTGGTGTCACCTTACTCCTGCCCATTGCATCCGTCGTCGTGCCGCCGGTGCACCTCGGGGTGCCCGTGGTGGCTGAAAATCGGGCCTCCGGTGTGCAACCTCTCGTACGCGGCATCGATCAAAGTCCGCCCGCTCTCATGACGAATGATCCCGGCGATGGTGCGATCCCCGTGCCGCAATCATCGGAGATGTCATTGTCCAAGACGATTTCTCTGTCCAATCTGTTGCTCGCGGGATGGATCGCCGGAGGCGCGATCTTTCTGCTACCGCTAGTGACCGGCCTGTGGCAAATTCGCTTGCTGCGCCGATCGGGGTTGCCGTGGCGTCACGGGCAATCGCTCGCTGAAACGATCGCGCTCGACGCCGGCGTCCGTCGCCGCGTCGAGGTACTCCTGCATGAAACGGTGCCGGGACCGATGACTTGCGGCATCGTGCACCCCACCATCGTGCTGCCTCAGGACGCAGTGAATTGGGACGCCGAGGACCTGAATCGCGCGTTTGTGCACGAACTGGAGCACGTTCGGCGAGCCGACTCGGTGAGCCGCTGCCTCGCGCGCGGCGCATGCGCCGTATATTGGTTTCATCCGTTGGTCTGGATCGCTCGGCGGAGGCTCGTGCTGGAAGCGGAGCGCGCCTGCGATGACGCTGTGCTTAGACGCTCGGAGGCAACCGCTTACGCCGACCAATTGGTTGGACTCGCGAAGCGCCTCTCTGCTGCTCAGAGATCGCCGCTGCTGGCGATGGCGAACCGTGCCGACCTGGCAACCCGCGTCCGCGCGGTGCTCGACGCCCGCCAGCGGCGCGGCCGGGCAGGGGCTTTCTCACTGGGGCTCGCCACTATCTCTGCGATGGCGCTCGTCATTTCGATGTCGTCCCTAATGCTGGTTGCCACACCGTTGCCCTTGCCCATTCCGCCTTTGAATTCACCGAAACCACCCGTGTTAATCGCCCAGGCCCGGCCGGCGGCTCCCATAGCGGCTCCCGCAACGCCGCCGTCTGCCACGGCCCCCGTGGCGCACGTTCAGTTTGAGGTCGCTTCCATCCGGCCGTCCGATCCCAGCACCAACGGGTACTGCATCAACGCAAGGTTTACGATGGACGCCGGCCGCATCGACATCCGATGCGTTTCCTTGCAGCAACTAATGGAATACGCATTCCGGCTACCGCAGAAGCAGGTGGACGGGCCAAATTGGTTGTCCCATCACCGCGGGCCGCAGTTCGACATCTTGGCGAAGCTGCCCCAGGGAGCTACCAGGGACCAGATTCCCGGGATGCTGCGGGCGCTCTTGGTGGACCGGTTCAAGCTGGTCTATCATCTGGAGCACAGGGAGCAAAACGTGGATGTGTTGGTGGTGGGTAAAGGCGGACTAAAACTGGAAGAGGTTTCGCCGCCTGCTCCCGCTTCACCCGCTGACCCCGACGCGCCGGCAAGCATGCAAACGGTCAATGGCATTCTGACGCGGGTCAATCCCTCGACTGGCGGCGGCCGCGGAGAATCTGACGGCTATGTGCACACGCAATCACCAGACACAATCCATTGGGATTTTTCCAGCACAACCCTCGAAGGTCTCGCCGCCCAGTTGGCCGAGAACTTCCAACGGCCGGTGGTGAACATGACCGGAGTCGAAGGACGGTATCACGTCGTGCTGGACGTAAAGTACAACTATGCCGCGGTTCCCCCGCCCACGAGTATTGAGGACATCGAAGAGCAGGTGACCGACCTGCGGAATCGCTTCAACGTCGAGCTTCGGAAGGTCGGGCTCGAGCTGGAGATGCGCAAGGTTCCAGTCGAATACGTGGTGGCGGACCGGGTGGAGCAGACGCCAACGGACAATTGAGCGGCGAAATTTGTGCCGGTCCCCAATTTGAATCGGCGCTCATGAACGAGGACGACCGAAGAACAACGTATAGCCGTCAGCGTCCTTGACTTCAAATCCTCGCAAACCATCATCGTGGTCCTTGAGTGGTTGAAAAAACTCGACATTGCGCAACGAGAATTCTGCCGCCAGTGCATCGGGATCTGGGACATGAAGGTAAGCGTCCCAGCGGGGAATGCCTTTCTTGATATCTCGCGTGCAGTTCGGCACTGGATCGACACCGACGTACTTCAGCATGATCATCGCCGCACCCCGCTGGACAATGCCGAAGAAGATGTCGTCGTCACTTGGCCCTTGAAACATGATGTCGAACCCGAGGCGGTCGCGATAAAACGACAGCGAGGCGGGGACATTCCTTACAATGAAGAACGGCGCAATGGCGGAAATTTCTGGTTCAGTCATGAGATTTTCCGTTTAGTATGCCCCCGGTAGGGCAACTAAAGTGATTGACAGAAATATGTTATCGTCTACGAACCGATCACGGCCAGCTTTACGCCTTGGCCAGCACGCTGCCGTAGCCCTTGGCGCGCGGGCTGAGGCCCACCAGGCGAACGGCGTTCATCAGAGCGTGGGGCGTGCTCGACACCACGGGCACTTTACACTTGGCTTCGAGCGGCACCAGAAGATTGATGGTGCTCAGGCCGCCGCAGGAAATCAGCAGCGTGTCGGCTTGGGGCGCGGCCGCGAAAACGCCCGCGCTGAAATTGGACAACTGCTCCTGAGTGACGGCGCCGGTGGCGCGGATCAAATTCAATCCCTTTAAGGTGAGCACCTCGAAGCCGCTCTCTTTCAAGAACCGTTCGAGAGTGGCGTTCACAACGTCGGTATACGCGGTGGCGACGGCGATGCGCTTGGCTCCCGCCACTTTCAAGCCATCCACAATTCCGCTGGACATGGAGGTCGCGGGCAGCCCCGTTGCCTGATGCACCCGGTCGATCAATTCCTGATTGAAGGCCGCGCCTTTGTAGAACGTCAGCGAGGTCCCCATGATGGAAATCGCGGTAGCGCCCTGCCCCTTCAGCTTGAGCGCCGCTGGCACGATGCGCGGAACGGCTTCATCGTAGCTCTCGATGGTCATGCCGTTGAAGGCCAATCCTTCGGCGAGAAAGGTCACGCCTTTGGGATAGAGGAGTTTCGCTTCCGGCGGAACCGGATAGTTGGCGGGCGGGAAGATCATGCCCAGCACTGGCTCGGCGGCGGAGGCCAACGGCGCGGCGAGCGCACCTGCTGCTGTTGCCGCCACGGTCTGTGCGAATTGGCGTCGGGAAAAGTGGGCCATAAGTAAAGTCTAGCGTTACTTTGCCGGTTCCAGCCGGATCAGCTCGCCGGGATCTTCATCGGTCAGCACGTAGACCAGCCCGTCGGGACCCTGGCGGACGTCGCGGATGCGCTTCTTCATATCGGTGAGCAGCGATTCGCGCGCGGTCTCATCCCAGTTTTCGTTGAACACGATCCGCTCCAGATGGCCGACGCCCTGGACCGCGCCGCCCAGCATCGCGCCCACCAGCACGTTGTTCTTCCAATCCGGGAAGCGATCTCCGGTGTAGAACGCCATGCCCGAAGGAGCGATGGACGGAGCCCAGAACACGATCGGCCCGACCATGCCTTCCTTGAAGCTGACGATCTGCGGGCCGGAATAATCGCGGCCGAAGCTGACCAGAGGCCAGCCGTAATTTGCGCCGGGTTTGATGATATTGATTTCATCGCCGCCGTAGGGGCCGTTTTCGTTGTTCCACAGGTCGCCGGTGACGGGATTGAACGCGAGCCCAAGTGAGTTGCGATGACCCATGGAATAAATCTCGGCCTTGTATCCGGCGCGCTTTTCGAAGGGATTGCCAGGGGCTGGCGTGCCGTCGTCGCGCAGGCGCAGAATCTTGCCGCGAAGACTGGAGCCTTCCTGCGCGGCGTTGCCGTTCGATGCGCCGGTGGTCATGTACAGCATGCCATCGCGTCCCCACGCCAGGCGCGAGCCCGAGCCTCCGTCGCCGGCCCAGGAATCGCAAATCAGAATATCCTTCACGTCCACGAGCTGGTGGCCCTCGAGGCGTCCGCGCGCCAGAGTGGTCGCGACCTGGTCCGTCCCGACGTCCTTCGTATAAGTAAGGTAGACGAAATGATTCTGCGCGAAGTTGGGATGCGGCAGGACTTCCATCAATCCGGAGAGTCGCACCGAGTGCACCGCGGGCACGCCGGCGATGGGCACGGGGTCGAGGACGCCATCGTGAACCAGGTGCAGTTTACCGTTGCGCTCGGTCACCAGCATGTCGCCATTCGGCAACCATGCGAGGCTCCACGGATGAAAGAAGCCGCCGGCCATGACCGTCGTGCGGACCACGCTCTTTCCGGCCTTCTTGGCTTTGTCTTTTCCCTGCGGCTGCCCCTGCGTGTCGATGGGGAGCAAGACAGTCGCCGCGAACACGGCCAGTGACAGGACAACAGTGGGTAAGGAGCGTGTCATTACTCAGATCCCTCCAGAGTGGGCTAACGTGGTTGAAGGTATCATGCCGCATGGTTGCATGCAAGAGGACATGAGGAAAGGAACTGGTTGATGAGGTTGGGGATCGGGACCATTTTGGCGGCGGTGCTGCTCAGCAGCGCCTGCACACAGTCGCCACAGATGAAAGTGATCAATGCGGCGGCCGGGGCGATGGGCGGCAAAGATCGGATTGAGGCGGTCAAGACGCTGGTCATCGAAGGCGAAGGTCCCGCTCCGAATTTAGGACAGAACGTGACGCCGGATGGCGAGCTGCCGGTGTGGATGGTGACCGAGTTCAGGCGCAGTATTGATCTGACCAACGGACGAATGCGGACGCAGCAGCTTCGCACGGCGCAGTTCCTGTTCGCGCTGGCGACGGAGCAGCGGCAGAATCAGGGGCTCGACGGCGACGTCGCGTATAACGTGAGCCCCGATGGACGGGCGACACGCGCCTCCGATGCCGCGGCCAAGGACCGGCGCATCGAGATGCTGCATTATCCGCTCACGATTCTCCGCACGGCATTAGATCCGGCCACGAAGTTGAGCAATTTACACCAGCAGGAGACCCTCGACGTTGTGGGCATCGTCACCGCGAAGGGCGAACGATTTGTGCTGACCGTCGATTGAACCACTCACCTTCCGCTCAGCGTGAGCTCCCTGAGCAACAACGAGAACCTCGGCGACGTGATGACCGAGACTTCGTTTTCGGATTACCGCGACGTAAGCGGCCTGAAGCTGCCCTTTCGTCTGACGACGAAAATCGACAAGTATCCGCAGTTCGATCTCACCGTGAGCAAGGTCATGGTGGACGCGGATGCCGGAGACTTGGCCGCGCCCGAGGCTGTGAAGTCGGCCTCTCTGCCGGTGGCTCCGGCGATTAGCGTCACGGCGGAGCCGGTGGCGAAGGGAATCTGGTGGATGGCCGGGTCGGGGAACCATCGCAGCATCCTGTTCGAGTTCGACGATCATCTGACATTGTTTGAAGTTCCGCTGAGCGAAGCGCGGTCGCTGGCGGTGATCGCAAGGGCGCGTTCGGTTGTGCCGGGAAAACCGCTGACGCAGGTTATCGTGTCGCATCACCACTTCGATCACTCGGGCGGTCTGCGCGCGGCCGTAGCCGAAGGCCTCACCATCATCACGTATCGCGACAACGTCGATTTCTTCAAGGACCTGGTGGCGCGCAAACATACGATCGTCGAGGACGAGCTGGCGAAGAATCCGAAGCCGATGAACATTATTCCGGTGGACGATGAGATGACCCTGAAAGACTCCTCCATGGAAGTGCGGCTCTATCATGTGCTCGACAATCCGCGCGAGGGAACGCTCCTGTTTGCCTATGTTCCTCGGGACCGCATTCTGGTGCAGGCTGACCTGTACGATTCCACCTGGACGCAGCATCCATGGGCCGACAATTTCAAGTGGAATCTGGAGCACAGGAAATTGGTTGTCGACAAGGACGTTCCGGTGCACGGCGCGATCCAGAGTTATGCGGATGTGCTGAAGACGATTAAGGCAACGCAAACGCAAACGGCGGGGACGGGGAAGTGATCCGGAAGCTTGGCGTTGTGTGTCTATTGTTCCTGGCGGGCTGCGGTAGGCCGAAGCAGCCGTCGGTCGAGGATCTGAATCACCACGAGGATTTTTCAGGCACTCGGATGATGACGCTTCGCGGGGCGCGCGACGGTGACCGTCTGGACGCTGAAGCGATGTTCAGCGGACGCTCCCTGCTGCTTACGATCAAGATGCGATTCGCCATCGGTGCGCCGACAACATTGATGTCGGGCACGTGGGTTCGCACGCTTCCCGACGGCAAGATGGAAACGGGAAGCATGTCGGCGCGATCGGTTTCTTTCACCGGCGGCCAGAACGGTCCGCCGAGCATCGGAGGGACCTTCGATCTTCTCGATGCGGCGGGGACTCGCAAGTATCGGGTGGTCCTGCCGCTGCTGGAATTGTAGGGTCCGGTCGGCACCGCCATCCAAGCAACAGCCCTAAAACCGCAGGTGTATACTGATGGCGTTCAGGAGGATTCGATGTCCAAGTTAAAGAAGAGCGCAGTTGGCCGGCGAGGATTCTTGAAGAGCGCGGCGGCGGGAGCGGCAGTTCTAGCCTCCAAGCCTTCGCTGATCGAGGCGCAACAGCAGCAGGCGCAAGCCCCCGCTGGTGCGGGGCGTAATGGCGGCGCAAGACCGAACGCCACCACGCTTGCGGCCGATACCGGCAACGCACCGGGCGGCGCGCCCGATCGGATCGTGGAGAATCCCGGCTCGGATTACATGGTCGACGTGATCAAGTCGCTGGGCATCGAGTATTGCGCTTCGAATCCCGGCTCGACCTTCGATGGCCTGCACGAATCGCTGCTGAACCACGGCATGAACACGACGCCCGAGTTCCTGACGTGTTGCCACGAGGAATCGGCAGTGGCGATGGCACACGGCTACGCCAAGATCGAGGGCAAGCCGATGATGGCGCTGATCCACGGCACGGTCGGGTTGCAGCACGCATCGATGGCGATTTATAACGCCTACGCCGACCGCGTGCCGATTTATATGGTGGTGGGCAATCACGCCGATTCGGCGGCTCGCGGGGCGGGCGTGCAATCCTATCACAGCGCCAACGATATGGGCGGGCTGGTGCGCGACTTCACCAAATGGGACGATCAGCCGGTTTCGCTAGGGGCATTCGGCGACGCGGCGGTGCGGGCTTACAAAGTGGCGATGACGCCTCCGATGGGGCCGGTGCTGGTGGTGGCGAGCCACGAGACGCAGACCGAGCCCAACCGGCAACGCAACCTCCGCGTTCCGAAGCTCACGCTGACTTCGCCGCCGTCGGCAGACGATGCCGCGGTCGCCGATATCGCCAAGATGCTGGTGGCGGCGCAGAGCCCGTTGATCGTATCGGAAAGAACCGTGCGCACGCCCGAAGGGCGCAAGCTGCTGCAAGAGCTCGCCGAGGTTTTGCAAGCTCCGGTGAACAGCGGGGAGCGCATGGAGATTTCGAATCGCCATCCGATGGCCGGCAACGGCGGCGCGGGATATCAAGCGGACGTGACTTTGTGCCTGGAAGTGGCGGACATGGCCGCTACGGCGCGAGCCAATCGTGCGCGCGGGGCCAAGACAATTTCGATCTCCTCCGTGGATCTTTTCCATAAGAGCAACATTCAGGATTTCGGCCACTACGCCTCCGATCTGGACCTGGATGTTGGCGCGGACGCCGAAGCGTCGCTACCGGCTCTGATTGAAGCGTGCAAGAAGCTGATCACCGCGGATCGCAAGCGGACGCTTCAGGATCGCGGGACCAAGATCGCGGCCGCGCATATGACCGCGCGGCTGCAAGCCATCGATCAAGGCAACCTCGGCTGGGACGCGAGCCCCGTCAGCCTGAACCGGGTGTGCGCGGAACTGTGGCCGCTGATCGAGAAAGACGACTGGTCACTGGTTTCCTGGCAGGGCTTCATCAGCGGCTGGCCGGGGCGCTTGTGGAATTTCGACAAACATTATCAGTACATCGGAGGGCAGGGAGCGGGCGGCATCGGCTACAATGCTCCGGCGTCGGTGGGCGCGGCGCTGGCGAACAAGAAGTACGGCCGGCTGTCGATCAACATCCAGTGTGACGGCGACCTCAATTACGCGCCCGGCGTGCTGTGGACCGCGGCGCATCACAAGATTCCGCTGCTGACCATCATGCACAACAATCGCGGCTATCACGCCGAAGTCATGATCCTGGAGCGCATGGCCAGCGAGCGCAATCGCGGGCAGGACCGCTGCCACATCGGCACCAAGCTGTGGGAGCCCAACATCAATTACGCGAAAATGGCGGAAACTTACGGGCTGTATGGCGAGGGTCCGATCAGCGATCCCAAGGATCTGGCGCCCGCGCTGAAGCGCGGTCTGGAACGGGTGAAAAAGGGCGAGCCGGCGCTGATCGACGTGGTGACGCAGCCGCGGTGAAGACATGCTTTGGCTGAAGACACTTTGGGCGTTGGAAATCGTTACGCGGTGGGCCGATTACATGCAATCGGGCCCACCGGGGTGGAAACTATGAGTTACTGCGACTGTTCGTA